>JAESFO010000308.1_pt1 | contig 72452 bp, 55 predicted proteins | sample 9269421 | NCBI WGS metagenome assembly JAESFO01 (sample SAMN14502839, study PRJNA617101) | algae metagenome | isolation source: Nostoc desertorum CM1-VF14 and co-occurring heterotrophs from rocky... | place: USA: Clark Mountains, San Bernardino, California | collected 2000-06-05 | reverse complement strand
GTCATGCCGCGCGCGTACATCGAGATGATCTTGTCGTCGAAATCCGGAAAGCGGCGCTGGTATTTAGCGATTAGCTTCGGGTCGAACGTCCCCGCGCGGTCCCTCGGGACGTCCAGCGTCACCTTCGGGATCGAGCCGCTCGAGCCGGCGCGGCGTCAACGAGCCTTCGCGCAGGCAGAGCAGCGCGTCGCCTTGCGACGCACAGTCTGCCAGCACGTCGTCGGTGACGTAGAGCCGCCGCGGCGCGCCGGGTCCGGGCGCCCATTCGTAGATCGCGGTCGAGCCCTCGGCCCAGCCTTCGCGCCGGAAGAAACGCACCCGTCCCGCCGTCGTCCACCACGGCCGGTGCGCCTCCGCGCAGGCTGCATCGGCGCACGTCACCGGCGTCCCGCCCGCGTCCTCGGCCGTCAGGCGCCCGCGCGAGGGAAAGAAGGTGGCGGCGGGTACCGCGAGCCAGGCGCGCCGGCCATCCGCCGCGCGCACCTCGCCCCAGGCGATCTCGAGGATCGGCGCGTCCGGCAGCAGCGCCGCCTCCGCCGCGGTCGCTGGCCGCACCGCGCCGCTTGCCAGGTCCTGCGCGAGGACGACGCGGGGCCTCGGCGCGACCGGCCACGGGCGGTCGCTGGCCGCTGGCGCGTAGCGATCGTCATAGTGGAACCCGGTCAGCCCCTCGCGGTCGATCGCCGCACGCGCGGCGTCGAGCGCCGGTCGGCTCGAATAGATCAGCGTGCCTCCATCGCCGCTCAGGCGGAAATCCTCGACATCGGTCGCGCTTGCAGCGACCGGGGCGCTGCCGCTGCCGTCGGTCATCGCCCGCCACACCTGCGTGCCGTGTCCGGCGCGCTTGAGGAACAGGATCGCGCGGCCGTCAGGCGACCAGCGCGGGGTGATCGGGCGCGCGATGCCGGTCGGCACGCCCGCCCGGCCGCGCGAGTCGTAATGCACCCGGAGGAGCTCGCCGCCGGCATCGACGATGCGCGGCGGCGTGCCGTCCTGGAGGTCGAGCACCATCATCGCCAGGCAATAGGCGTTGGCGTCCGGATCGGCGCGGCGCAGCTGGAAGGCGACGCGCTTCCCGTCGGGCGAGAGCGTGAACAGCCGCGCGTCGATCGACGAGGGGTCGACTGGCCCGATATCGCGCAGCCGCACCAGGTCCTCCGGCGCGAGCGCGCGGGCGGGAGAGGGCGATGCGGTTTTCGGCAGCAGGTCGGCACAGGCCAGGTCCGTGGCGCAAGCCGCGCCCGGCGAGGCGAGCAGCGCGGCGGCGCAGGCGAGGGGCCGCATCGCGCTCACCATGTCTTGGTCACCGCGAGGGTGACGAACCGGCCGATCGAAGACTGGTTGGTCGAATCGAACGGGATCGCCGCCGGATCGGAGGTGCCGATCGGGTCGGGCTTCTGATTGAGCAAGTTGAGCGCCGACAGCCGGAACTCGAGGTTGCGAAGCAGGCCGCCGGCCGCGGTCGTGCGGACCCGCGCGCTGAGATCCACGGTGGTGAACGAATCGACCCGCCCGAGGAACGCCTGACGGTTGTCGCGCACGCCGCCGACATAGTTCACGAAGGCGGCGAGCTGGACATTGTCGCGATCCCAGCTCCCGCCGGCGCGGGCGCGCCAGTGGGGCGGCCCGAAGATCACGCCCGAACGCTGGATCGTCGGCAGTCCGGACCGGATCTGGCGTGTGGTGTCGAGGTAGCTGGCGACCGCGCTGAGCAGCAGCCGGTCGCCGGGACCAAGGTCCGCCCGATAGCGCAGCGCAAGGTCGACCCCGCGGGCGCGCTCGCGGGCGGTGTTGCGCAGCCGCGCGTCGAGGATCGCTGCGACGTCGGCCGGATTGAACGGCCGGCCGGTGGCGTTGGTGATCGGCGCCGGCAGCGCGTCGATAACGCCCATCACCTCCGGCACGCCGGGGCCGAACCGCACGAAATCGGCGAACACCGGATTGGCGAGCACCGACAGCGTGTCGGTGATGGGCACGCCGATGCGGTCGTGATAGTCGACGTCGAACCAGCTCGACTCGAGCTCCAGCCCCTCCAGGAAGCGCGGCCTGAGCTCCAGCGTCGCCGTCCAGGCGGTCGCCCGCTCGGCGCGAAGGTCGGGATTGCCGCCGGTCAGCACCAGCACCGTCGCGTTCGGGGCGAGCGGCGGCACCGGCTGCGGCGCGAACAGGCTGGCGGGAAGCAGGCCGCCCGCCTGGAGCTGATTGACCTGGTCGAGGGTCGGGATCTTGAACGACTTGCCCCAGCTCGCCTTGAGCGTGACGTCGCGGTGCGGTGCATAGACGATGCCGAGCTTGGGCGTCGCGACCTCGTCGATCCCTTCGTAGCGCTCGTAGCGTACCGCCGCGCTGAGGCGGAGCGCGTGGACGAACGGCATGGCGTTGTCCGGCCCGACCAGCGGCGCCGACAGCTCGCCATAGGCGAACAGGCTCTCGCGCGTCTCGGTGCCGTCGCGCGTGACGCGGGTGACGCCGCCGACCGTCCGCTGCGCCAGGATGTCGAGCTGGAAGGTGCGGTAGCCGCCGCCGAGCGCGAGGCGCGCGTCGCCGCCCGGCAGGCGGACGAGCGGTCCCTCCGCGCTCGCCTCGATATTGGTGAGGCGGTTCTCGTAGCGGCCGAACCGGGGCGAGAGCACGCCGTTCTGGTAGACCTCGACGGGAAGGCGCGTGTCGCTGATGCCGTGCGTCGCCTCGATCGCGGCCGTCCAGCGATGGGGAAGCTCGAACCGCACCCCCGGCGTGATCGCATAGGAGCGCACGCTCGGCCTGTTGATCTGGCCGTTGACCATGGGGTCGGCGAGGGTGGAAGGGCCGACCTTCTCCATGTGCCGGTCGGCGAGCTGGGCGTCGAGCTCGAAGGTGACGCCCTCCGTCAGCTGCTGATGGCCGGCGAGCACCGCGCTCCACTGGCGCTGGCTGGCGATCAAGGTCTGCGCCCCGTTGAGCTTGCGCGTATAGCTGCGGTCGGCCGCCAGCACCGGTGTGTTGCGGCTGTGGTCGCCCGCGATCATGAACCCGCCCGAGCCCCAGCGCGCGCCCGTCACCGCGCTATATTGCTGCTGGACGTTGCCGCCGTCGGTCGCGGCGCCGAACCGGGCGCTGGTCTCCGCGCCGTCGAAGTCGCGCCGCAGCAGGATGTTGACCACGCCGCCGACCGCGTCCGAGCCGTAGAGCGCCGAGGCGCCGTCGGCGATCACCTCGACCCGCTCGATCGCCGTCAGCGGGATCGCCGAGACGTCGATGCCCTGGAGCAGCGCGTCATAGGCGAGGCGGTGGCCGTTGAGCAGCGTCAGCGTCGCGTCGGGGCCGAGCCCGCGCAGGTTGAGCGTCGTCGAATTGTTGATGTTCGACTGCCCGCCCTGGTCGCTCAGCCCGGCGACGCCGGGATTCTGGCCGCCGGTGAAGTTCTGCGGGAGGATCCTCGAGAAACCCGCGAAGTCGCTGATGCCGGCGTCCTCGAGCTGTTCGCGCGTCGCGACGATCACCGGCGAGGGGCTGTCGGCGCCGCGGATGCGCGTGCCGGTGACGGTGATGTCCGCGCTGGCGTCGGCCATCGCTTCGGTCGGTGCGGCTGCCGCATGGACGATCAGCGCGCCGGCGCGCTCCTCGACGGCGAGGCCGCTCCCGGCGAGCGCCGCACGGACCGCCGCCTCGGGCGCAAACCGGCCCTTGAGCGGCGGCGCCCGTTTCCCGCGCACGGCGTCGTCGGCGAACAGGATCTCGCGGCCCGACAGGCGCGCGATCGCTTGCAGCGTCTCCGCCAGCTCCTGCGCGGGCAAATCGTAGCCCGTCACGGCCACCGCCTGCGCTCGGGCCGGCACCGCGCCCAGGCTCGCCGGGATCGCCGCCGCCATCAGCCAACCGGCCCGCAATGCACGTTTCGCAATCGTCATCGTCACCCCTCCTCGAAGCCGGCCTCCCACCGGCGATGAGGGGTTGACGCAGCGAACCGCGAACTACGGGGCCGCCATGCGAAAAAATTCGGCGATCACTCGCGCAGCACGATCTCGCGGGGGTCGCTGAGGTCGGCGGTCCGGCCGAAGAGCGCCGCCAGCCGCTCGGCGAGCAGGGCGGTGTCGTCGAGGCGGAAGCGTCCCGACACGCGGCGCTGTCCGAGCGCGGGATCGGCCAGTCGGATCCGGGCGCGACGCGCTGCGGTTGGCCTCGGCCACGAGCGCGGCGACCGGAACCGCCTCGACATCGCGCGCGCCCGCGGCGGACGCGATGTCGGCCGCCGGCGCCGGCGTGAACGACAGGCCCTCGCCGGGCGTGAGCCGGCGCACCGTCGGCCGGACCTGCCTGGCGCGCGCGGGCAGCACCACATCGACCGCGCCTTCGAGCAGCCGCACGTCGACGCGGCCGCCCGCCACCGCCACGTCGAACATGGTGCCGCGGGCGGTCACGCTGCCGCCGCCGGCAAGCACGACGAAGGGCCGGGTCTCGTGCGCGACCGCGAACCGCGCCTGTCCCTGCGAGAGCCGGATCGTGCGGCGCTCTGCGTCGAAGGCGGCGTCGAGTCGGGTCGCGGCGTCCAGCCGTACCGTCGACCCGTCTGCGAGGCGCACCGTGCGCGTCTCGCCGGCCGTGGTCGCCAGTATCCGCCGCTCGGCGGGGCCGGTTGCGGCAATCGTCCCGGGCACGTCGGCGCCGTGCGGGCGCAACACAAGCAACGTGCCTCCGGCGAGGGCCGTCCGACCTTCATGGACGGACGCGCGTGAAGCCTGGCGGTTCTATCCGCAGCGCGCTGCCGGCGTTGTTCGCGCTGCACGCTTATGATGCGCGAGATCTTCGTGTCGTGCAAATCGTCGGGAACGGTTTGGGCGGTGTTGCGTGCTATTTCTCCCAGTCGAACCGGCGGACATTGGCTAGTGGCGCCGGGCCGGCAGCCTCTTCAACTGCGGCACTAGGTCAGCTCTGCGCCCTATTGTGTTGAAAAACTCTGGATGGGGTCCAAAGCGCTCCAGCAACAGCAATATCCATGCGTGGGAGCGACCGTGTAAGCACGAATAGTGTTCTAATAACCGAGAATCTGCATCAATGCGTTCCGATTGAAGCCGGAACGGGAGCTCACAGGAGTTTTTCAACAGAATACGCCCAAATCCAGCCGTTCCTAAGCAAGTTCCTGAAAGCTTCCCCGCCCTTGCTCGCTGTTGATAGAACGGATGCGCATGGCCGGGAACCTCTCATCACATCAAATCTGCTGCACAGTTTGCTGCACACTTGAGAAAGGGTCCGCCAAGCGACCTCGGTAACCTTTCTAGATCATTGATTTTATTAGGAAGTTTGGTGGACGCACTAGGGCTCGAACCTAGGACCCGCTGATTAAGAGTCGCTCGTAAATATTTGAAAACCAAGCACTTAGCTGCATCCGTCACGACAGTGTTGAACATTAGAGCACAAGCATGTTCGATATCCCACAGCACAATGTGGCCACATTGTAGATGGCCGGCGTTGCGCCCTTGCTATCGCTCGGCGACTATCACGTCGTTAGGCAGGTGCGGCGGCCGGCCCCAAACCTGGAAGCCGGCGTCAGGATGCATTCACGGCGTGACATTGCCGCACAAAACTGTCCATAGGGAACACATTATTGATAGTGACTTGCAAAAACAATTGCATTAGGCGGCCCCGAAATGACAAGGGAGGCCGAGTTGCGGAAGTTGGGGTTTTTGCTGGCGAGTGTTGCCGTGTTCGCAGGTTCGCCTGCGCTCGCCGAGGACGACGAGCGCACCGCGCCGGCCGAAGCGGAGCAGTCACGGTCCGAGGATGATATCGTCGTGCTCGGCAAGAGCTACGGCCAGGAAGTCGGCAAGACGGTCACCCCGCGCAAGGACGTTCCCAACACCATTTCGGTGATCGATCGCGAGCAGATCGAGGCGCAGAATCTCTTCACGCTGGAAGACGCCCTCACCGCGACGCCCGGCATCACTGTCAACGGCGTCGGCAGCGAGGATCCGTCGTTTCTGTCGCGCGGTTTCGCCATCAACAATTATCTGATCGACGGTGTGCCGACGCTCTCGTTCGGCTTTCCCTCTGTGGTGCCCGACCTGTTCGCGTTCGACCGGCTAGAGGTGCTTCGCGGTCCGGCCGGCCTGTTCAGCGGATCGGGCAATCCGGCGGGCAGCATCAACATGGTGCGGAAGCGCCCGCTTGAAGAGACCCGGATGCAGGCTTCGGTCGGTTATGGCTCCTATCAGAATCTGCGCGCCGAGTTCGACGTGTCGGTGCCGATCACCACGACCATGGGCCTGCGCAGCGGAATCATGGTCCAGGACCAGGACCAGTTCTTCGACGTCGCGCACCGCAATCGTGTCAACGCATTTGTGGTTGGTTCGCTCGATATCGGCGAGCGGACCACGATCACCGTCGGCGGCACCTACGATCGCTTCAAGCCGGCTATCCAGTCTGGCCTGCCCGGCATCATCGGTGGGGCGGACGGCAGTGATGGACGCCTGCTCGACGTGGATCGCTCGACCTACCTGGGCGCCGACTGGAACCGCTTCCGATCGGACGTCTGGACGGGCTTTGCGGAAATTACCCATCGCGTCTCGGATCGCTGGACGCTTCGCGCGACCGGCCTGTACACCGACATCGATCGCATCGATGTTTACAGCTACATCGGCAGCCAGCCGGTTACCGAGACGAACGGCGTCACCAGCCACATCGCTTATCGCGGCGACAGTTTCGCCGAGACGCGCTCGTTCGACTTCAACGGCGTCGGCAGCTTTCCGCTGTTCGGCCGCGAGCAGACGCTGATCCTGGGCGCAGACTATCAGGCGAGCGACAGCGTGCAGTATTTCACTCGCCTGTCCAACTACGCCAGGATCGACGTCTACAATCCGGTGTCGCCGGCAGAGCCGCCGCTCAATCCCTATGGTCCGCTGCCCTATTATCCCGTGCAGGGCACCAATGCGACCTGCCCGAACGTCACCACCCCGATCCTCCCTGCTCCCGTCAATTGCGTGATCCAGTCCTGGGGCGGCTCGAGCACCCAGGTCGAGCAATATGGCATCTACGGCCAGCTGCGCCTCAGCCCCCTCGACGGCTTCACGCTGATCGGCGGCGGCCGCGTCACCTGGTGGGATACCGACACGCAGACGCTGCTGCCCAGGCTGCTGCCTCAGACCGGCTACGGAATCGAGGGCAAGTTCACCCCTTATGCCGGCGTAGTGTGGGACATCACCGGCAACCTCAACGTCTATGCGAGCTATGCGGACAGCTTCACGCCGCAGACCTCCAGCCTGCCGCGCGCCGACGGCGGCCAGATCGATCCGCTGGTCGGCACGCAATATGAGGCGGGTACCAAGCTTTCGCTGTTCGCAGACCGGCTGCTGCTTTCCGCGGCCGCCTATCAGATCGAGCAGGCGAACCGCCTGTTCAACGATCCCGATCTGCCCGGGGTGGTCTATCAGATCGGGAAGGTGCGCTCGCGCGGGATCGAGGCCGAAGCCAGCGGCGAGATCCTTCCGGGATGGCGCATCAACGCCGGCTATTCCTACACCAAGACCAAGTACCTCGAAGATTCGAATCCCATGGTCGAGGGAATTTCGTTCGTGCCGGTCATCCCCGAGCATTCGGTGAAGGGCTTCACCAATTATGCGCCGCAGGAGGGCGCGCTGCGGGGCTTCAGCCTCGGCGGGGGCTTCACCTGGTTCAGCTCGACCTATGGCGGCAATGCGGCGGTGTTCAACCCGGACGGCACGCTGCGCACGCGCTCCTCGATCGTGCGCCAGGGCAGCTATGCGGTGGTGGATCTGCGCGGCGGTTATGCGATCAACGATCGGATCTCGCTGTCGGTGAACGTGAACAACCTTCTGGACCGCACCTATTACTCGCGCATCTCGGCGACCGGCCGCGGCAACTATTACGGAAGCCCGCGTACCGTGTTCGCGACGCTCAGGCTTTCCTATCCGTGACCGAGCGGCTTGCGAGCGTCTCAGGCAAATGGCGACGGAGCGGCGATATGCTGCTCCGCATCGTCGCGGCGATTCCCCTCGGTTACGCGGTGGGGAGCGCCTGGGCCATGGCGCTCGCGCGCGCGCTGCCCGGCGAGCGTTCCGAGGCGACGATCATCGCCCAGCTTGCGGCTTTCGTGATCTGCGCGGCTGCCGCGATGTGGGCGTTCGCCGCGCGTAGCGGTTGGCGGGCGGTGTGGACGCTGACCCTTGCCGGCGCCGCGGCGGGGACGATCGCCTGGTCGTCCATTCAGCTGACGGGGCGCGTATGAACAAGGGGTTCCGCCAATCGCAGGCGTTCCTCCACACCTGGTCGGGCCTGTTGCTCGGCTGGGTGCTGTTCCTGGTATTCGTCACCGGCACGATCGCCTTCTGGCGTGACGGCATGAACCGGTGGATGCGCCCCGAGCTCGCGCGCGTCGAGCAGCCAATGCAGGTGCTCGAAGGGGCTCAGCGCTTCCTCCAGGGGAAGGCGCCGGACGCCAAGAGCTGGTTCATCACCATGCCGAGCGCACAGAACCCCGGCGCGCAGCTCTTCTGGGTGCAGCAGCCCAAGCCGGGTGAAAAGGGCAGGGGCCGCGGCGGGCGTGGCCGGCGCGACAACCAGGCACTGATCGGCGCCGGCGGCGAGCCGACAGTTGCGCGCGCGACGCGTGGGGGTGAGTTCTTCTACCGGTTCCACTTCGATCTGCACTATGTGCCGGTCATCTGGGCGCGCTGGCTGGTCGGGATCGCGACCATGATGATGCTGGTCGCGATCCTTTCCGGCGTGGTCACGCACAAGAAGATCTTCAGGGATTTCTTCACGCTGCGCCGGAGCAAGGGCCAGCGATCCTGGCTCGACGGACATAATGCCGTGGCGGTGCTCGGCCTGCCGTTCCACCTGATGATCACCTACACCGGCCTGGTCACGCTGATGGCGCTGCTGATGCCATGGGCGGTGGTGGCCAATTACGAGAAGGAATCGACGCTTTCCGAGCAGCTCTTTCCCTACCCTGAGGCAGTCGAGCGTACCGGACGGCCCGCGCCGCTGCTTCCGCTCAGCCAGATCGTGCGGGATGCGGAGAGACGGCTCGGCGCTCCGGTTGGCTTTATCGAAGTGCGTGAGCCCGGCGATGCAGCAGCGCAGGTGGTGGTGAGCCAGAGCCCAGCGTCGATGCTGTCGTCGCGAACGCCGCGCCTTGCCTATGAAGGTACGACAGGCAGGCTCTTCTGGCGATCGGCCGAGCCGGGCGGCGCCGCGGTGACCGCCGGCGCGATGATCGGCCTTCACGCCGGTCGCTACGCCGACACCGGTCTGCGCTGGGTCTACTTCCTGTGCGGCGTCGCGGGCACGCTGATGGTGGCGAGCGGTCTCGTCATGTGGACGGTGAAGCGGCGCGAGAAGCTTTCCAATCCCGACCGGCCCTATTTCGGTTTCATTCTCGTCGAGCGGCTGAACGTCGCGGTCGTGGGCGGCTTTCCGCTCGGCATCGCAGCCATGCTGTGGGCCAACCGCCTGCTGCCCGTTGCGATGCGCGGACGGGCGGAATGGGAGGTGCACATATTGTTCCTTGCCTGGGGGGCGGCGCTCCTGTTGGCGCTGGTGCGGCGGCCGGCGCTTGCATGGACGTTGCTGCTCGGCTCGACCGGGGTGCTGCTCGCCACTTTGCCGCTCTACAATCTCGTGGCCACAGAGCGGGGCCTCTTCGTCGCGCTCGGCTCGGGTGATTTGCTGATGGCCGGCGTCGATCTGGCGCTGCTGGTGTTCGGCGCGGCGTTCCTGTGGGTCGCGGTGCGGGTTGCGCGATACCGGCCCAAAGCCCGCCGGAGCGCGCAGCGCCCGACATTCGGTTCGCCGGAAATGGCGCTGGAGCCCGCAGAATGAGCCTGTTTGCATTGTTGCTCTGCGTCGCCGGCTTCGCCTCCTTCGGGCTCGCGACCGACCAGCATCATCGGCTGCGGTTCGGCCGCACCGCTCCTGCGGCCATCAAGCGGCAGATGCGACGCGGAGCCTGGGCTGCGATTGCGCTGGCGTTCCCGATCTCGGTCGCAGCCCGGGGCTGGGTGGTAGGGCCGATCCTTTGGAGCGCGTGGGCGATGCTGGGTGCCGGCATCGCGTTCCTGGCGCTCAATCTCTTGCCCGCGAAGGGCCCGTTCAAAATCGCAAAGGGAGATTGACGATGCGAAAGGCCATTCTCGCCACGCTGCTGCTCGCATTGGCCGGTACGGCGCAGGGGCATGAAATCTGGATCGAGCGCGACGGCAACGGTCCCGTGCGGATCTATTTGGGCGAGCCGGCCGAGGCGTTGCCCGAGGGTGGCGATCCCGAGTTCGAAAAGCTCAAGGCGCCCAAACTGCTCGACGGCACTGCTGCCACTTTTGCACGCAAGCCCGGCTTTCTCGAAGCGAGCCTGCCGGCCGGCGACGTCCGCATCTGGGACGACGGCGTCTTCGCGCCTTGGGATGCCCAAGGCAAGATGGAGGGAGTGATCTACTACGCCCGAGCAGGCCGGGCCGACACCCGGACGTTGCTACCCGTGGAGATCGCGCCCATTTTGGCGAACGGCAACCGCTTCGTGCTGAGCCGCGACGGCAAGCCGGTTCCGGGGACGAAGGTGACGATCGTCAGCCCGGAAAAATGGTCGAAAGTGGTGATCACCGACGCGCAGGGGATGTTCGAAGTGCCGATGCGGGAAAAGGGACGCTACCTTCTATCCGCGGCGCTCAAGGACGAAGGCGACCTGCGCGTTGCCGGCGGGACCGTGCAGACGCTGCACCGGATCACCACGACGACGTTTGTGGCGGATTGAAGCTTAAACGGCGCGCGCCGATCCCCGATCCACGCGCTCTTCTAGGCGCACGTTTCGCATGAGCGGCAGGATTCATTCGACTGACTATCCCATCCACCTGCTGGTCGACGTGATCGGTGACCGAATTCCATTTGGTGAGTGGCGCGAACAGCGATTTCTGGTCGAGTTCAGTCGCTTGTAAATTTTTGAAAAACAAGCATTTGGCTGCATCCGTCACGACAGTACTGAACTATAGAGCACAAGTATGTCTGGTTGCCATGTTGGCTGAGGATCGGTTGCGTTATCTGGATCGGCGAATTCCGCATCTCCCGAACACTGATCAGCGGCCATGGCGCACCGAGTGTTGCCGCGGGAAAGCTTCGCTATTTGATGACGATGCTATCGGGAAGCCTGATCCTCGCCATTTAGATCCCACCGGGGGGCTAGCTTGGATATGCCTTGCGCAACTCGTACCAGAACTCCTCGCTTCCGCAAAAGGCTTGCATACTGCCTGGATATGCCGAGACGCGAAAGTTCGGCAGTGGAGAGATTACCTCGGCCGCGGAGCAGGCGTACGACGTCGCCGACGTGTATGGCTGACTTGCGTACATTGGGCGCATTGATGTCCATCGAGATGCCCGAGATCATCGTCATTCTGCGTGATGCCGCTCCGCGCATTTCCAGAAAAGGCTAGAATTGTCGCAATTTGTCGCAGCGTTTGGGGTCGGCTGCGCCCCTTGGCAGATGCCATCTGCACGAGCACCTCACGTTTGGATACCAGCCCTTGCCTTCATCACCCGCTGCGATCCGCCGCAAACCGGCCACATCCCGATCCGGCAGCTTGCCGTGTCGGCACTCATGGCGAACGGCAACCGCTCCGAGCTGAGCCGCGAGGGCAAGCTGGTCCCGGGGATAAAGGTGACGATCACCAGCCCGGACAATGGTCGAAAGTGGTGATCCCGATGCGCAGGAGGCGTTCGAAGTGCCGTTGCGGGGGAAGGGCCACCATCTTCTATCTGCGGCGCTCAAGAACGAAGGCGATCTGCGCGTCGCCGGCGGACCCGTGCATCCGCCTACTCTATGAGCGGTAACGCAGGGCGTCCTAAATGGGACTGAATGCCGGAGAGGGCTGTCTTCGGTCGGGATAGTATAGCTAATAGCCGTAGAACGGTTCGCACCAATCTTCCAGCACCCGTAGGGGCCTATGCATCCTGTCGAGACGTTCGAACTGATCCTGGTGCTCCTGGCGATGGTCGTGGCGCTGCACTGGGCCGCAGCGCGGCTCGCGCTTCCACCTTCGGCCGCTTTGCTCGTCGGCGGCGGTGCGCTCGCCTTCCTTCCCGGCCTTCCCGAAATTTCGCTGGACCCCGAGCTGGCTCTGGTCCTGTTCCTTCCGCCTCTGTTGCAGGACGGCGCCTATTACACCGCATTCGGTCGGTTCCGCCGAAATCTTGGGGGTATCCTGTCACTCGCCATCGGGGCGGTGCTGTTCACGACCTTGGTCGTCGGCCTGGTGGTCCACTGGCTGGTTCCGGCATTGCCTTGGGCCGCCTGCTTCGCGCTGGGCGCTGTCGTATCGCCGCCAGACGCCGTCGCGGCGCGCGCGGTTCTGCAGCGGGTCACATTGCCGCGGCGCCTCCAGGCGCTGCTCGAAGGCGAAAGCCTGCTGAACGACGCGACGGGCTTGATCCTGTTTCGGTTCGCGGTCGCCGCGACGCTCAACGGCGCCTTCGACGCGGGCGCGGCCGTGACCGGCTTCATGCTGGTCGCGATCGGCGGAGCCGTCCTCGGAGTTGCCGTCGGGGCGGCCTGGATCCTCGTGATGCATCGGATGAGGGAACAGACGCTTATCGTCGCCACCGGCAGCATGCTGTGCTGGGGCGCCTATCTGGCCGGCGAGGCGCTACACGTGTCCGGCGTGATCGCCACCGTCGCCGCCGGGATCGTCTTCGGCTGGTACCAGCATGTGATCCTGCCGGCCAAAGTGCGGCTGCAGGGGACCGCCTTCTGGCACACCCTTGTATTCAGCCTCGAGGCCCTGGTCTTCATCCTGATCGGCTTCTCGCTGCGCGGCGTGCTCGAACGCGCGGGCGGCGCCGAGGCGGTCCTCAACGATATGGCCCCCACCGTTGGAGGCGTCGTTCTGGCGGTGCTGCTCGCCCGGTTCGTCTGGGTGTTCGGCAGCGACGCGCTGCTGGCCGGGCTGCGGCGCGCGAGGCTTCGGTTTGCCCGGCCGCTCGGCTGGCGGCAGGCCAGCGTTCTCGGCTGGACCGGCATGCGCGGCGTGGTGACGCTGGCGGTGGCTTTGACCCTGCCGGCCGAGATGCCGGGGCGCGACCTCATGCTGGTGGCGGCCTTCGCCGTGATCCTGGTCACCGTCGTGATCCAGGGATCGAGCCTGGGAGCGTTGATCCGGCTCGTCCGGCCCGTGGACAAGGATCCTCCGCCGCCGATGGTTCTTCCCGATGCCGAGGCGGCGGTTGCCCGCGCCAAGCAGGCGGTGGTCGAGGAACAGGCCTATGCCCCGGACGGAACGCTCGTCCATCCGCAGCTGCTCGAGGAATATCGCAAGCGCGCGCGTGCCACCGAGCGCTATGCCGGCGACACCGATGCCTTCATGCCCGCCATCAGGGCCCATTTCGATGTGATCCTCGCCGCCGTCGCCGCCGGTCGGGCCGAGCTTGTCCGACTGCATCGGAAAGGCATGATCGAAGACGAAGTCCTCCACGATCTCGAGCGTGACCTCGACCTTGAGGAAATGGGCGCGCTGCTCCAGCGGGGTGACGAATGACCGCTGATTCCAAACATGGCCGGAGACCGGATGCGATGAAGGTGGGCACAAGCGGGATCGTCGTGCGGCCGGCAGCGCCGGCGGACGCGCCGGCCCTGGGCCGCCTCGGTTCGCTGCTGGTTTCGCTCCATCATGAACTCGACCCGGATCGCTTCATCGCCGCTTCTCCGCACACGGAGCACGCCTACGCCGCTTTTCTCCACGAGGAGCTCAGACGTTCCGATGCTGTCGTTCTCGTCGCCGAGCAGGAGGGCAGGGTGCTAGGCTATGCCTATGCCGCAGTCGAGGGAAACAACTATATGGCGCTGCGCGGCCCGGCCGGCGTGCTGCACGACCTCATGGTCGATCCGGCGCGGCGGCGGGAGGGCATTGGCCGAATGCTGCTCGAAGCGGTTGTCGCAGCTCTCGCCGAGCACGACGCGCCGCGGGTCGTGCTCTCGACCGCCGAGCGGAACGAGGCGGCGCAGCGCCTGTTCGCTTCCGCGGGATTTCGGCGGACGATGATCGAGATGACCCGCGAGCTGGGCGAGTCCTAGCGGGCGAAGCACGCCTACCGCCAATGCGAAATCAAGCGCCTGACACACGGGATTGATGACCACCGGTCGTGGTAACCAGCTAAATCTCGTTGCTTCGTTTTTGCATTATTGAGAGGCACGCATGGCGCGAGAATGGAGCAGGCGAAGCGCGCTTGGCGGAATGGCAGGTATTTGGCTGAGCGCCGGTTGCTCGCCATCCTTGAAACAGCGATCGGAATTGGAAGGGCAAATGGTCCGCGAAATCGCACCGGGCGGGCGGCTCCGGGTCGCGATCAATATCGGTAATGTTGTGCTCGCACAAAAGGCAGGCGATCGGGGCGCTAAGGGACCGTCGGTTGAGATCGCCGATGAGTTGGGCCGGCGCGTCGGCGTTCCGGTCGACCTGCTCGTCTATCAATCGGCAGGCGCGGTGGTGTCGAGCTTGGTCGCCGATCGATGGGACATCGCGTTCATGGCAGTGGACCCGGCGAGGGCAGAGCAGATCGATTTCACCGCGCCCTATGTCTTCATTGATGGGACCTATCTGGTCCGCGGCGATGCGCCATTTCGGAGTGTAGCCGATCTGGATAAGCCGGGCGTGCGCATCGCGGTGGGCAAGGGCGCGGCCTATGATCTCTATCTCTCTCGGGCACTGAAATATGCAACGCTGGTTCGCTCGGCGACGTCGAACGACGCGATCGAGCAATTCGTGCGCGAACAGCTGGACGCCGCGGCGGGGGTGCGACAGGCGCTGGTCGAAGCGCGCCAGCGATTGCCTGGTCATCGGGTGCTCGGCGACAGCTTCAACCGGATCGAGCAGGCGGTGGCGCTACCCAAGGGACGGCCAGGCGCGCTCGCCTATGTCAGTGCGCTGATCGAAGAGTTGAAGGCGAGCGGATTCATCCGCGCGGCGCTCGATCGCGCGGGACAGTTCGCGGCGGTAGTCGCGCCACCCGCCCGCTGACGAAAGATACGCGGAAGGATTGTCCGCGCGCAGGTCTCTTGGAAAGGAGAAAAGATACGCGAGGGGAGGCTGCCACGGAGCGCAACCACGAGGCTTTGCTCGCGCGTCGTCGCCAGGCGGCCGCGTGGGTGGCGCGGGAGATCATTCCGCACGAGGCGCGTCTGCGGGCCCGGCTCGCACGCGATCGTGTCGCGGCGCAGGATGTCGACGAGTTGATACAGGAAGCCTATTGCCGCCTCGCGCTGTTGGACGGTTTCGATCATATCGACTGTCCCTACGCCTATTTCTTTTCGATCGTGCGCAACCTGCTGATTCGCCGACTGAGACGCCAGCAGGTGGTGCCCCTGGAAGCACTGGCGGAGATCGAGGCGATCCGCGACGAGGGTCCCTCACCCGAGCGTGAGGCGGCAGGACGCATAGAATATGGCCGCGTCCTCGCGCTGATCGCACGCCTGCCCGAGCGATGCCGGCGCGTAGTCGAACTGCGAAAGATAGAAGGCTGGTCCCAGCGTCGTATCGCCGAGCATCTTGGCATGACGGAAAAGGCCGTTGAGAAGCAGGTGTGGCTCGGTGTCAAATCGATCCGCGAAGCCTTGGCCGGCGCTGACGCGCGGATCGAGGCGCAATTCGCGCGCAGCGAGGTGCGCAAATGAGCGCGCGCGCGCCGGGTCAGCTCGACGATCAAGCGGCCTATTGGGTTGCTCGCATGGACGGCGACGGCTGGTCCAGCGAAGCTGAAGCGGATCTTCAGGCTTGGCTGGCGGGCGATCCCCAGCGAGCTGGTGCGCTGCTGCGAAGCCATGCGTCTTGGGCGATGCTCGATCGCGACCCCTTCGATTGTGAGGCTGATGACGCAATCGAGGCGCCCACGCCCTGGAAGCGTCGGTCCTTCCTCGCTGGTGGCGGGGCCGCGATCGCTGCCAGCTTGCTGGGCGGAGTCCTGTGGCTGAATGCGTCGACGAGCTACAGCACCCAGCTAGGCGAGATCCGCCGGGTGCCACTTCGAGACGGCTCGGTGGTCACGATCAATTCGGGCAGCGAGCTGCGAGTCAAGCTGGGGGCCGACCGCCGCATCGTCAGGCTCAATGAAGGTGAGGCCTGGTTCCAGGTCGCGAAAGCGCCCGAGCGCCCGTTCGTGGTCGAGACTGGCCGTGTCGTGGTGAAGGCCGTCGGCACCGCTTTCTCCGTGAGGCGGCGTGATCACGGAGCTGAGATCATTGTCACCGAAGGCGTCGTAGAGGCATGGGCATCAGCGGCCGAAGGGCATCTCGTGCGCCTTACTGCAGGTCAACGGGCCTTTGTGGCGGACAATGCTGCAATCCGAGCCGAGCCGGCGGCGGCGTCGGAAGTCGACCGTGCACTGGCGTGGCGGCGCGGGTTGATCATCCTGTCTGGCGAGCCGCTCGAGACGGCCGCTGAGCAGTTCAACCGATACAATGCTCGCAAGATCGAGGTGGTTGAGCCGAGCCTCCGTAGCGAATTGTTCGACGGCGTGTTCCGCGTCGACGATCCGTCTGGCTTTGCTGCGGCCGTGGAAGCGAGCCTTGGCGCGTCGGTGGATTATTCCGACCCGGAGGCAATCAAGGTCGGGCGTCAGAGATAAGCATTCGGCCATAGGCGATAAGAAGCGGGATGAAGCCGGAAGGATGCGCCCGTGGCAGGTCTCCTCACTTTCGAACAGGCAAATGAGACCTGACCAGAGGAGGGGAAATGAACAAACTCCATGCGCGCACCTTTCTGCTCGCAACCGCAGCGGCTGTCGTCGCCGCGGCGCCCGCCCAGGCGCAGACGCGACGCTTCGACGTTCCGGCACAACTCGTCGAGACCGCCATCGCTGCATTCGGAACGCAGGCGGACGTTCAGATCGTTGCGCCGCGCAAGGTAACTAGCGGCAAGCGCGCCAATGCGCTCCGGGGCGACTACACCATCAAGGAAGGGCTGAGCCGGATGCTGCATGGCACCGGACTTTCAGCGCGCCAGCTCAGTGGTCAGACCTTCGTAATCGTCCAGTCGCCTACGGCTCAGTCGATTGCGCCGGTGCCTGCCGCATCGGTGTCTCGAGAGGTGCGGCCGCAGGCGACGACCCCCGACCCGGAGCCCGCCGCAGGCGCTCAGGAGGAAACGCCAGAAGCGGTTGATGATGTCGTGGTGACCGGAAGCCGACTGGCAACCGGATTCTCGATGCCGACGCCAGTCACGGCGCTGTCCGCCGACGATCTTCAATCCACTGCGCCATCGAGCTTCGATGAGGCGCTCAAACAGGTGCCGTCGCTCAGTGGATCATTCACCTCGGCTGCGTCAGGGACTGGCTCGGCCTTCTACGGCACCAACGGACAGAGCACGCTCAACCTGCGCTATTTAGGGCCGCAGCGCACCCTCGTGCTCCTCGATGGCGCGCGTCTGGGCGTGACGAACGTGGTCAACTCGGTTGACGTGAACATCATCCCGCAGAGCCTGATCCGGCGAGTCGACGTTGTGACCGGGGGTGCCTCGGCGTCCTATGGTTCGGACGCGGTTGCCGGCGTGGTCAACTTCATCCTCGACTCCAAGTTCGAAGGGCTGAAGGTCGAACTCGCTGGTGGCGTCACGAGCCGCGGCGATGCGGAGAACGGAAAGTTCTCGATCGCTTGGGGCACAAAGATCGGTGATTCCTCCCGCTTCGTCGCGGCGGCGGACCTGTTTCGGCTCAAGGGCATTCCTTATGGCCTGACCGGTCGCGAGTGGTTCGACGAACCGGTAGTGCCCTGGCCCAATCCGGTGGCGGGCGCGCAGCCGACCACAGTGACCCTGCCAGGCGGTCGTGCAAGCACCGCAGGCTATGGCGGCACCATAACGTCGATAGCCGGATGCCCTGCGGGTGCGGCGGGTGACGCTTGCCGCTCGCTTTCCGGCCAACAATTCCTCCCTGGCGGCGCGATTGGCCCTTTCGATCGGGGCACTTTGCCCGGCTCGGTGTTCACCAGCGGGGGTGACGGTGCCATAGTGACGAACGGCCTGACGCCCGACATTGAGCGCGAATCGCTGTTCGCGCACTTCGAGCATGACCTTAGTTCGAATGTGACGCTCTGGCTGCAAGGGATCTACGCACGCAACTACACACGCAATCGTGCCCAGCCGACGCGCGAGACTGGAACCAGCGCCTATCAGATATTTGAGGGGAACGCCTACCTCCCCGCGTCGGTTGCGTCGGTACTTGCAGCGACCCCGGGCACCCAGTCATTTCGTCTGTCTCGCTACGACACCGACCTGGATCTGGTTACGGTCTACGGCACTTCTATCGTGAAGCGCGCCGCGGCAGGCGCCAAGGGCGACATGTTCGACGGGTGGGGCTTCGATGCGACCTTGGCCTATCAGCACACGCAGCAGAAGCTCGATACCTACAACTCGGTAATGCGCAATTTATATGCCGCAGCCGATGCGGTGGTGAACCCGGCGAGCGGCGAGATCGTGTGCCGTTCGACTTTGGCAGGACTCGATCCGGGCTGCGTGCCACTCAATCTGTTCGGGCCCGATGCCGCGAGCCAGGAGGCAAGCGACTATGTAATGGATCTCAACCAAGGCCATAGTACCCTCAAGCAGGTGACGCTCGACTTCAACGTGCGCGGCGACCTGGGCGAATCTTTTCAACTCGGAGCGGGCAAGATCAGCACGGCAATGGGTTTCTCCTACCGCCGGCTGGACGCACGACGCGACGTGGACGCGCTGTCGGCGATATACCTCGATGGCACGGGGGTGCGCGGCTTTCCCACGTCCCTCCAGGGACGCTATGGCGGCTATGCCTTCTACAATCCGAGCCCGCTTGCCGGCTCGGTCAGCATCAGTGAAGCCTATCTCGAGCTTGGCATTCCGCTGCTCGCGGATGTTCCTGGATTTCAATCGCTTAGCGCGACATTGGCCGGTCGCCTGACCGACTATAGCCAAAGCGGGCTCGAGCCGATGTGGAAGGTCGGCGCGAATTGGACGATCGACGACAATATCCGCTTTCGCGGCACCATCTCCGCGGACACCCGCGCGCCTTCGGTGCTCGAGCTTTTCAATAGCGCTACCGTATCTCGCGCCAGTCCGCGCTTGCCCTGGTCGGGCGCGACTCCACAGATCATCGGCGAAGGCCAGATAATCACGCAGGGGAATCCAGATCTGGAGCCCGAGCGTGCTCGCACTTACACCGCCGGCGTAGTGTTGACGCCCACATTTGCACGAGGCCTGCAAATGTCGGTCGATTACTATCAGGTCGATATCGACGGAACCATCCTTTCACTGGGCGTGCAGGACATAGTCGATGGCTGCTTCGAGGGTGACGCTCAACTTTGCAGTCAGATCAGTGTCAACGGCAACCCGGTAACGACCACGACCGGCATAACCACCGCCGATTTTGTCACCATCATCACGCAAGGCATCAACTATGCATTCGAGACTACGTCTGGTCTCGACATCGAGGCCGTCTACTCGACCAGCATTGGTGCTGATCGACTAAGCGTACGGGCAGCCGGCAATTATGTTCTGAGCGCCAAAGTCCAGACCGACTGTGCCTCGGTAGATCTGGTCGGTGACATCGGCAACTGCGGCAATTTCCCGCGCTTTCGTGGCCGGCTCGGCCTCACCTACGAAACCGGTGCTTTCAAGTTCTTCGTGCAGGAGCGGCTGATCGGTAGCGGCAAGAAAGACAAGAGTTTGAGAGAAGGTATCGACATCACCGAAAACGATGTCCCGGCAACTTGGTACACCGATCTCAATATCAGTTATGAACTAGGTGAGATCATGGGCGGGGAAAGTGAGGTTTTTTTCAACGTCACCAATCTCTTTGATCAGGCGCCAAGGAATACCAATACGCAAGCCCGCTCTTGGGCAGAGCCATCTGAGCTCGGCGTATACGATGCGCTCGGTACCCGTTTCATCGCGGGCGTTCGCTGGCAGATGTGATCACTATCCGGAACTTCATAAAAAGGTATCCTGAAATGGACAACAAAAGTGAGAGTGGCCGCGGCTTGGGTCGTCGCGCGCTGCTCGGCGGCACGGCTCTTCTCGGCGGGTTGGCTGCGGCTGGAGCACTGCCAGGCAAGGCGATCGCTCAGGCTCGGGCGAAGCGATCGGCAGGACCGGACAATAGTTTCACCTTGAGCATCGGCGGCGAAGTCATGGCTGCGCGTGCCTTCACGATGCAGTCCGAGCCCGAAGCGATGGGAGTCGCACGGCTGATGAAGGACTCCGACGTCGCCTATGCGCACCTGGAGACAAACCTGGCGCATGACGAAGAGCTGAAGTGGGCAATGCGCGGCTCGACCGGCCCGGCGGGGTATCTGGTCGCCGATCCACAGATCGCGCACGATCTTGCCGAATGGATGGGTGTGGACGCGCTGTCGCTCGCGCACAACCACAGCTACGACTGGGGCCCGGAAGGCATGTTTGCCACGATCAGGCATTGCAATGCCGCCGGAATTGCGGTCGCGGGCACGGGCAAGAACTTGGAGGAAGCGCGCGCGCCGGTCTATTTCGAGAGCGACAAAGGCCGGATGGCGATGGTTTCCGTCGCGTCCGGAAACTCCGCATTCGAATGGGCCGGCCATCCCAAGGGCAAGATCCCTGGCCGTCCGGGGATGAACCCGCTGCGCGTGTTGACCGCCTATGAGGTGCCGGCCGAGACTGCGAAGATGCTAAAGGCTACCGCCGGCTCGCTCGGCGTGATGAATGCCGCAGCGGCGGCGAAGAAGGACTTCAACATCACGCCGATGGCCGTCTCAGGTTCGAACGGCTATTCGGGATTCACCTTCCGCGAAGGCGACAATTTCGAAATCCATACGGAGGGCCACCCCGGCGACATCGCCGGAAACCTCCGCTCAATCGACGAAGCCGCCAAGATGGCCGACTATGTAATGGTCGCGCACCATAATAGCACGTCGGAAGGCACCCGCTCGGTCACGCCGAGCGACTTCGTGATCGACTTCGCGCGCAAGGCGATCGATGCCGGCGCTGACATCTACATCGGCCATGGCTGGCATACCTTCCTCGGCATCGAGATCTACAAGGGTAAGCCGATCCTCTACGGATTGGGGAGCCTGTTCTGGCAGAGCCACTTCATGCCGCGGAAGCCAGCCGACCAGTTCGAATCCTACAATTTCGATATGGACAAGCTCACCACGCTCAACGCGGCGTCGGGGGTGCTCCATCCTGGCGGGATGAACCCCGACTGGGGCTGGTCGGCGATCCAGCGGCTCAAATATGTCGACAAGAAGCTGGTCGAGATCGAGCTCCATCCGATCGAAATGGGCTTCGACTATACCGGCGAGAAGCCGCGCGTCTACCGCGAGATCGGAGCTGGCGACCACAAATATATCGCCGGCGATCCGCGCCTCGCTACCGGCGCCAATGCCCAGCAGATCCTGCTCAGGCTCCAGAAGATCAACGCGCTGCGGGGTACGAAGATGGAGATCCGCGGCGGCGTCGGCGTCATCACGGTAGCGGCGTGAGGGAGGGACCCATGAATCGCGACAACAACGGCAAGGCACTGACCAATCGCCGCAGCTTGCTCGGCGGCGCGGCAGCGATGATGGGTGCGCTGACCGTCTCCTCGCTCGCCCGACCGGGCCAAGCAAGCGCTCAGGCGAGGCGCGGCAGCAAGGCCATGGCGGCCGACCAGAATAGTTTCACGCTGGTGGGCGTGGGCGAGATCATGATCACACGCTCGTTCTCGAAGCAGACCGAGCGTGAATTCCGTGACGTGATCAAGCTGATGCAGTCGGCGGACGTCTGCTATGGCCATTCGGAGATGAACTTCGGCACGCCCGAAGAGCTCAAATGGACCCCGCGCGGCACCGCCGGCCCGGCGAGCTACATGATCGCCGATCCGCGGTTGGTTCACGAGCTCAAGGAAGCGGGCATCGATGCGCTGTCGCTCGCGCACAACCACAGCTTCGACTGGGGTCCCGAGGGCATCTGGGCGACGATGAAGCATTGCCGCGAGGCGGGCATCGCGCATTCGGGCACCGGCAACGATCTCGAGGAAGCGCGGGCGCCCTGCTATTTCGAGAGCGACAAGGCGCGAGTTGCAATGGTTTCGCTCGCCTCGGGCAACAACCAGTATGAATGGGCAGGCTACGGCAAGGGCGACATTCCGGGACGTCCAGGCATGAACCCGCTTCGTGTCAGCACGATCATGGAGGTCGACCACGCCGCCGCCGAGCAGTTGCGCGCGATTGGCAGCAAGCTGGGCATCATGCGTGGGGCGGCGCTGACCCGGAAGGAGTTCAACTTGTCCCCCACCTTCGGCGGCTCGGTGGGCGGCACCGGCGCAACCTCGGTGGCCTTTCGCGATGGTGACAAGTTCGACATCACCTCGATCGGTCACGCCAAGGACATCGAAGGCAATCTCCGATCCATAGACGAGGCGCACAAGATGTCGGACTTCGTCATCGTATCGCACCATAACAGTACGTCAGAGGGCGGCCGAGGCACCGCGCCGCCCGACTTCATCGTCGATTTCGCCCGTAAGGCCATCGATGCCGGCGCCGATATCTACTTCGGCCACGGCTGGCATAAGTTTCTTGGCATCGAGATTTACAAGGGCAAGCCGATTGTCTACGGCATGGGCAACTTCCTCTACCAGAGCGATTACCTTGATCGCATTCCGGCAGATTCGTTCGAGTCCTACGGGATGAACATGGACCTGCTGACGACGCTCAACCCCGCCTCGGGGGAGCTTCACCCGGGGGGCGATCAGGAGGATTGGTGCTGGTCGGCTGTCTATGAGTTCACCTTCTCCGCCGGCAAGGTGTCCGAGATCCGCCTTCACCCGGTCGACCTCGGGATGGACTTCTCCAGCGGCAAGGGCGTGCTGAACCGCTATGTCGGCCATGGTGATCACCGGACGATCGACGGTATTCCGCACCTCGCACGCGGCGCCAGCGCTCAGGAAATCCTGAAGCGCCTCCAGCAGCTATGCGCGATGCGGGGCACCACGATGCAGATTCGCGAGGGCGTGGGCGTCATCACCGTGTAGCGGCCCCAAAGTCCTCCCCGACCTCGGGCCCATGGGCCGGAGGGGTGAAGCCCTCCGGCTCCTTTTTGAGACCTTCGGAGCCCTGCGGTTCCGGAGCGGAAATCCTTTCAACCATCAGATGCGGGAGCCGAGCCCAGTGCAATGGTATCGTGAACTGGACGGGCGCCAGCGCAAGGCGTTCTGGGCATGCTTCAGCGGCTGGGCGCTCGATGCGATGGACGTCCAGATCTATGCGCTGGTGCTGCCGACTATCATGGCGGTGTGGAGCCTGACCAAGGCCGAGGCTGGGACGCTTGGAACGGTGGCGCTGCTCGCCTCATCGGTAGGAGGGGCCATCGCGGGTAACCTCGCTGACCGTATCGGGCGAGTGCGGGTGCTCCAGATCAGCATCCTGTGGTTCTCGAGCTTCACTTTCCTTAGTGGCCTCGCGCAGAACTACGAACAGTTGTTGATCGCACGCACGCTGCAGGGAATTGGCTTCGGCGGCGAATGGGCGGCAGGTGCAGTGCTGATCGCCGAGCTGATTTCGCCCAAGAACCGGGGACGAACGATCGCCGCCGTCTCCAGTGGCTGGTCGGTTGGTTATGGCGCAGCGGCCATCCTGTTCGCGGTGGTCTTTCAACTGTTCGAGCCCGAGCTGGCTTGGCGCGCGCTGTTCTTCATCGGCATCGCGCCGGCACTACTCGTGATCTTCGTGCGCCGTCACGTCGCCGAACCGGAAATTTTTACGGCCGCCCGAGGAGCCGCAGCGGAAGCGGGAGCACGCGTGTCGTTGACCGAAATCTTTCGCCGACCCCTCATCGGCCGTACGCTGGTCGCCTGGGCGATATGCCTCGGCGTGCTTGGCGGCAACTATACGGTCCTGACCTGGTTGCCGACCTACCTGCTCACCGAGCGCGGGCTGTCGGTGTCGAACACGGGCATCTATCTGCTGGTCAACATCTCGGGCAGCTTCATCGGCTACCATGTCGGGGGGGTGATCTCCGATCGATTGGGTCGCCGCGGCGGGCTGATGCTGTTCGCCGCACTCGGCACGCTCAGCGTCGCGAGCTATATGCTGCTCGGCGCGAGCGGTCTCGCGATCCTGATCCTCGGCTTCCCCCTGGGCTTCGCGCAATCGGGGATGAATGCGGGCCTCGCGCCGTTACTGTCGGAGCTCTATCCGACGCATCTAAGGGCAACGGGGCAGGGCTTCTGCTACAACGCCGGCCGCGGATTGGGCGCGCTCTTTCCGGCGCTCGTAGGCATCGCGGCGGGCTCGCTCGGGCTCACCCTGGCAATCAGCGTAATGGCCGCTAGCGCCTATGCGCTCGTCGTGATGTGCAGCCTGCTGCTTAGAGAGACGCGCAACGTCCAGCTGGGCGCGGTCGATTCGGGAGCGCGCTCGTGAGCTCGGTTGCGGGTCATAGCGACGGTGCGCGGATCCGGGCCATCCTGGCTGGATCCGCAGGCAGCCTGATCGAATGGTACGATTTCTACATCTACGCCTTCACCGCGCTCTACTTCTCCGCCGAATTCTTTCCCAAGAGCGATCCCCTAGTTCAGCTGATGGCGACCAGCGGCATCTTTGCCGCAGGCTTCCTGATGCGACCGATCGGCGGATGGTATTTCGGCCGATACGCTGACCGCCGCGGTCGAAAAGGAGCGATGGTGGTGTCGGTCGCCCTAATGGGGGTGGGTTCGCTCGTGATCGGCATCATGCCGACCTATGCGCAGGTTGGCATTGCGGCTCCGGCGCTGCTGCTGGTCGGGCGTATGATCCAAGGCTTTTCCACCGGTGGGCAATATGGGACGGTGGCTACCTATCTCAGCGAGGTGGCGGGAAAAAGCCGGCGCGGCTTCTGGTCGTCCTTTCAGTATGTCACGCTGATCGGCGGACAACTGCTCGCCAGCCTGCTGGTGCTCGTATTGCAACTCACCCTCTCTGACGAGGCCATGCGTTCTTATGGCTGGCGGATCGGCTTTATCCTCGGCGCGATCGGCGCGAGCACTATCCTGTTGTTCCGCGAGCATATGGTCGAGACCGCCCCGTCCGAGGGCAGTCATCGCGACGCCGGTAGCCTCGCTGAGCTATTCGGCAACCACTGGCCTGCAGTGCTCACCGTGGTAATGCTTACCGCGGGGGGAAGCCTCGCCTTCTACACTTTCACGACCTACATGCAGAAGTATCTCGTCCTGACCGTGGGGTTAAGCAAGCAAACCGCCACCATCATGATGACGGCCGCACTGACGATCTTCATGCTGCTTCAGCCGGTGCTGGGGCTATTGTCCGACCAGATCGGACGCAGGAACAACATCCTGATCTTCGGCGCGTTGGCAACATGCCTGACAGTGCCGATCTTGACCACGCTCGGAAACGGTCCAGCCACCCCCTTGGCCTTTTTGCTCGTATTGGCGGGACTGACAATCAACGGTTTCTACACCTCGGTGAGCGGCATTTTCAAAGCGGAGCTTTTTCCCATGCATGTTCGTGCGCTGGGGGTGGGCCTCGCCTATGGCTTGAGCAACGCTATTTTCGGCGGCACTGCAGAAAGCGTAGCGCTTGCCTTCAAGAGCTCTGGACGGGAGCAATATTTCTATTGGTATGTGTCGGCGATGTGCCTGCTTTCGCTCGCCGCCGGCATCACGCTTAAGGATAGCCGTAAAGGCAATCGGCTCGACGACGTGGCTCCGGTGCGTTGAAGGCGATCGGCGCAGCCATAGAAGCGGCGCTGGCGGTCCTCGACGGGCGTGGTGCGTCTCGACGATGACGTACCGCGTGGCCGGCAACGGTTGCAGGCGCCGACAAAAGAGGCTGAAGAAGGGGCAGGATAAGATCCTGCTGCCCAACGCAGCAAGAAGGGTGCCAGGCGTCGTGCCCCCTGGAAGCGCTGTCAGTTCGCAGTTTCGGTCTGTACCGCGATACCAGTCCGGCGCGCATCGCAGGCTTGCCTTCTTGAACGCCGCCCCAGAGCGATGGAGCTCTTTGCGCGCTGCGCCATGGGATAATCTCGACCGGTTCCGCGAGCCCGTCGAGCGCTCCTGTTCGCCGATAATGCGAGCACGCCGGTGGGTCGCTCGCGCGAACGATCTTTGCGTGGACAACTCGCGTCCGGACGACTGAATCCAGAAGCGCAGCTTATAAGCACATGCCGGATTAACAGGCTAATCGCCCGTTAGAAGACGCCTATCTGGAACTCGTGGGCGGACATTGCCGCCACGGATCCATGCAACACATTGGAGCGGTGTCGCGTCGCGCCGCCGTCGTGAGGGCGCGCGCGACAGCATCTGGTCCGCGCGAGCTGCAGCCAGCTAGCGGCAGGCAATCGCCGCAGGGATCAACTGGCCTTCGACTGCGAGGCTGTGGGGCACCGCTTTGTGTTCGCGTCCCAGACCCGGATGAAAAGGGTTATCGCCGCCAGCCCCACAAGGGCAATGATTAAGGTTTCAATGTTCATCCCATCCACCTGCTGACGGGCACCGCAGATTCCTCGAGCGGCTGGCTCAACACATCTACCAACGATGGACCGTCATGCGCCAGCGCATTGCGGAGCGTCTGGTCGAGATCGGCGGGATCGGCGACGCGCCACGCCTTCATTCCGAACGCCTGTGCGATTGCGGCGTGGTCCGATCGATTGAAATCGACCGAGAAGTAGCGGCCGCCATAGCCCGTCTTCTGGCTTGCTTTGATCCAGCCATAGGATGCGTTGGAGAAGACGATAAGCGTGATCGGGAGGCCCTTGCGTACGATCGTCTCGATCTCGCCCACCGCGAAGCCGAAGCTGCCGTCGCCCATCGCGGCGACGATGCGGGAACCCGGCGCGCCGTAGCTCGCGCCTACGGCTGCTGGGAGCGAGAAGCCCAGCGCGCCGTGCGCGCGGTTCGTGATGAAGCGCCGGCCGCTGGATTGGAGATCGAAGTAGCCCGAGAAATAGGGGCAGGGGGTGCCGGGATCGGCTACCAGGATGGCGCCGCGCGGCAGGGCCTGCTGGAGCGCCGCAAGCACGCGTTCGGGACGGATAGGTTGATCGTTCGATGCCGCGAGCTGGTCGAAGCGGGCTCGCTTGGCCCGACGAAGCGCCTCAAGCCGCGTTGCCGCCCCGGTGTTGCGCGGCTTGCCATCGAGCCGTCTGACCAGCTCGGCAAGAAGCGCAGCGAGCGCGAGCCGGGCGTCGCCGACCAACCCCGCCTCGACCCTGTAGTTGGCCCCGACCACCATCGGGTCGATGTCCAGGTGGACGATTGCGACGTCCCGCCCCGGCACCTCGCCATGCTCGGTCGTTGTCGAGCCGGCGCGACAGCCGATGAACATCACCAGATCGGCGTTCTCGACGACGTCGCGCGTCTCGCCGGTGCCGCCATTGGCGCCGACCACGCCAACCGCAAGCGGGTGCGTGTCGGCGATTGCGCCGTGACCGCTGACGGTGGATGCCACCGGCGCATCGAGCAATTCGGCAAGCCCGGCGAGCTCGGCGCCGGCGCCCGAGATGAGGACGCCACCGCCGCAGACGAACACCGGTCGCTTCGCTCCGAGCAGCGCGTCCGCCGCCGCGGCGACGAGATCGGGCGCCGGAGCGGTGCGATATGCCGGGAAACGGCCATGTTCGGGCTGGGCCCAGACATGTCCGGCGTCCAGCGCCTGCTTCTGCAGGTCATAGGGGAGCCCGATATGCGCTGCGCCCGGGCGGCCGGTCGAGGCAGCGCGGAACGCGGTGCGAAAGATATGTGGGATCTGGTCGACATGATCCGCAACCGTGTTCCACTTGGTGAGTGGCGCGAACAGCGATTTCTGGTCGAGCTCGGTCAGTGGGTAGCGGCCGCGCGCGGTGACGGGCACGTCCGATGTGATCGAAACCAGTCCGATCGAGGATTCGTTCGCCTCCACGACGCCCGGCAGAATATAGGTTGCGCCGCCGCCGCTCGGACCCTCGCAGATGCCGATGCGGCCGGTTACACGGGCATAGGCGTCGGCCATATAGGCGGCGCTGCGCTCGTCGCGCGTGAGGATGTGCTCGATGCCGTGGTCGAGCCGGTAAAGCGCATCGTAGAAAGGCAGGCTGGTGTCGCCGCATAGCCCGAAGACATGCTTCACGCCGTGAAGCTGGAGCATGCGGACGGCTGCCTCGGCGCCGGTGATGGTGGACATGGACGAATCTCCTGTCCGAGCGATGGCTTTCGGCTCGTGGCTGCCGGGCATTGGAAACTCAGCGCAAGCTATTCATTCTGAACGCAGCGCAGAGACGGTTAGAGGCGGCTGACCGCCTCGCGCATCCACTGGATGAATTCGCGGTTGGCCTCGCGCATCTGGCGCGCCGACGCCCGGAATGCGTCGGGGCGCTCGCCAAGCAGCACTGCAGGCCAATCCGCCTGGTGCATGGCCATCCGGGCCCGCACCTTTGATAGACGTGAGCGATAGTCGAGCATCAGTTCGGCGTCCCCGCGCGCCGCGAACGCCCCTTCCGCAAGCTTTGCGAGCTTTCCCAAATGCTCGGAAAGCTCGCGGCGCTTCGCTACCAGCTCGCGCTTGCGCTCGACATCACTGCGCGCCGTGATTGCCGCAACGTCGGCATAGAGCGCTTCGAGGACGTCCAGCGCGTGGAGCAATTGCTGCCTTTCGCTCATCTCACTCCTCCAGATCGAACCAAAAGGGGCGCCGTCCTCGCGAACGACGCCCCTCGAAGCGCATGGGGTATCGCTCAGAAGTCGAAGCCGAAGGTCACTCCATAGGTTCGCGGCGCGCCTGCGGTCCCGTTGTCGCCGCTGTTCGTGGCGCTCAGCTGCGTCCGATAGAAATCATCGGTCAGGTTCTTGCCCCATAGGCGGATAAAGTATTTCTCTCCGGGTTCGCGCCAGGTGATCGAGGCGTCGGCCAGGTTATAGCCGGGCTGGTAGACACGCCCGTCGGGCGATCCGGCAAAGCCTTCATTGTAGTAATAGTTGCCCGCCAGCGTGAACGTGCCGGCCGAGGTCGGAATGTCGAGGCTGCCGCCCAGGCTGAAGGTCCATTCGGGCGTGTTCTGGAGCGGATAGCCCGACAGGTCACCGATCAGCAGGCAGTTGCCGCCCAGCTGCGCAAAAGGATTGCCGAAGGTGCCGAGGCAGCTCTGCCCCGCGGGAATCGTGAAGCCGGCCGGAAGCGGGAAGGGATAGGAAATCACCGCGGTGGTGAACTCCTTGTACCGCGCATGGACGTAGCTGACGCCGCCGAAGAGCCGGAGATTGTCGGTGACATTCCAGCTGATGTCCCCATCGAGGCCGTAAATCTCGGCGCCGTCCGCGTTGTAGACGTTGTTGCGACCCGAGATGATCTGTTGAACCTGGACCTTGTCCTGGTCGTAATAATAGCCGGCCAGGTTGAGCCGGACCTTGCGGTCGAACAGGTCGGATTTCATGCCCAGCTCGAACGCGTCGACCGTCTCGGGCTCGAGCACCGTGGTGAGGCTGCCGCGCGGGTTGAAGGTGCCGCCGCGGAAGCCGCGGTTGTAGCTCGCATATATCAGCAGCTCGGGCGAGAAGCGGTGGTCGATCGACAGCCGCCAACTCGGCCGGTTGAAGGTCTTCTGGCCGGTGGTGGTTGGCGTGGTGGTGGTCACGCCGGTGTTGCCGTTATAATCGACCTGCTGCGTCTCGAAGCTGCGATCGTCGCTGGTGTAGCGGAAGCCGCCGATCACGCGCGTCGCCTCGCTCAGCGAATAAGTAACTTCGGCAAAGCCCGAGATAGAGCTGAGCTTCACATTGTAGATGTCGTCCGAATAGCCGTTGCCGCCGAAAGTCAGCAGGCCGGTGGTGCGGCCCGGATCCTGCCCGGAATCATTCCACATGTAGAAGCCGCCGACCACCCACTGGAAGGGCCCGTCGCTCTGCGAGACGAGATTCACTTCCTGCGTGAACTGCTTGTCGAAATTGTTGTTGTCGACGCGCAGGCGCGGGAGGGTGGTGCCGTCGGGGTCGAAGAGCGTGCGAAGCTCGGACTCGCGGTACGCCGAAATGCTCTTGAGCTCGACACCGCCGAAGTCGTGGGTGATCGTCAGGCTGGTGCCCCATTGGCGGGCGCGGAGCCTCGGATCGAGATCCGAGACGATGTCGCGGTCGGAACCCGGCGGGACGATACCCAATGTGTTGCGGCTGAATTGGCGAAACGCCGGCTCGACCCCGTCGCGCCCGTTGAGGTCGCCCGACAACACGATCGAGGTATCGGCACCCGGATCCCAGCGCAGCTTGGCGCGCGCGGCCCAAGTCTTGCCGGTCTGGATGTCGCGGCCGGTGAACAGGTTCCTGCCAAAGCCCTCGTCGCGGTTCTCATATTGGGCGGAGAGGCTGATCGCGACATTGTCGGTGATGCCGCCGGAGACATAGGCGCCGGCATTGACGGTCCCATAATTGCCGTAACCGAACTGCGCCTTGCCGGTCCATTCGAACTCCGGGCCCAGCGTGGTGATCTGGATGAGGCCACCGGTCGCGTTGCGGCCGAACAGCGTGCCTTGCGGCCCCTTGAGCACCGCAACCTGATCGACATCGAACAGCGACTGGATCACGCCGAACGCGGCGCCGTAATAGACGTCGTCGACATAGACCGCGACCGGGTTCTCGATGCCCGGCCCTTGGCCCGTCGCGCCGATGCCGCGAATGCGCGGCAGGCCGAAGCCGCCCACCGCGGTCGTCACGTTGAGGGCAGGGGCGGCGATCTTGAGGTCCTCGGTGTCGGTGATGCCCGCGGCGGCAATCGCGTCCCCCTCGATCGCCGTGATCGCGATCGGCACGTCCTGGATTCTCTCGGCGCGCTTTTGGGCGCGAACGATAATTTCCTGGTCGACCGGGCCCGCTTCGGGCTCGGCCTCAGCCGGGGTTTCCTGCGCGAAGGCTGCAGGCGATGCCGCCAAGGCGGCGAAGCATATCCCGGCGAACATCATGCGCCGGAGAGTAGAAACACGGTGGAACGCAGGGTCCGCTTTCAGCACTTGATCCTCCCCAATCCTTGCCGGCGCCCCTCATCTCACGCGAGGGCGGCGCCACTTCCAAGGTGCGTCCATGGCATTTTTTGCCGACGCGCTCGCCGTCTCGGCGAGCCGGGCTTGAACGCGCCCGTCCTTAATCTGCTGGGTACAGGGGCTGCGGGATCGCAGCATGATCGGAAACCCGCCCCTCCCGATAAGCTTTGGGACAGGATCGTTTCGCCAGGGCACCGAACTGCGGAGCAGGGCCGCGATCGGTCCGTTTCAGCCGCGGTTGGGCAGGTACAGCGGCATCGAATCCTCCCATTTGCTGTCCGTGAGGATCCGCTTGCCGCTGCCATCGGCGTTCATCACGTAGATCTGACCATATTGCTGGAAGGTCTGGTCGTAGAGCGCGGCTTCGTCGCGGAAGCCGTGCTGCGATCCGCTCCACATGATCCGCCCGTCGGCGGTCCACACCGCATGGCCGTCGCTCGATCCATGGTCGGTGCAGCGATAGAGGCCGGTGCCGTCCGGCCGGATCGTATAGACATCGAAATTGCCATCCTCGGTGCGCTTGCGCGTGAAGACGATCCGCTTGCCGTCGGGCGACCATCCGGGAAGATTGTCATAGCCTTCGGTCAGCACACGCACCTGGCGCGTTTCCAAGTTCATGATGCGCAGGCCCTTCTCGGTCTCGCTCCACACGCGGAACACCAGTTCCTTGCCGTCGGCCGAATAGCTGGGGAAACCCGAATGGGTGGTGCCGTCGGTGAGCTGCTCGGCCCCGGTGCCGTCGCGGCGCACGCGCCACAGCGCTGCGGTCATTTTCGCGCGTTCGAAGAACCAATAGCCGAGCCCAAACGCGATCCATTCGCCGTCGGGCGACCAGCAGGGCTGGAAGGCGCCGGCAAGCCCCATGCGCACCTTGGCTTCGTCCAGCCCCCGGCCGCTGCTCTCGAACACCTTGGTCTTCTGCGATCCATCGGGCCGCATGATCCAGATGGAGCTGTTGCCGAGCTGCTTCTCGGTGAACACGATCCACCCGTCGCGCGACAGAAGCGGGAACACGTCGACGTGCTTGTAATCCCAGTCCTTGTCCCAGCTATAGAGTGGCTTGAACAATGGACGGACGGGCTTGAAGGCGACCTTCTCATAGATGACTTGCCTGCCATCCGCTGACCAGCTCGGCGCCCGGATGAAGGTCCGCTTCAGCGCCGGCCGATCGGACGTATAGGCGAGCCCTTCGTTGGGGCCATATTTGATAAGATAACCGATCTCGCTGTTGCTGAGGAACTGTGGCTGGAGCTTGAGGTCGGTTCCGGTGGTATGCTCGATCCGCTCGCCTGTCGCGACGTCCACCGAGACGATCTGCGACCAGGCTTTGCCGATATAGTTCGGCCGGCGGGCTCCCCAGGTAGCCTCGACGGTCATCTCGTAGAACACGATCCGGCGGCCGTCTGGAGACCAGCGCGGCGAGCCCAGGCAATAGCCGGGCTTGGTTGCGACCTTGCGGAAGCCGGTGCCGTCCGGCCTGATGACGTAGATCGAGAGCTCCTGGGTATGTTCCCAGCCATGGCCTTGATCGTGCCCGGTCCAGGCGGTGTTGCGATCCGAGGAGAAGGCGATCCATTTGCCGTCAGGCGACCAGGCCGGGCGGAAATAGCAGTCGGGCTTGCCGTCCTCGCCGCGCACGTCGTTGAGCCCGGTGAGCTGACGCGTCTTGCCACTCTTGATGTCGAGCAGCCAGATGTTTGCACGATAGCCATTGCGGGTGGAGACGAAGGCTAGCTGCTTTCCGTTGGGTGACAGCACGCCGGCATCGTCCATCGGCGCGCCAGTGACGAGCGGCAGGATCGCGCTGCCGTCAGCATTGGCGCGAAAGATGTCGGACTGGCCGTCGCCGTTGCGCTCGGAGGTGAAGATGAAGCCGTCGCCCGGCGCGAAATGACCATTATATTCGAAGCGGGTGTCGGCGAGCAGCTTGCGCTCGTTCGAACCGTCGATGTCGGCGATGTGCAGCTCGGAGACCGAGGGCGCGATGCGGTTCATCAACATCACGCCCTTCTTGCCCGTCGTGGCGCCGGTCTGCGCGCATGCCTCTCGCGCGAAAAGAGCCGCCGCCGGGAGGGCGCCAAGGAAGCTACGACGATCCATTCTACTCTCCGGATTGGGCCGCTGCCCGCGGTTGGCGGCGGCGCGGCTTTCTTCGAACTATGCGAGGCGCGGCGCCTCTCGCGCAATCACAAGCGCATCGGCAGCAATCGATTCTGGTTTCGCCATGCCCTTTCGGGCGTGCACCCGATGGTTTGCCCGTCCCGGCAACTCTAAAGGGAAGCATGGACAAACGCGTCGCGAACAATGCCGGACCCGAACCCGCTACCGCGCGGCGATCGCCGCTCTCGATCCCGGCTTTCCGCAATCTCTGGTCGAGCAACCTGCTCTCCAATTTCGGCGGGCAGGTGCAGGTGGTCGCCGCTGGATGGCTGATGGCGACGCTCACCCATTCGCCGCAGATGGTGGCGCTCGTGCAGTCGGCAGTAGCCCTGCCGGTGATGCTGCTGATCCTGGTCGGCGGCGCATTGGCGGACAATCTCGACAGGCGGATGCTGCTGCTCGCCGCGCAGGTCTTCATGCTTCTCGTGTCGGCGTCGCTGGCTGCGCTGGCGTGGGCGGGGCTGGTTACGCCGTGGCTGCTCCTGCTCTTCACCTTCCTTCTCTCCGGCGGGGGCGCGCTCAACAATCCGGCGTGGCAGGCCTCGATGCGCGACATCGTCCCGCGCGAGCTGATCAGCCGCGCGGTGGGGCTCAACAGCACCAGCATCAATCTCGCGCGAACCGCTGGGCCGGCGCTGGGCGGCGCGGTGGTCGCTGTCGCAGGCGTAGCTGCTGCGTTCCTCATCAACGCATTGAGCTATGTCGCGCTGATCGTAGCGGTGCTTCGCTGGCGGCCTCCGCCGCGTCCGGAACCGCTGGGCGGACGCGAGCCGCTCGGCAGCGCGATCCTCACCGGCGTGCGCTACGCCGCCATGTCGCCGCACCTGCGCCCGGTGGTGGTGCGCGGTGCGATCTCGGGCTTTTCGGCAAGCGCCGCCTTTGCGCTGATGCCGGTGGTTGCCAGCCAGCAACTGGGGGGCGGACCGCTGCTTCTCGGCGGACTGCTGGGATCCTTCGGCGCCGGGGCCGTGATCGGCGCGCTGGCCAGCGGGCGCCTGCGCGAGCGGACCGCCGCCGAATATCTGGTGCGCGCCGCAATGGGGCTGCTCGCCTCGGGGCTGGTTCTGCTGGGGCTCTCCAGCACGCCGATTCTGGCGGGCCTGGGAGCCGCGCTCGCAGGCGCGGGCTGGGTGATGGCGCATTCAAGCTTCAACGCGACCGTTCAGCTCTCGGCGGCGCGCTGGGTGTCCGCGCGTTCGCTCGCGCTCTACCAGACGGCGACTTTCGGAGCGATGGTCGCGGGAAGCTGGTTCTTCGGCATGATCGCCGAGCGCGCCAGCGTGTCGGTGGCGCTGGTCGCGGCGGGATCGATGCAGTTCTTCGGTGGCCTGATCGGGCTTCGCTTGCGCCTTCCTGCCGCGGAAACGCTCAACCTCGAGCCGCTCGACCGCTGGAGCCCACCGCGTCTCGACGTGGAAATAGATCCTGCGAACGGGCCGATCTTCGTCGAACTCGAATATCGGATCGCGCCGGAGGATGCTGGAGAATTCGAGCAGGCGATGCGCGAGCGCGCGCGGATCCGCCGGCGTGACGGGGCGCGTGGGTGGGCGGTGTGGCGCGATCTCAACGACGCGATGCGCTGGGTCGAGAGCTATTGGGTGCCGAGCTGGGCCGAATATCTGCGCCACAACCAGCGGCGCACCCAGGAGGACGTGGACAACGTCGATACGCTGCTGCGCCTCCATATCGGGCCCGACGGCCCGCTGATCCGCCGGCACGTGCGGGCCGGTGGCCAACGCCCGCGCGTCCGCGACCCCGAACCGCTCACGCCGACGCCCTGAGGCAGGGGCTCAGTCCACCGAGGGAAAGGGTGCTCCCGCAGCGATCCAGACCGTGACCGCCAGGCTGAAGGCGGCACCCATCAGCGCGCGCCGCCAAGGTGCTGGCTCGGAGGGCGCAACGCAGGAGGGGACCCTTTTGCGGCCGGTCACCATCGGCCCCACCAGATTTGTGCGCCGGACGAGAAGATAGAACAGGATAGCGGCCAGGTGCAGACCGACAAAACCCAGCAGCACATAGAAGATCGTTCCGTGCCACGCCCGCGCCAGCTCGGACGTTTCATAATCTACCCAATGGGCCAGCGGCCCGGCGAACAGCCCGTCGACGTCCTGTGCGACAAGCCCAAGCCCGATCTGGAGCGCCAGAAGGAAGAGCAGCGCGACAACGCTGAGCGCGCCCAGTGGATTGTGTCCCAATACAGGTTCGCCAGCGCGGCCCGCCAGGTAGCGCGCCACGGCGCGGGGGCCTTTGACGAAGCTGGCAAAGCGCGCAGTGTCGCTCCCGGCAAAGCCCCAGTAGAGCCGAAAGAGCATCAGCGCGAGCGCCGCATAGCCGAGAAGCCGGTGCACCTCCATCAGCCCCGCCTGCCAGCTCCACCACAGTGCGGGGAGGAGCAGGACGAAGCTCCAGTGGACGATGCGGACGGGCAGGTCCCAGAGCAGGATGGTGGTGGCCGGCGCTTCCAGCTCGACCTCCGCGGCCAGGGGAATGGATGGGTCCGGAAACTCCGGCACGCTCACTTCTTCTGCCGGAAGCTGTCATGGCAGCTCTTGCAGCTCGGGCCTATCCCGGCAGCGGCGCTGCGCACCTGTGCAAGGTCGCCTGTGGCGGCTGCCGACTTCAGCGCAGCGGTCGCAGTGGCGAATTTGTGCGCGGCCGCCTTGAACTCGGTGGGACGCTCCCAGATCGCCGCGCGCGCCTCGGTTTCGATGCCCGGTTCGGGGCCGGTCGTCCCCGGAAACCAGCCGGGCAGCTCGCGCGCGTGCACGTCGAGGGTCTCGGCATTGGCCATGATCGCCGGCATCGACGGTGCGGCCTTCTTGAGCTCCTCGCCGATCGCCTTGTTGGCCTTGGCGATTGCCTTGAATTTGGCCGTGCGGGGGTTTTCCGCAGTGGCGGGAGAACCACCGGAACAAGCCGAAACCAGGCCGAGCGCCGCGATCGTCGCGACAATCAGTTGCGTCTGTATCATGCCAAACCCCATGCTCGCTGATATTGCCGCCATGCTAGACTCCTTGGCGCGAATCGGAGCACTGCAAGCGCAGCGAAGATGATTGATTTTCGGCCGCGAGGCTCTCAGCTCGCCGCCCTCAGCGCCGGTCGGACCGCGTTGCCGGCGACGTTTCGGCGCAGCAGCTCGATGAAGTCGAGGTGGAGCTGGGTCGGCAGCCAGTTGGCGCGCATCGTGATGCCAATGGATGGAGCGGGCTCGATGGGGCCGAAGGGCAGCGGCACCAGCGTCCCGTCCTCGTGCATCAGCTCATAGGAGGTCATCAGCGTCAGACGGTCGCTGCGCGCAAGCAGCTGACGGATTACAGGCAGGACGCAGGTAGCGATCGACGCCTTGGGACCTGCGCTGCCCGCGAACAGCCGCTCGAAGCAGGCACGGCGGCTCGCGCCCTCGGTGCCGACCACCCAGTCATATTGAAGCAGATCGGCGACACCGATTCTGCCCTGGCGAAGCAGCTTGTGACCGCGGCGCGCCACGACCGCATAGGGTGTCTCGCCCAGCGCCTCGTTGGTCAGATCCTCGGCGAGCGTCTCCTGAACCAGTCCGATCACGAAGTCGACATCGCCGGCGCGCAGCCGGTTGAGCATCTCCGAAGCGCTTTCGTTGATGATCTTGACGTCGGCGTTGCGGTGGGCGGTGACGAATTCATCGAGCACCGAGGCGAGCAGCACGCTGCCGCCGAAGGGCAGAGCGCCGATCGTGATCTGGCTCGCGCAGTTGCCGCGCGCGGTCTCGATCTCCTTGATCCCCCACTCGATCTCCTGCGCGGCGAGCTTGATCTGGCGGCCGAACTGGATCCCTGCCGGCGTCACCATCACGCCCGCGGCGGTGCGATAGTAGAGCGGCTTCTTGACGTTGCTCTCCAGGTCCCGCGCCGCTCGCTGGAGCGATGCCTGCGAGAGGCCGAGCGATTGCGCCGCCTGGGCGAACGAGCCGCCATCGACGATGGCAATCAGGCTTCGTGCCTGCGACCGCGAGATCCGGCGCGCGATCACGGCCGCCGCCGCCGCGCCGCCGGGCACGGCGAGGTCGATCAGCGCGCTCTCGATCAATGAAAAGAGGCGCGTCGTGCGTCGATGAAAGATCTCGCCGGCTTCATTGAGGTAGCTGCCGCTCGCGCGCCGCTCGAGCAAGGGGGTGCCGATCTGCTGCTCCAGCTTGGCGAGCGACTGGGTCACAGCCGGTTGGGACAGGTTGCACTCTTCCGAAGCCTTGCGGACACTGTTGAGGCGCCCGACGCTCTCGAACAGCTTGAGCTGACGGAAGCTCAGCGACGCGGCGATCTGCGCGGGGGTGGAATCAATCATGTTTTTTCCTCTCCGCGGCTTATGGTTGTTCAAAATTGATATGCAGGCAAGTCAAAACTTCAGCAGCGATATGTTTAGATAACCAATTGGAAATGAGTGAAATAGTCGAACGACTGTCATCGATTACGTGATGTGCGCCGGCGTGAGGAAGAACGAATCAATCGATCGAATACACGTAAAACTTATAACGCGGTGCAGCGCACCTATCACCTGTGCGGGCGCTGGTCCGCCACCGCGCGGCGATAGGAAATGCGCATGCTTCGCCAAGATTTCGTCCCGGCTTGTTGACCCCGGCCGCCCCGCGGCGCTCTTCCGTGCGTAAAGCGCGGCGGGGTGGCCTTCGGCACATTCTCTCCGCGCGGAGTTCAGGAGGATGGCCTGTGGCTGGAAAAGTGCATCTCAAAATCGCGGTTGCCGAGCACCCGCACACCTCGGCGATCCGCGACGGGTCGATCCCGATCGAGGGAGTGGACGCCGAATTCGTCACCGTGAAGCCGCAGATCGGCGCGTTCCGCCGTATGGTGCGTGACGTGGAGTTCGACGTATGCGAGCTCGCCCCCACGACCTATATCATCGCGCGTGCCTATGGGGCGCCGTTCGTGGCGCTGCCGATCTTCGTGGTGCGCCGCTTCCACCATTCGGGAATGCTCGTGCGTCCCGACGCCGGCATCCGCGTGCCCAAGGATCTCGAAGGCAAGCGCGTCGGCGTTCGCGCCTATTCGGTGACGACCGGCGTGTGGATCCGTCAGGTGTTCATCGACGAATATGGTCTCGATAATTCGAAGGTCACCTGGGTCGTCGATGATGAGGAGCATGTGACGCAGCTCAAGCTGCCGCCGAACGTGATTCATGCTCCCGAAGGCCGCAGCCTTGCCGACATGATTGCTGCAGGCGAGCTCCAGGCCGGCGTCGAGGCCGCGGCGGGCATCGGGCGCACCGGCGCGCCCACCGGCGGCTGGCAGGAGGTCGAGGCGAACTACCCCGATCTGATGCCCGATGCCGAGGCTGCTGAAGCCGAATATTATGCCCGTACCGGCGTCTATCCGATGCACGGCACGATCGTGGTCAAGGACGCAGTCCTCGCCGAACATCCTTGGATCGCGCGTTCGCTCAACAATGCGTTCACCTACGCCAAGGACGAATGGGTCGCGAAGCTCAATTCGGGCGAGGCGACCGGCGCGGGCGCGGACAAGTATCGCAAGCTCCAGAAGATCGTGGGTGCCGACCCGCTGCCCTATGGCATCGAGGCGAACCGTCCCACGATCGAGGCGCTTGAGAAGACGGCCTTCGAGCAGGGGCTGACGCCGCGCCGCATGTCGATCGAGGAATTGTTCGTCGATCCCGAGACGGCGCCCGTGCGCCAGAACGCCTGACCCCATTTGCCCGGAAGACAGCCATGATCATCGATTGCCACGGCCATTTCACCACCGTCCCCAAATCCTTCCGCGACTGGCGCGCGAAGCAGGTCGAGTTTGCCGACGATCCGGTCAACGCGCCCGATCCCGCCGACGCGATCCTCACCGATGACCAGATCCGCGAGGGCATCGAGGGCGGCCAACTGCGGCTCCAGCAAGAGCGCGGCAGCGATCTGACGCTCTTCTCGCCGATCGCCGGCCTGATGAGCCATCATCTCGGCAACGAGCGGACCAGCCTCGAATGGGCGCGCGTGTCCAACGACAACGTCAAGCGCGTGACCGAGCTCTACCCCGACAATTTCGCACCGGTCTGCCAGCTGCCGCAGTCGCCGGGCGCGCCGCCTGCCAACTCGGTGCCCGAGCTGCGCCGCTGCGTCGAGGAGCTGGGCTTCGTCGGCGTCAACGTGAACCCCGATCCGACCGGCGGATATTGGACGGGGAAGCCGTTCACCGACCGCGAATGGTATCCGCTGTTCGAAGCGATGTGCGATCTCGACGTGCCGGGCATGGTTCACGTCGCCGCCTCGTGCAATCCCAATTTCCACGGCACCGGCGCGCATTATCTCAATGCCGATACCTCGGTGTTCATGCAGATCCTCCAGTCGGACCTGTTCAAGGACTTTCCGACGCTGCGACTGGTGATCCCGCATGGCGGCGGCGCGGTGCCCTATCACTGGGGGCGCTACCGCGGGATGAGCCTAGAGATGGCCGACCGTCCGCTCGAGGGGCTACTCGACAACATCTTCTTCGATACCTGCGTCTATCACCTGCCAGGGGTCGAGCTGCTCACCAAGGTGATCCCGGCGGACAATGTCCTGTTCGGCTCGGAAATGATCGGCGCGGTGCGCGGACGTGATCCGAACACCGGCGACTATTTCGACGACACCAAGCGCTATGTCGATGCGCTGCCGCTGTCGGCAGAGGATCGCTTCAAAATCTACGAAGGCAATGCCCGCCGCGTCTATCCGCGCCTCGACGCGCTGCTGAAGAAGCAGGGCCGCTGAGGCGCGTCCCGGCCCTAAACTTATGACCTGCGGCGGAACTTCGACTGTTCGCCAGCGCCGATCTCGGGGAAGCAGGATCAGGAGAGGGCCGGGAATACCGGCGAGCAAACAGGAGCAGGCGTTGGCTGCGATCGTCGACATTCACCCGCACGTCATTTCGGACGACGAGGTGCGCTATCCGCCCGCGCCGCTGTTCGGCAAGCGCTCGGATTGGTCGCGGGAGCGGCCGAGCACCGTCGAGACGCTGATTGCCCAGATGGACGCGGCGGGCGTGGCAAAAGCCGCGGTGGTGCACAGTTCGACCACCTATGGTTTCGACAACAGCTATGTCGTCGATGCCTGCAATCAATATCCCAATCGGCTGATTGCCGTAGGCTCGGTCGACGTGCTCGCGTCCGATGCCGTCTCGACCATCCGGGGCTGGGTCGAAAAGGGACTGGCCGGGCTGCGCGTGTTCACGGGCGGCAGTACGAAGGAATTCGATCCCAGCGAACTCGATGATCCGCGCGCTTATCCGGCCTGGGAGCTGCTGGGCGACCTTGGTCTCACCATGTGCATTCAAACCGGCCCGGTGGGGCTGCCCGCGGTGACCGCGCTGGCGAAGCGCTTTCCGCGGGTGCCGATCATCCTCGACCACCTCGGCCGTCCCGATGTTGCCGACGGCCCGCCCTATGCTGCGGCACGTAGCCTGTTCGAGCTGGCGGCGATCCCGTCGATCTTTCTCAAGCTCACGCCGCGGATCATGGGCGACAGCAAGAAAGGCGCGGCGACGCCCGAGACGCTGTTTCCCAAGCTGGTCGACGCTTTCGGCGCGCGGCGGATGGCCTGGGGCTCCAATTATCCCACCTCGGAAGGCAGCCTCGCTGAGATCCTTGCCACTGCGCAGGATCGCCTGGCGACGCTGTCGAGCGAGGACAGGGATTGGATTTTCGGACGGACCGCGCAGACACTGTATCCGAAACTGGCCATCGCCCAGGTGGCGCATGCCGGCTGAGGAGGGGAGCGTATGACCATGGCAGCGGAAATCCCGGCGGCGCCAGCGGAAGCGGGCCCGGCACGCAAGCACGTCGCGCCCTGGGGTATATTGGCGCTGCTCACGGTGGGCGTGCTCATTGCCTATTTCGACCGGACCAGCATCTCTTCGGCGCTCGCCGACAAGGAGTTCGTCGCGCATTTCGCCATGTCGAATGCCGACCGCGGCTTTGTCGGGGCAGCGTTCTTCTGGTCCTATGCGCTGATGCAGATCCCGATGGGATGGATCGTCGATCGGTACGGCGTCAAATATCCCTATGCGATCTGCTTCACCCTCTGGTGCCTGGCGACCGCCGCCACCGGTTTGATGCACGTTGTCGCCGGATTGTTCATCATGCGGCTGATCGTGGGCCTGACCGAGGCGATCGTCACGCCTGCAAGCTACCGCTGGATCCGGCTGAACATGCCGGAGACGCATGCCGGCACTGCAGTCGGCATCTTCGCCATGGGCAACAAATTCGGGGTGGCGATCGGAGCGCCGATCGCTGCGTGGCTGATCGTCTCGTTCGACTGGCGGCTGATGTTCCTTTTCTCGGGGCTCGCCGGGTTGATCTGGCTGGTCCCCTGGATGCTGCTGGTGAAGAAAGACTATCTGAAGAAGGGGGAGATCGCGGCGGCTCGGCGCAAGACCGGACAGGTCACCTTCCGCAGCATCATCACCTCGCCGGTCATCTGGGGCGCGATGATCGTCAACTTCTGCTACGGCTATTTCTCCTTCTACTGCATGACCTGGATGCCGGCCTATCTCGTCGAGGCGCAGGGGCTCTCGCTGGCCAAGTCGGGGCTCTACACCTTCTTCAGCTTCGCCGGCATCGCCATCGTTGCAGTCATTGCCGGCTGGGCGGCCGACCGGATCATCGCGCGCGGCCATGATCCGATCCTCACGCGCAAGGTCTTCATAGTCGCCGGATTCGCCGGCGCCAGCACGGTGCTGCTTGGGGCCTATTCGAACAGCCTGCAATGGGCGTTGTTCTGGAACGTCTTCTCGCTGTCGTGCCTTGGCCTGACCACTGCGAACAATCTCGCGCTGTGCAAGGTCACGTTGATCCCGCCGCCGGCGATCGGGCTTTCGGTGGGTGTCCAGCAGGTGGCCGGCACGCTTTCGGGAGGCGTCGCTGCCGGCCTGTCCGGCTGGTTGCTGCACACGACCGGTAGCTATGACGCGCCAATGATGGTCATCGTGGCCTTCCTGGCGCTGGGCGCGACCGCCTGCATCATCCTGCTGCGCCCGAAATGGTCGCCCAAAGTTACCCGAGTTGAGGATTGATAGGATGGCAAAGATCGTCTTCGGCATGGCAGTGCCACACAGCGGGATGCTCGGCCAGGCACCCGAGGATTGGCTCAAGAACGGCGAGCGCGACCGCAAGAACCCCGAGCTTTGGTACCGCAACCGGACCTGGACCTATCCCGAGCTCGAGGCCGAGCGCGGGGCTGCGTTCGAGCCCTTCCTGACGATCGAGGAGCGGACGGCACGTGCTGCCAAATGCCGCGCGGCGTTGGACGAGATGGCCACCGCCTATGCTCGCGCCGAGGTCGATGTCGCGATCGTGCTGGGCAAGGACCAGAAAGAGATTTGGCCGGACATGTCGCCTTCGATCACGATCTACACGGGCGCGGAGGTTCACAACGGGCCGCCGCAGCGCGCAGTCTATGCGCCCGATCACCATGTCGTGCACAAGGCCCATCCCGATTTCGCCACCTATCTGATCAAGACCTTCCAGAAGCAGGGCTTCGATCTCAACGATCTCCAGGCCTGGCCCGAGAATGTCTGGATGGCCGAGCGGCAGGGATATAAGCCCGACTATCCGGTCGTCCCGCACGCCTATAGCTTCGTCTATCACCAGATCATGGGCGACGAGGTGCCGCCGCATGTGCCTGTGCTGTTCAACCTCTTCTATCCGCCGACGCAGCCTTCGATGGCGCGCTGCATCGAATTCGGTCGCGTACTGCGCGAGGCGATCGAGGCCTGGCCCGAGGATGTCCGTGTCGCGGTGATCGCGAGCGGCGGGCTGTCGCACTTCGTCAACGACGAGGAATTCGACCGCGACGTGATGGGGAAGCTCGCAGCCTATGATTATGAAGGGCTCGCCGCGATTCCTGACGGCTACTACCAGTCGGGCACTTCCGAGGTGAAGATCTACAGCATCGTGATGATGGCGCTGCAGCACACCGGCGCCGAGATGACCCTGGTCGATTACGTGCCGTGCTGGCGGACGCCGGCGGGCACCGGCGAGGGGATGGGCTTCATGTATTGGGATGCAAAGAACTGATGAGCGACCAGCGCCTCAACGGCATCATCCGCGCATTCGAAGCGGGCAAGCCGGCTTTCACCTGTTTCTCGAAGGTCGACAGACTCATGGCGCAGGAGCTTACGGACGCGCCCTATGACGGCGTCGTCTTCGAGATGGAGCATAATCCGTACGACGTGGCGGCGCTCGGCGACGCGCTCCAGTACATGCTCAATCGCAAGAAGATCGCCGAGAGCGGATCGGTAGCCCCGTCGGTGACGCCGCTCGCGCGCATTCCGGCCAACGGCGTCGAGATGAACCAGGCCTTCGCCAAGCAGGTGCTCGACCGGGGCGTCTATGGCGTGATCTGGCCGCACGTGGCGACCGTCGAGCAGGCTTACAACGCGGTTGCCTCATGCCGCTACGCGCGGCCCAAGGGTGCGCCGCTCTATGAGCCCAAGGGTGTGCGCGGTGATGGTCCAGCGACCGCGGCGCGCTATTGGGGCCTCAGCCAGCCCGACTACTACGCGCGCGCCGACGTCTGGCCGCTGGCGCCGCACGGCGAGATCCTCGTCGGGCTGATGTGCGAAAGTACCCAGGCGATCGAGAATCTCGATGATATCCTGGCGAACGTGCCGGGTATCGGATTCATCCTGATCGGCGAAGGGGACCTCAGCCAGGAACTGGGCTATGCGCGCCAGTACGACCATCCGGTGGTGGTCGATGCCATGCGGCAGATCGCCGAGACCTGCCACAAGCGCAAGGTGCCGGTGGGGAACCCGCACACCAACGCCAAGAACGTCGAGCGGCTGATTGGCGAGGGGTATAAGTTCCTGATGTCCGCGCCCACGCGCAGCTATGGCGTGGTCGGGCAGGGTCGGGAGCTGGCGGGCTATTAGGCCATGAACCCATACACGGGTATGGCCGCTAACGCCCCAATCTCGGCCGTGCAGCGATCGCTTGCAACTTACCAGAGGCGGACGTCCAACGGCCTGTGGTTTCCGCCTGCTTCTGGTCTGTTAGCTGCATGTCCCGCTTCGGGGGCCATGCCCGATAGATGGTGTATCGCGGCGGCTGCGCTCCGGTCGTAGGTAGGGATTGCAGCCCCTAGCTACGGGTTTTACGGCCACAGCGCGCTGCTTGTGTGGCAAGCTAGATCAATTATGATCGACAGAGCCCCATCGAAGACAGCCTAACTATTCAAATCACTCATCGGCAATCTGCAAGTCTATATCGATATCTTGCTGGTGCCGCCCGGAACCCACCTACGTATAGCCTCACAAACAATAATTGTGCTGGATTTTGTGCTTCAGCACTTAAATCTATAGGAATACGCGATCCTGCTGAGGTATTTAATAAACCAAGCGAAGTGCTTGCTGACCTAAAGGAAAACCGAGAAAAAATAGTCCGCAGTGCGGGAGTTGAATATATGTCAGGAAGAATTCACTTAGTCGCACTGTATTCAAGCAATATTCTATAATTTACTTTGTAATAACGGCGCACTTCAGGTTGGAGTTGCCGTTGTCGAGATTTTTTGATAAATCTTTTATTATGTTTAACCCTTTGATTTATATATTTTCATATTTATCTCGATAGGATCTTTATCGGATAGGTTATTATACTTAGTCCTCGGAGGAATGGCGAGTTTTGTTGTAAGCTTCGGGGTGCTGCTGTTGGGTATTTTTCTCATTAGACAATCAGTATATTTCGCTATTCTCATAATAGCTGTACTATTAATGTGGGGGATATACGTTTTTAGATAAGCGTACCTCCTCAGGCAGGCAAGCCGCCAGGGCAGCTTAAAGCGATTCCCGTCCAAGCTGCCGGGCCGTTCCACCGTCGCCCGCCACTCGCGGTTTATGCATCTACCGCCTGAGCCACGAACTTATCGCCCCTCTGCCCATTCCGATTAGAGCCGAGAGCGGCGCCGTGGTCTGACACGCCTCATGACCGGAGGAGTGGAAATGAACGGCGCCGAAAGCCTTGTGAACACGCTGGCCGACCAGGGCGTCGAGATCTGCTTCGCCAATCCCGGCACCTCCGAGATGCATTTCCTCGCCGCCCTCGAGAACCCGCGGATGAGAAGCGTGCTGTGCCTGTTCGAAGGCGTGTGCACCGGCGCCGCCGATGGCTGGTACCGGATGAAGGACAAGCCCGCCTCGACACTGCTCCATCTCGGGCCCGGGCTCGCCAATGGCCTCGCCAACATCCACAACGCCAAGCGCGCCAGCAGCGGCATGGTCAACATCGTCGGCGAGCATTCGGCGAGCCACCTCAAATATGATCCGCCGCTAACCTCCGATATCGAGGGGCTCGCGCGGCCGCTCAGCCACTGGGTGCGCCGCGCCGAATCCGCCGGCTCGATCGCGTGGGACGCCGCGACGGCGGTCGCCAAGGCAAGCGAACATCCCGGGCAGATCGCCACGCTGATCCTGCCGGGCGACACCGCATGGCAGGACGCGGGCGAGCGGGTGCTTCCCGCCCTGTCTCCGGTCAACCGGAGAAAGGCGCCTGATCAGGCACGGGTCGATCAGATCGTGCAGGTGCTGCGCTCGGGCGAGCCCGCGCTGATCATCCTCGCGAACAAGGCGACGCGCGGCCGCGCGCTCGAGCTTGCCGGCAAGGTCGCCGCGGGCAGCGGCTGTCGGCTCGGCTCGCAATTCTTCACCGCGCGGATCGAGCGTGGCGCGGGGCGCGTGCCGATCGAGCGCATCCCCTATGCGGTCGCGCCCGGCACGGCGTTCCTCAAGGACTTCAAGCACCTGATCACGGTCGAGACCAAAGAGCCGGTCGCCTTCTTCAGCTATCCCGACAAGCCAAGCCTGCTCAAGGCGCCGGGCACGCTCGTCCATTCGCTCGTCGATCCCGACGAGGACAGTGAAGCCGCATTCGAGATGCTGATCGAGGCACTCGGGCTCAAGGACAAGGCGCCGCGCCTCCAGGAACGGATCGACACGCCGGTCCCAAGCGGCGCGCTCAATCCGGCCAGCATCGCCCACGCGCTTGCCGCCGCGCTGCCCGAGAACTGCATCCTCGTCGATGAATCGCTGACCACCGGCCGCGAGTCGATGGGCCTCACCATGGGCGCGCGTCCGCACGACCTGATCAACAACATGGGTGGCTCGATCGGCTATGGCACGCCGGTCGCCACCGGTACCGCGCTCGCCTGTCCCGACCGGCGGACCTTCTGCATGGTGGGCGACGGCAGCGCGATGTACACGATCCAGTCGCTGTGGACGCAGGCGCGCGAGGGGCTGCCCGTCACCACGATCATCTTCGCCAACAACAGCTATGCGATCCTCAAGGCCGAATACGCCAACATGGGCGCGGGCACGCCGGGCCCGCGGGCGCTGGCGATGATCGATATCGACCGGCCGACGATCGACTGGGTCGCGATGGCGAAGAGCATGGGCGTGCCGGGCACCAGTGTCGCCACCGCCGAGGATTTCCACGCCGCAATGGTGCGCTCGGTCGACGCCGAGGGGCCCGTTCTCATCGAAGTGAAGCTGTACTGAAGGGGGCACGCAGGTGACGACGCTCAAGACCAATCTGGCCGACTATCCGGTCACCAAGGCGATCAGGGACGGCCGCGTCACCTCCGATCTGGTGACGCTCGATTTTTGCGGCCCCGAACAGGCGCACAACGGCTTCAAGGCGATGCTGCGCGAGAATGCCTATGATTGCGGCGAGCTGGCGATCGTCACGCTCCTCCAGGCGAAGATCTACGGCAAGCCCTGGGTGGCGTTGCCGATCCCGATCAACGGGCGCTTCCAGCATCACTGCGCCGGGTTCAACCGCGAATTCGGCCATCTCGATCCCAAGGATATCGAGGGCAAGCGCGTCGGCGTGCGCACCTATGCCCAGACTACGGGGCTGTGGATTCGCGGCATTCTCCAGCATGAATATGGCGTCGATCTCGACAAGGTGACCTGGTGCACCACGGGCGAGGGGCATCTGCTCGAATATAAGGATCCCGAAAACTGCGAGCGGCTGCCCAAGGGATCGGACATCGGCCAGATGATGCTGGGCGGCGAGCTTGCCGCGACGCTCCAGGGGGTCGACCTGCCCAAGGATCCGCGCGTCCAATATCTCGTCCCCGAGCCCTTCGAAGCGGCCAAGGCCTGGTATGCGCGCGAAGGCGTGGTGCCGATCAACCACATGTTCGTGGTGCACCGGGACCTGTCCCGGGATCGCCCCGATGTCGTGCGCGAGATATTCCGCATGCTCGTCGAGAGCCGCGCGCGCACCGAGGGCGGAGTGCCGGCCATCTATCCGCCCGTGGGACTCGAGGCGAACCGCAAGGGCATCCAGCTGGCGATCGACTGGGCGCACGAGCAGAAGATCATCCCGCACAAGATTGCGGTGGACGATCTGTTCGACGAAACAACTGCAATGCTGGATGCCTGAACGAGGCTTCGCCGGGCAAGCCAGGAACAAGGAGGGAGGGCGTCGCATGGCCATGATTCGCAGGAAGCTGCTCGGCGCCGCGGCGCTGCTCGTGGCAGCCGGAGTCGCCGGTTGCGCCACCACGCATGGCCCAGCCGCACCGGCGTCCGAAATCTTCTATATCGGCAACCAGGGCAGCCAGCTGCTCGCAGCGCGGCTCGAGACCCGCGCCGGGACGATGGCGCTGATCGGTCCCGTTGCGGACGTCCCGCGCCCGACCTGGACTGCGCCCCATCCAAGCTTGCCGGTGCTCTATGTCGCTAGCCAGGGGGACGGGAAGTCCAACGGCAGCGTCTCTAGCTTTCGGATCGACGCTGCCAGCGGCGCGCTGACCAGGACCGGGCAGGCCGATGCCGGCGGGCCCGGAACCACCCACCTCTGGGTCGATGCGCCCTCGAGGGCGATCGTCGCCGCCAATTATGCGGGCGGATCGACGGCCACCTTCGCGCTTGGTGGCGATGGCGCGATCGGTGCGCGGGTCTCGCTGCGGAAAGAGACGGGCAAGGGGCCACACCCCCGCCAGGCCAGCCCGCACGCGCACGGGGCCGCGGTCGACCCCGCCGGCCGCTACGCTCTCGTCGCCGACCTCGGCCTCGACAAGCTGTTCGTCTACCGCTTCGATCGGGCGAACCATGCGCTGCTGCCCGACGATCCTCTCCAGCCGCGGCATTTCAGCGCGCCGCCGGGAACGGGGCCGCGCCACTTCGTCTTCGATCCCAAGGGTCGCTTCGTCTATCTGCTCGGCGAGCTCACTGCCGATCTCCACGTGCTGCGCTGGGACGCCGGTCGCGGCACACTGACCCCGGTCCAGACGCTTTCGCTCGACGCGCCGGGCTTTGCCGGAACCAAAAGCGCGGCGGAGATCGCGATCAGCCGCGACGGGCGCTTCGTCTACGCCTCGAACCGCGGTGACTCGACGATCGGCGTCTATGCGGCCGATCCGCGCGCGGGCACGCTCAGCCTGGTCCAGCGCATGGCGTCGGGCGGCGAATTCCCCTGGGGCTTTGCGATCCACCCGGGCGGGCGCTGGATGATCGTCGCCAACCAGCGCAGCGAAAATCTCGCGCTGTTCGCCGTCGACCCCGCATCGGGCCGGCTCAGCGACACCGGTCAGCGGCTGGCGGTACCCAAGCCCGTGAACATTAGCTTCGCCGGTCCGCGCTGATCTACCCCTATTGACGCAAAGCTTATCGCCCCGTGGCGGGTTCCAATGTCGATGTGCGGCAAAGCTATCGCCCGGCGCGCCAATCCAATGCGTCTTCGCGAAGCAGGTTCGCCCATACGGAATCCTGGGTCCGCAAACCAAAATCCAGCGGACGGCTGCGATGATAAAATCGAGAGCGCAAGCTCCGCGCAGCGACCAGGACCAAGGTCTGATCGGCGGAGGGGATATGAAATTCAATCGCTACAATCTGGTGCTGCTGGCAGGCGCGTCGATGCTCGCGCTCGGCAATGTCGCGCACGCCCAGCAAGCCGAATCGCCACCTGAGGCGGCCACCGAGCCGCAGGACGAGGCGGCCTCGGAGGCTGTTGACAGCGAGATCGTCGTCACCGGCTCGCGCGTGATCCGCAACGGCGACCAGAGCCCCTCGCCCGTAACGGTGGTCGAGACGGAGACGCTGCTCACCACCCAGCCCGGCGCCAATCTCGCCGACGCGCTCAACGTGCTTCCGGTTTTCTCGGGATCGCGCGGCGCCGGCAGCAATCCTTCGACCGGCGGGAGTGCCTCGGGCGGCAACGGCTCGGCGAACCAGCTCAATCTGCGCAATCTCGGCATCACCCGCACGCTGGTGCTGATGGACGGGCTGCGCATCCCGCCGACATTGTTCAACGGCGCGGTCGACGTCGACCTGATCCCGCAGATGCTCGTCCAGCGCGTCGACGTCGTCACCGGCGGGGTCTCGGCGGTCTATGGCTCGGACGCGGTCTCTGGCGTCGTCAACTATGTGCTCGACCATAATTTCACCGGGCTGAAGGCCGAGGCGAGCGCGGGCATCTCCGAATATGGCGACGCGCGCCAGTTCGATGCCGGCGTCGCCTGGGGCACGAAGCTCGGCGACAACGGCCATTTCGAAGCCAGCTACCAATATCATGACGGCACCGGCATCCTGCGCCGTTCGGACCGGCCGTGGATGGACCTCGTCGGCGTCGCGGGCGCTGGAACCGAGGCCAATCCTTTCACGCTCTACTCCGGCCTTCGCCAGCGCGACTATCCGGCCGGCGGCGTGATCGCCAGCGGACCGCTGGCCAACCAGGTGTTCAAGAGCAACGGCGTGCTTTCGCCGTTCGTGAACGGCCAGACGACGGGTACCGCCGCGCTCCAGGTCGGCGGCGACGGCGGTACCTGGGATTCGTCGCTGCTCCAGCCACTCGAATCGCACCAGGTTTTCGGCCGGCTCGACTATGATTTCTCGAGCGCGGTGCGCGCCTATGCGCAGTTCTCGGGCACGTTCAAGCAGAACGAGAATTACGCGGAGTACTTCCGCCTCAACAACGTCCAGCTCACCAGCACCAATCCGTTCCTGACGCCTGCGCAGCAGGCGGCGCTTCTTGCCGGCGGGTCGACCTTCCGCTTCCGCAAGACGATGAGCGAGGGCGAGGATCGCCGGCAGCATTCGATCTCGGGCTCTGATCAATGGGTAGTGAACGTCGGTCTGGCCGGTGCGCTGGGCGCGGGGTTCAACTGGCAGGCGGATTATATTCATGGCCGCGCGACGCTGGAGACCCAGGTCGAGAACAACATGAACCAGCAGCGGTTGGCCGCGGCGCTCGATGCCGTGATCGGCCCGAACGGGCAGATCGTCTGCCAGGCCTCGATCGCCAATCCGGCGGGCTATGGCGATTGCGTGCCGCTCAATCCCTTCGGCCCGACCTCGGAGAGCGCCGCAGCACTCGACTATGTCTATGGCACGACTCATTATCGCGCGGTGACGGTGATGGATGACGTCTCCGCCAGCGTGTCGGGCTCGCCCTTCGATACCTGGGCCGGGCCCCTCAATGTCGCAATTTCGGGCGAATGGCGAAAGGTCAGCTTCGAAGCCACCTCGGATGCGACGTCCGAGGATCTCGTGACCTGCACCGGCATCCGCTACAACTGCACCGCCAGCCAGACCGAGTATTTCCTCACGCTGCCCGCGAATCCGCCGGTGAGCCAGACCGTTTGGGAAGTCGCGGGCGAGATCGACATTCCGATTCTCAGGGATTCCGTGATCGCCAAGTCGCTGAACGTCAACGGGGCGGTACGCTTCACGCGCTACAACACCAGCGGCGACTATTGGACCTGGAAGGTCGGCGGCGACTGGCACGTGACCGATGCGCTCCGCTTCCGCGGGACCTGGTCGCGCGATATCCGCGCGCCAACCCTCTACGAGCTGTTCGCCGAGCGCTTCGTCGTCAATGTCGTGGGCACCGATCTGCTCACCGGCCTCAGCCCGACGATCCCCTCGATCAACGGCGGCAATCCCGATCTCAAAGCGGAGATCGGCAAGACGCTGACCGGGGGCGTGGTGTGGAAGCCGGCCCAGGGGCTGAGCATCGCGCTCGATGGCTATCAGATCGAAGTGAGCGACGCGATCCTCGCGGTCAACGGCGGCGAACCTGCGTTCCAGGCCGCCTGCTACACCAGCGGCGGCACTTCGCCCTATTGCGACCTGCAGCGGCGGCCGGGGAGCTTCACCGATACCTCCGCTGCCAACGCCTGGACCGCAGTCTACAACGGCCTGTTCAACATCTCGGAAATCAAGACCTGGGGCGCGGACCTGGAGGTCAACTACACCAGCCGGCTGTTCAATCGCCCATTCAACGTGCGGCTGCTCGGTGCCTATCAGCCGCATCTCTGGTTCCGCCAGCCCAACCTCACGAGCCGCGACCAGGCAGGAGCGGCCTTTGGCCCCGTCGGCTTCGCGGCGACGCCGACGGTGCGGCTCACCGGCTTCCTGCACTTCGAGCCTGCCGAGGGCATCGCGATCGACCTGCTCCAGCGCTGGCGCAGCGCGCTCAAGCTGCAGAACGAGGGCGTGTTCGCGGAGGGCAGCAACCATATGGATGCGTTCGGCACCACCAGCATCAATCTGGCGTGGGACGTTCCTTCGAAGCTGGGGGATGCGCAATTCTATATCAACGTCCAGAACCTCTTCGATGCCGATCCGCCGATCGGCGCGTTCACCGGCAACGGGACGCGCGCCGGCCTGCGCGATGGCTATGCGATCGGCGACGATCCGCGTGGGCGCTACTGGACAATGGGGTTCAGGCTCAAACTATAGCAGCCCCGGCGGGCGGCGCAGCGAACGAGTGGGAAGGTGATGGACAAGGTCGAAGCGGGAAAGTTCAACCTCGATGCGGTGATGCGGGGCTATGCACTCAACAAGATGTGCCACACGCTGAACGACGCCGGGAACCGCGCCGCCTTCGCCGCGGACGAGGCGGGCTATTGCGCCCGCTTCGGATTGAGCGATGAGGAGATCGCAGCGGTCACCGCGCGTGACAAGCCGCGGCTCTTCGCGCTGGGCGGCAACATGTATTTCCTCGCGAAGCTCGATCGCGTGAAGAAGGCGGGAGCGAACTGATGGCGCGGATCGCCGGCGGGCTGGGCACTTCGCATGTTCCGATGATCGGGCGCACCATCGCGGCCAACAAGCAGCAGGAAGTCTCGTTCAAGCCCTTCTTCGACGCGTACGGCCCTGTCCACGAATGGCTGGCGAACGCGAAGCCGGATGTCGCGATCGTCTTCTACAACGATCACGGGCTCAATTTTGCGCTCGACAACATGCCCACCTTCGCGATCGGCGCCGCGGACAGCTACGACAATGCCGACGAGGGCTGGGGGCCGCCCGAGCCGCGCAGCTTCCGCGGTGCGCCGGCGCTGTCGTGGCACCTCGTCCAGTCTCTGGTCGCCGACGAGTTCGACATCAGCGTGTGCCGCGAGATGCTGTTCGACCACGCCGGCATCACGGCGCTCGACCTGCTGTTTCCCGGGCAAGACATTCCAGTCGCGACGATCCCGATCGTGATCAACGCCGTCCAGCCACCGCTGCCGACGCCGCTGCGCTGCTACAAGCTGGGCCAGGCGATCGGGCGCGCGATCCGGCGCCACGCGAGCGACCTCAAGGTGCTGGTGGTGGGGAGCGGGGGGCTCTCGCACGAGCTCGGCGAGTTCGGGAAGATCAACGAGCCGTTCGATCGGATGACGATGGAGAAGATCGTCGCCGCGCCCGAGGACCTGACGCGCTACACCAATGACGAGATCGTCGATCTCGCGGGGGCACAGGGGCTCGAGCTGATGACCTGGATCGCGATGCGCGGTGCCGTGGAAGGGGCGGTGAACGTCGTCTCGAGCATCTATCACGCGCCGATCTCGCATACCGGCGGGGCGATGATGCTGATCGAGCCCACCGCCAAGGGATGACCGAGGATCCGGCCGAGGTTATCGCCGGAGACATAGCCGACGAGGATGCCGCACAGGCAGCCCGCCACCTCGACGATCGCCGCGGGCGGCTGATCCGCGGCTGGGTCGTGCCCTCAACGGTCGGCACCGCGCTGCTGATGGCGAGCCTCAATTCGAGCTCGGTGAGCACCGCACTGCCGGCGATGGCGCGCGATCTCGCGGTCGAGCCGCTGCGGCTCAACATCGTCATCACCGCCTATCTGCTGGCGCTGGCGGTTTTCCTGCCGATCTCGGGATGGCTCGCCGACCGGTTCGGGGCCAAGCGCATCCTGATGGCGGCGATCCTGCTGTTCGCCGCGTCCTCGGCGGCGTGCGGTCTCGCGCAGACCTTGCCCCAGCTCATCGCCGCGCGGCTGGCGCAGGGCTGCGCCGGCGCGATGATCGCGCCGGTAGGGCGGTTGATCCTGCTGCGCAGCACCCCGCGGCACGAGCTGGTCGGCGCGCTCTCGGCGCTCACCATGCCTTCGCAGTTCGGGCCGCTCGCCGGCCCGCTCCTCGGCGGGGCAGTGGTCAGCTTCCTGAGCTGGCACTGGATCTTCTACCTCAACCTGCCCGTCGCGCTGGTATCGATCCTTCTGGTTCGCGCCTTCGTGCCCGACATTCCGGCCGAGCCCGCAAAGCCGATCGACTGGCCCGGAATCGCGCTGACGGGCACCGGCATGGGCGCGCTGATCTTCGCGCTCGACAATCTGCTGCGCGACGACGTCCCTGCCGGGTTGCTCATCGGCTGCCTGATCGCTGCGACCGTATCGATGGCGCTTTACTGGCGGCATGGGCGCGGGCGGACCGACGTGATCGTCGACCTGACCCTGTTCGGCGAGCGGACCTTCCGCGCGGCGGTGATCGGCGGCGCTTTCTTCCGGTTGATACCCGGCGCGACGCCGTTCCTTCTGGCGATGCTCCTCCAAGTCGCATTCGGCATGTCGGCGTTCGAGGCGGGACTGATGACCTTCATGACCGCGGTGGGATCGCTCGCGATGAAGGCAGTCGCGCCGCCGATCCTCAGGCGCTTCGGCTTTCGTCGCGTGCTGCTCGTCAACGGCGCGGTCACCGCTGCGATCTTCATGAGCTATGCACTGTTCACGCCCGACACGCCGCGCGGCACCGTGATGCTCGCGCTGGCAGTGGGCGGCTTCTTTCGCGCGCTACAGTTCACCAGCACCTCGAGCCTCGCCTTCGCCGACATGGCCGACACCCAGATGGGGCGGGCAACGACCACCTCCGCGATCGTGCAGCAGCTCGTTCAATCGGTGAGTACGGCGCTGGCCGCGGCGCTGCTCTACCTGTTGATGACGGCGCAGGGGGCGCAAGCGCTTGGGACCGCCACGGTCGCACCGGCGTTCGTGATCGTCGGCAGCCTGTCGCTGCTCTCGATGCTGTGGTTCGCCCGCTTGCCCACGGATGCCGGCGCGAGCATGACGCGGGCGCGTTGAACGAAAGTTATCGAGCGCGCAGTCATTTCAATTCGTTGGGACGGGAACCGCGCATCTATACCGGTCGGAAACGGATCGAGGAGCGGAGGATGCGACGCGCGATTGCCCGGGGGATGCTTGCGCTGGGCGCGCTCGGATTGGCGGCGTCCGCCGCGCCGCCGCCGGTATCCGAGCTCAAGGCCGGTGCCGCGCGCGTCGATATCACGCCGCCGCTCGCCGAGTTGCCCGAACCCTTCAAGTCGGTTGCCGACCGCGTCTTCCTGCGCGCGGTGGTGATCGAAAGCGGCGGCAAGCGCGCGGTGATGGTGATCGCCGACGTTCCGACGATCGGCGCGTCTGTCGCGGCCGACCTGATCGCGCGCATCTCGACCGAGGCGAAGGTGCCGCGCGAACGGATCGTGCTGGGCGCCACCCATACGCACAATGTCATCCGGGTCGATCCGAACACCAAGGGGATCATCCTTCCCGGCTCCGCGAAGTTCGTCGAGCAGGTGACCGCGGCCGCGGTCACGGCGGTTCGTCAGGCGGTTTCGGCGCTCCGGCCGGCGCGCCTCGGAATGGGCAAGGGCAGGGCTCATCTGGTGGGGAACCGCAATATCTGGTCGGCAGCACATGGCCGTTACATATCGGGCGTCGACCGCAGCGGCAGCGAGCCGATCGACGAGACCGTGGGCGTGGTGAAATTCGAGGCGCTGGATGGCACACCCATCGCCTATCTCGTCAATTATGCGATCGAGCCGGTCGTCGCGATGGCGATGCCGTCCGAGATCAGCGGCGACGTGCCCGGCGCCGCGTCGCGCATCATCGAGGAGCGCAGCGGTGCGGTCGCGCTATTCACCATCGGTGCCGCCGGCGTGCCGCTTTATCGCGCCGAAGATACGCCGCTGCCGCAGCGCCGCGCACATGCGACCGAGCTAATGCGCGCCTATGGCAGCGTGCTTGCCGAGGAGGCGCTGGCGACCGCCGCCGAGACGCAGACCAGCGCGACGCACATTGCCATCGGCGGCGCAGGGAGCGCGCTGCTCTGTCCCGGCAAAGCGACGACGCCGTTCAACCTCCCCGATCGTTGCGCCTATTCGCCCGGCTCCAGCCTGCCGCGTTGTAACTTCGAGGACCGCGATGCCGATCCGGTGACCCTCGACATCGGCGTAATCCGCATCGGCGATCTGGCGATCGTGCAGACCGACGCCAATGTGACGCCTGCGCTCGGCGCAAAGCTGCAACGGCTGACGCCGGTGTCGAACACCTGGATCGTCGCGCGCACCTTCGGCCCGATGCGCTTCGTCGTCGATGACGCGGCCTATGTCCACAATACCTATGAGGCGACCGCCACCACGGCCAAGCGCGGATGCGCCGAAGCCGGGTTCCTGCGCAACAGCCTAGGCATGATCTCGAGTGCCGCGCGCGACTGAACTGGCGCCCGCAGGCAGTGCCGGGCCCATCGGCGCCAGCAATATCCTTGCCGTGCCCGCAGCCAAACCGCGGATCCCCCATGCGCCGACTCCTGGCGCCGCACGGCTGCGCAACCTTCGATCGATCCGCTGCGCGGATCCAAGTCCCGGCCAGCCCGGCGCGAAGGGCCGATACACCGATGGGGAAATACGGCCGGGTGGCCGGGGCGTATGTCCAAGCCGCAAGCGGCCAAAGGCTCCGGCGCACGTCTCAAGCGTGTTCTTCGACACCCGGCTTCCGCATCGGGCGGATGCTTGCAATCTGATCGCCCGGTCCTAAGCTGTCGTCGCGCCGCGCTGGCGGCGCAGAGGCGCGGGTATCGCGTGCTCGGGAAGATGGGCCGGAGCGTTCGAGCTTCCGGACGGCTGTCGCGCATGTCCAGGCCGGGCTCCGGCTAAAGGCGGCAGCATAGGTCCCGATCGCCGTCCCACATCCGGCGGCGCCGGCTGGCCTCGACCCGGAGACAGCCCATGACCGCGGGCAAGATGCGCGCACATGCGCGCGCGGAATGCGGGACGCCCCTGCGTCGGCCGCTGGCCGGCGCCATGCGTCCGATACAGGCAGGCCGGGGGCCGGCAGACTGTATTTCCGAAGCCGATCCGCTTCCCCCCGAGGATCATGTGCCGGGTGCGCTCACGCTCGAAGCCCTGTACCGCGGCCACGGCGCCTGGCTGGCCCGCTTCGTGCGGATGCGCGTCGGCAGCGATCGCGCGCTCGACCTCGTCCACCAGCTCTTCTGCCGCCTGGCCGGCCAGGGTTCTCCCGGCCGGATCGAAAGGCCTGAGGCCTATCTGCGATCCGCGGCGCTGAACCTTGTCCGCGACGAGGCGCGTGCGGCCGGCCGGCGCTGCGCCCATCTTCATCTTTGCGACGAAGGCGCGGCGCCGGCAGCACCCGACCCCGTCGCGGCGCTCGAGGCGCGCGACCTGCTCAACCGGCTCGAGCACGTCCTGCTTGCGCTTCCGATACGGACGCGCGAGATATTCCTTGCCCATCGTCTCGACGGCTACAGCTATGCGCAGATCGCGGCGCGGACCGGGCTTAGCGTCAAGACGGTCGAGAAGCACATGTCCCGCGCGATCGCGGGCCTTGCACGGCATAGGGAGCGATGGTGAAGGCGAGGACGTCTTTGGAGACCAGGGACGCCGGGCTGCCCGCTTCGGCCGAAGGCTGGTTTGCGCGGTTGCGTGGCAGCCCCAGCGAGCACGAGCGCGCCGCCTTCGAGCGCTGGCGCGCCGATCCCGGCAACGCATACGCCTATGCGGAGCTCGAGCGAAGCTGGGATCAGTCCAAGTTCCTCGCCCAATCTCAGGTCGCGCAGAGGCGCGACCTGTCGCGCGCGCGCTCGCGCGTGCCACGACTTGGCGTGGCGGCCGCGGCCGGAATAGTCGTCCTGCTGGCGGCTGGAGCCCTGGCGGTCCTGGGGGAGCGCTCGCCTGGTACGCCGCCTGCCGCGCGGGTCGAGATCGCCTCCGGTGGCGACGCCATCCGCTTTTTCAGCCTCGCTGACGGCTCTCGGATTACCCTCGACCGCCAGTCGGTCCTCGAGGTTCGCTTCGCTTCGAAGGTTCGCAGCCTGCGGCTGTTGCGCGGGCGTGCCCGCTTCGACGTCGCGCATGACCCCGCTCGACCCTTTATCGTGGCGGCAGGTACGGGAAGCGTCGTCGCGGTCGGGACGCTGTTCGACGTGGCGCTTGCCGGCAAGCAGGTCCGCGTCGTCCTGCTGCGCGGCGCCGTCGATGTTCGCCCGGCCGCGTCCGGCGGCGAAGGCGGCGCGCTGAGGCTGCGGCCGGGCGAGGCGATCACGCTCGCGGGCGGGGGTATCGTGGCACCTGTGCCGGCGCCCCGCGCAGGCCTCGCATGGGCAAGCCCGATGATCGGCTTCGACAATATGGGGCTCGCATCCGCCGTCGCCGAATTCAATCGTACCAGTCCGCGCCCGGTCTGCGTCGGGCCCGGGACAGGCGACATGCGGATCTCGGGCACCTTCCGCCGCGACGATCCCGAGCTGTTCGCACAGGCGATCGCCGTCACCCTCGACCTGTCGGTACGCGCGGATACTGGCCAGGAGATCCTCATCGAGCGGCGGCACCCCAAAATGCCATAGGGTAAATGGCGCGCCCGACGTCTCCCACCGACACGAGCCGGACGTCCGGCCAAATCAGGGAGACCAGGATGCGATCCACGACCTTCGCCATGATGTTCTGCGCCGCCGCATTGGCGGTGCCGGCGCACGCCCAGACGCCGCAAGCCGAGGCGCGCCAGCGGCTGCACCTGCCTGCGCAGCCGCTCGGCGCCTCGTTGCGCGCAGTGGGCGTCGCCTTCGGGCGCAACGTGAGCGCGCCGCCGGAGTTGATCGCGCACCGCGTCGCACCTGCCATCGAGGGCCGCTATAGCTTCGAGGAAGCGATCGCGGCGCTGCTTGCCGGCACCGGCCTGCGCGCGGTGCCGGCAGGCGGAGGGGTGGCGATCGGCCGCGACACGGCGGCGCGCGAAGGCGCCGACGCACAGGACGCCGATGCGGAGGTCGTCGTCACCGGGACGCAGATCCGCGGCGGCGTCCCTGCGTCCACCGTCGTCACTGCCCGGCGCGAGGATATCCGCGCCCAGGGACAGTCGACGCTCGCCGAGCTGGCTCGGAGCATTCCGCAGAGCTTCGGGGGCGGACAGAACCCGGGCCTCGGCTTCAACGTGCCGTCCGGCTCGGGCGCCAATGTCGGAAGCGGCGCCTCCTTCAACCTGCGCGGGCTCGGCAGCGATGCCACGCTGACCTTGCTCGACGGGCGGCGGCTTCCCTACAGCGCGTCGGGCCAGAGCATCGACGTGTCGGCGATTCCGCTCGCCGCGATCGATCGCGTCGAGATCATGCCCGCCGGCGCGTCGGCGCTCTACGGCTCGGATGCCGTTGCGGGCGTGGTCAACATGATCCTGCGGCCCCGCTTCGAGGGACTCGAGGCGCGCGCGGAGCTGGGCGGCTCGACCGACGGCGGCAACTTCCGCCAGCTCTACGGCGCGCTGGCCGGGTTCGACGGGCCGCGGGGCGGGCTGTTCGCCGGCTATGAGTTCGAGGACAGCACGGCAATCACCTCTGGGCAGCGCGCCTATGGCGCCTCGCGGCCGGGGGTGACGCTCTATCCGGCGGTTCGCAGCCATCGTGCGCTCGCCAAGGGACGGCTGGATCCGAGCGAAGCGCTCGAGATCACGCTCACCGGCCTCTACAACAAGCGCGACAGCGCGCTGCGTTATGCGATCAATCCCGCCGGCGATCTCGCGGTCAGCCACACCGACCTGTCGTTCGACGTCGAGAGCTTCGCAGTGATCCCGGCGCTCAGCTGGTCGCCGGGAGACTGGCGGATAGTCCTGTCGGGCACGCTGGGTTCCGACGTGACCGGCTTTCGCGGCGACAGCTATACCGGCACGGCGCTCGCCAGCAGCGTGACCGGGCGCTACCGCAACCGCGCCCGTTCGGTCGAGATCGGCGGCGACGGCCCGCTTTTCGCGCTGCCGGGAGGGCAGGCGAAGCTCGCGCTCGGTGCCGGCGGGCGGTGGAATCGCTTCGAGCGCGTCAGCGTCGCACAGGCGGCGCAGGATATCGAGGCGGTGCAGGACAGCCTGTTCGCCTATGCCGAGCTCGGCCTGCCTGTGCTCGGGCCGGCACAGGCCGGTCCGTTTCTCCACCGACTGAGCCTCAGCGCCGCCGTCCGCTACGAGCGTTATGCCCAGATCGACGACGTCGCGACGCCCAAGCTCGGCCTGGTCTACGAGCCGACCGAGGATCTCGCCTTCAAGGCGAGCTGGGGAAAGTCCTTCCGCGCGCCGAGCTTCATCCAGCAGTTTTCGGTGCGCCAGGCGCTCCTCTATCCCGCCGCGGTGTTCAGCGGCACCAGCTACCCGGCGGGGTCGACCGTACTGCTCCTCATCGGCGGCAACCGGGAACTCGCGCCCGAGCGCGCCACCAGCTGGTCGCTGTCGCTTGCACTCCATCCGCGCGCAATTCCCGAACTCTCGCTCGAGCTGGCATGGTTCCGCACCGTCTATCGCGACCGGGTGGTCAATCCGATCCCGCTGCTCGCCAATGCGCTGAGCGACCCGCTCTACCGCGAGCAGGTGACGGCGAATCCCGCGCCGGCGCAGCAGGACGCTGCGCTCGTGGCCTCTGACCAGTTCATCAACGTGACCGGCGCCGCCTATGATCCCGGACGCGTGGTTGCGATCGTCGATAGCGCGAACGTCAATGCAGGCCGGCAACGCCTCCGCGGGCTCGACGCGCTGCTGCGCTACCGGCATGCGTTGGGAGCGCGAGAGAGCCTGACGGCATCGATCAATGCGAGCTATCTGGCGAGCGAGCAGCAGGTCACCGCCAGCCAGCCGGTCCGCGAGCTCGCCGGCTTCCTGTTCAATCCGCCCCATTTCCGCGGGCGCGCGACGCTCGGCTGGCAAGCGGAGAGCGCGGGAGCCGCTGCGACGCTCTCGCGGATCGGCGGCGTCGAGGACAGCCGCCGCAGCCCTTCAACCCATGTCCGCGGGATGACCATGGTCGACCTGAGCGGTCATGTCCGCCTCGCAAGCTCGGGGCCGCTTGCCGATCTCGAGCTCCGGCTCACCGCGCAGAATCTGTTCGACGCGCGGCCCGCAACGATCGCGACCACGCTCTATTCGGACACGCCCTACGATTCGACCAACTATTCGCCGTTCGGCCGGGTCCTCAGCATCGCGGTGTCGAAGCAATGGTGATGCGGCGCGCTGCGGCGGGTGGGGCATTTTTGGCGGCCGCGTGTGGCGGGATGGCGCCGGCCCATGCCGCATGCCAGGCGGTGCCTCCCTTGGGGCCGGCGGCACAGGCAGGCACGCGCGCGATCGACGCGCTCGACCTCGCGCGGCTGCGCGATATCGGCCAGCCCGACAGCTCGGCGCCCGTGACGCGCAGTCCGCTTGCGGTTTCGCCCGACGGCCGATCGGTCGCCTTCGTCCTCGTCCGCGGCAACCCGGAGCGAAACACGAGCTGCCGGGCGCTGGTGGTGCTGCCGCTGGCGGGCGGTTCGCCGCGCATTCTCGACCGGGGCGGCGAACCGATTACCGAAACCGGTGCCTATCGCGGGCTCCTGGTCGAGACCGGCTATCCGAGCCTCGTCGTGCCGGCCTGGTCCCCCGATGGGCGCTGGCTCGCATGGCTGCGCCGTGACGGCGGCGTCACCCAGCTGTGGCGCGCGGCGGCCGACGGACGCGGCGCGCGTGCCGTCACGCGTCTCGCCACCGACGCGTTGCGCTTCGCCTGGTCGGCGGACAGCACGCGCCTCGTCGTCGCGGCGCGCGCCGCACCACCCGACCTGCGCGCCGAGGCCCGATCGGGCTATCTCTACGACGAACGCTTCATGCCCGCGGTCGCTCCGACGCCGCGCGTGAAGGCGGGCGCGGAGGATCGGCTGCTCATCGTCGACCCCGGCATGGGCGAGGTGAGGGCGGCGAGCGCGCCGGAGATACGCCGGCTCGGCGCAGAGGAGGCGTTCGGCCCGAGCGGCGCGCTCGCTGCCCGGGCGGCGGACGGAAGCCGCGCCTGGATCGAGCCCGTGGCGGACGCGCCGCTCGCGCCACCGGTGCTGTGGCGCAGCGGCCCGGGCGGGAACAGGACCGCGTGCCGGACGCGGGCGTGCGACGGCGGGATCGTCGGGCTTTGGCCGCGCGCCGGAGGCGGCTTCCTGTATCTGCGCCGAGAAGGCCGGGCGCGCGGCGAGCATGCGCTCTATGCCTGGGTCGACGGCGCTGCGCCCCGTCGGGTCTTTCGGACGACGGACTGGATCGAAGGCTGTGCACCCGCCGGCGCCGCGCTGATCTGCCTTCACGAGACCGCGTACACGCCGCGGCGGATCGTCCGGCTCGATCCCGCCACTGGCCGGCTGACGCCGCTCTACGATCCCAATCCCGAATTCGCATCGCTGCGGCTCGGCGCGGTGATCCGGCTGGCCTGGAAAAACGATCTCGGGCTCGAGGCCCGCGGCGACCTTGTCCTGCCACCGGGCTACCGCCCAGGCAGGCGCCTGCCGCTGATCGTCACCCAATATCAAAGCGATGGCTTCCTGCGCGGCGCCACCGGGGACGAAGTTCCGATCTTCGCCCTGGCCGCGCGCGGCTTTGCGGTGCTGAGCACGGGCAGGCCGCCGATCGTCGCGACGCGCATGCCGGATATCCGCAGCTTCGAGCAGGCGAACGCCGCCAATGCACGCGACTGGGCCGAACGCAGGAGCCAGCTCTCGTCGCTCGAGACGGGCATCGCGCTCGCGGTGGCGCGCGGCATCGCCGACCCGGACCGGATCGCCATAACAGGGCTCAGCGACGGCGCCACGCTGGCGACCTTTGCCTTGATCAATCGCAGGACCTTCGCCGCCGCGTCGCTCGGCAGCTGCTGCCTCGACGCGATCACGACGATGGTGACCGGCGGCGTCGCCTATGCCGACCGGATGCGCGGGCTCGGCTATCCCGGCTTTACCGCCGAGTCGCGCGCGTTCTGGCGTGATGCCGACCTCTCGCGAGCGGCGACTGCGCGCAAGGTTCCGCTTCTGTTGCAGCTTGCAGACGATGAATATCTCTATGCGCTGCCCAGCTTCGCTGCGCTGCGCGAGCGCGGCTGGCCGATCGAGATGTACGTCTTTCCCGGCGAGCACCATATCAAGTTCCAGCCCGCGCACCGGCTCGCGGTCTACCGGCGCAACCTCGACTGGTTCGACTTCTGGCTGAACGGCCGCGAGGATCCGGACCCGGCCAAGTCGGCCCAATATGCGCGGTGGCGCGCCCTCAAGGCAGGCCGGCCCTGAAGCGCCCGCTCGACCGGGCGCGTGCCCAGGCCTCGGCATCGACGAGGCGCATGATCCGCTGCGAGACCTGGTCCCTTGCCGGGCGCCGGTCCGCAACGATCTCCTCGATCGCGGCGACGTCGATCAGGCCCTGTTCGGCGAGCAGGCCGCCGCACAGCAGCTCGCGGATCGCCGGTCGATTCCGCTCGAACAACTCGAGCACGAAACTATCGGGGGTCGCCTTGGCGTTGCGGCTGCGGATCTCGGGCGGCAGCGCATCGGCAAAGGCCTTGCGCGCGATGCTGCGGTTGCCGCCGTCCTCGAACCAGAACCAGCTGGGGATCCGCAGGCCGACCTCCACGATCGGCTGCGCGACCAGCGGCGAGAGGGTGAGCGGGTTTCGCGCGGCGTCCTGCCCCTCGGCCCAGCCCTGGGCGGCGACGAGCAGCGCCGCATAGGCGGTACGGCCCGGCAGCTGGTCGGGTGCGGCGAGCCAGGGATGCGGCGCGTCGTCGCGTGCCGCATCGGCGGCCATCGGCGTCAATAGCGCGCGATCAGGCGCGCTTCGCCAGGGGGCGCGGCGGAGCCAGGCTCGGTGCGCCGCCCGGCGCAGCACGGTCAGCTCGGCGACCTCCGCGAGCTCGGCGATGCTGCGTGCCAGCGCGACGACCCGGCCGAAGGGCTCGCCCGCGCGCAGCGCGTCGGCGAGCGGGGCCACCGATTGCAGCGAACAGAAAACATTGTCTCCGCCGCCGCCGTCGATCACCACGTCCGCGCCCACGCGGGCGGCAGCCGCTGCGGCGATGCGCGCGGAATCCTGGATGAAGCTTCGCAGCTGCGGCCGGGGAAGCCAGGCAGCGTCGCTGCGGCCGACGTCCACCAGGCGCGGATCGCGCCGCGCCTCGATGCAGGCGCAGCCATAGGCCCCGGCCGCGATGCGCGCATAGCGTCGCTCGTCGCCCGAGGGGTCGGCGCTGACCAGATTGAGGCTGGTAAAGGGCTGTCCCGCATGCGCGAGGCAGCTCGCGACGATCGTCGAGTCGAGACCGCCCGAGAGCATCAGGAGCGGATGGCGATAGCCCGACAGGCGCGCACCGACGCTCATCCGGACCGCGTCGCGCAGCCGGGCGGCCGCTTCCGCGGGATCGCCGAACGGCTTGCCGGGCCGGTCCCAAGGCGACCAGAGGGTTTCTATGGCGCAGCCGTTGGCGTCGACGGTCAGCTGCTCGCCGCCGCGCAGCTGGTCGACGCCTTCGAGGCAAGTCGCGCGCGGATTGGCGTCGCTGCGCATGAGATGGCGGGCCAGCTGCTCCCACGCGACAGCGGGGCTGTGTCCGAGCAGCGTTTCGAGCAGCGCGACGTCCGAGGCGAGGAGCGTGGCCCCGCCCCGACGGGCCACTAGACAGCCCAGGTCGCCGAAGGGAGCGTGCAGGACTGCGATCCGCGCAGGAGGCGCCTCGGCGAGGATCGCGACGTAGCTGCCCCAGTGGAAGTCGATCAGCCGTCGGCCTCCCGCAGCGGTGATCGCTGCCTGCGCGGTCGTGGACAGTGCGGCCAGGGCGGAGCGATCGCCGGGCTGGTAGAGCGCTCCCAGCACCACGCCCGATCGCGGTTGGCCGGCGACCAGCAGCTGCGGACCTTGCGCCGCGAGCGAAACGCCCGGCATATCGTCGCGCACCGTCGTGGCCAATTGCCGCGCCGCCGCGTCGAGACCCTGGCGCAGGTCGGGGGATGGGGAGCCGGGCGTCAGCACGGCGGCGTAGCGCATCGTCACACCACCAGAATCGGCGTGAAACTGCGGACCGTATCGACGCGGTCGCCCGGCAGCGCTGCGCCGAGCTGCACCCAGCAATGCGCCTGGAAGGGGTGCAATCTAACTCCCAGGACGAGTTGCGGCGCCATACCGATCGACACCAGGCGGTGCGCCAGGGCCAGCGACGTGGTCAGGCAGCGGTCGCGCGCGGGCAGGATCAGCGCGGCGGCAGCGAATGCGCGCGCTGCCGCCAGCGCGCATGCGGGGTCGGAAAGGGTGCCCGGCTTGCGGCGCTTGCGCCGGGACAGCCGCGCGAGCGCGCCGCCGAGCGACAGCACCCGCAGCTCGGCGGTGGCGGCGGTGCGGGCGAGCAGCGCAGCGAGCGCGCCGCGCCTGCCGGCGCGCGCCTCGTCGCACAGGCTGGCGCGCGGGAGCGGCGGTGCCTCGCACGGCATGGGCCGGTCCTCGCCTGGGGTTTCGATCAGGAGCCCATCGGCGACAAGGGGCGCGAGCGCCGGATCCGGTGCGCTCCTTCCCGAGACGACCGCCGCAAAGGCCTGCTCCGCGGATTCGTCGAGCGCAAAATAGCGGTCGCGCCGGACATCGAGGAAGAGATGGCGTCCGCTCGTGCGGCAGAAGCTGACGCCGGGGCGGAGAATATGGCCCATCGCAGCGGCGGCGATGGCGCGCGACCGGCGGCCGCGCGCCACGCCGTTCAGTCGTCCGAGAGGCCGGGGAACAGCTTGCCGAGGACCTGGTCCTCGATCGGGCCGCCTTGGCCCTGAGTCACGACGCTCGCCGCGCCGAGGTCGATCAGCTGATTGCGTACCATGACAGTCTCCACCTTCGCCGCCGGGATTGGCGGCGATCGCAGAGGCTAGGCAGAGACCAGGACTATCCCAAATTTATAGTCGGAATATCAGCCGATTATTGGCGAGGACGATCGTACAGCGCTGCGAGGATCTGCGGCGCAGCACCGATGCGGCGCCGGTGGTAGGCCGCGAGGAGGCGCAGCAGCTCGCCGGTTCCGACCTGGCCGAGGGCGGCAGCGAGCGCGCCCAGCTCGGCCTCGATCCCGTCGAGGACCTGCGTCTCGGCGGCGCGCGCCGCCGCGAGCCGATCGCTGACCGCCTCGACCTGGGCGGCGTGCTCGCGGTTCGCCGAGCGTAGCGCGAGCCGGGCGAAGAAGGCTGGCGCCGCACGCGCGGGATCGGCCGGGAGCATGTCCGCCCGCACCGCTTCCGCCGGACGCGGCCAGCTGCGAACGACCAGCCGCAGCAAGGCGGCGTTCCAGGCGTAAAGGTCGCGCAGCATCGGCTCGGCGACGACCGGCATGCAGAAGCCTTCGCTCGCGCGGGTCTCGACCAGCCGTTCGCCCACCAGCCGGTTGAAGGCGTCGCGCACCGGAGTCACGCTGCTCGAGAGCGCCTGGGCGAACCGCTCGGGCTCGAGCCGCTCGCCCGGCTTCAGCTCGCCCGACAGCACCCGCTGCTTGAGCCCGTCATAGACGCGCTCGGCGGTGGCGCCGGCATTCATCCGCCGCGCACCTGCCCGGCGACATAGGCATCGACGAGCGCGGCCTGGTCCGCACGCAGCGCATCGACGGCACCGAGCGGGGTCTGCACCGGACCGTCGAGCAGCACCGAAGGGCAATTGCCCTCGTAATTGCCGAGATTGGGCCGGTGCTGCTGGTAGCCGGCAAGCGCCGCGAGCTCGGGCGGGAAGGTCCGCGCCACCTCGGGCGGATAGGCGAGCCACTGGTTCTCATAGGGCTTGAGCCATCCCAGGCAGTAGCTGACGATCATTCCGCGGCGAATTGCGGCGCTGCGGTTGCCACCGGCACCGTGCAGCGTCGAGCCGAGGAAGAGCAAGGCGTCGCCCGGCTCCATCTCGGCGATCATGGGATCCTGCTCGGGCGGAGGCTCGAGCGCCCGGATGCCGTGGCTGCCGGGCCAGATCAGCGTCGCGCCGTTGTCGCGGCGATAGGGCGTGAACGGCCACATGACATTCACCAGATATTCGATCTCGCCCTGGGATCCGCGCCACATGTCCTGGTCCCGGTGCGGAAGCTGCGGCAGCGCACCGGGATGCAGCGCGATCGCTTGGGTCAGGTTGAGCTGGATCGTGTCGCACCAGGGGCCGAGCGCCCCCTCGGCGGCGGCGAGTATGTCGGCGTGGCGGACGAAGGCGTCGGTCAGGCTGGAACGCGCGAGCAGCCGGCCGAAGCGCTTGGTCCTGGTGCCATAGAAGCCGCCTTGGGAGAACGGCGTCTCGTCGAAGCCCGGTGCGAGGTCGCGCGCGAGCGCCGCGACGACATCGCCGGGCATGGCGCTGCGCAGGAACGCATAGCCGTGTTCGAGGAGCTCGGCGGCAAGCGCGCCGCTGGTGCCGGCTTCGGGCTCAGGCGGCATGGCGGGCCTCCTGCGTCAGCGGCAGCGTACCGCGGATGCCAGCTTGCTCGAGCAGCGCGGGGGTGTCGCTCGCGATTTCGATTCCGAAGGCAATAAGGCGCGATCCGCCCATTTCGCGCTCTGCTCCCAGCAGGCGGCAACGCCAGCCGAAGCCCAGAATCTGGCGCAGCCAGGCCGGCTCGGCAATCGCGGTGTAGAGGGTAATGCCCTCGGCGACGCCGAAGCGCGCGAGCGCCATGACGAGCGCGTCGCGCGCCGCGCGCCGTGCCTGGCGATCGAGTGACCGGTCGAGGCAGAAGCGCGTGATCTCGAAAACGTCCGGCCCGCGCGGGGCCTCCCCGTCGCAAAGCGCGGCGAACACGCTGTCGAGCAGATGGGGCCGGGTCGTGGGCAGCAGCCGCGCGGAGGCGCGGTGCGTGCCGTCGCTACCGGCGAGGACGAGGTAGCGCGCTGCCGGCGTGTCGAACTGGTCGAGCTCGTAGCGGCCCGCCAGCACCGGCACGTCCCATCCGAGCAGATCGACGAAGACGCGCTTGCGCGCCTCGAACATGTTGCGCAGCACCGTGTCGCCGAAGTCGCGGCTGCCCTCGCCATATATGTGAAGCATCGTGAACCTCCCGTGCAGGTCACGCGAGGGTGCGCGGCGCGGTGGCCGGTCCGCTATCCCGGAAAAGGGGGATATCAGCGCCGCGGGATGTCGGCGAAGCTGATGGTTCCGTCGAACAGCGCGTGGATCATCAGCGATGTCCGTCTCTGCACGCCGTAGCGATCGCATGCCTGCCTGATATGCTGGGCGACCGTCTCCTCGCTAATCCCCAGGATTCGGCTCGTCTCCCAGTCGGTCTTGCCGCGCGCTGCCCAGATCAGGCACTCGCGCTGTCGGTCGGTGAGCGTCGGTACCGGGAGGGGGAGCGGCTGCCACACGCCATAGACGCGCCGCGCGCCTTCGAACGCGAAGGCCCCGGCGAGTTGCGCGAGCGCGGCATTGTGGTCGGGGAGGCGACGCCCAGCGGCGACTGCGAAGGAGCAGGAGCCATGCGCTTCACCCGGCACGTTGGCGGGCACCGTGAATCCCTCGCCGATGCCGTGCTCGGCCGCAAGCGACAGGATTCGCCGATCGTCGCGGGTGAGCGGGATCATCGCGGGTACCCGCTTCCACGGGAAACCGATCGCGGTTCGCTGGCTGGCGCGATGGATCGGATCAGTCGCACCGAGGGCGTTCCCGTCGAAAAACTCGACCCAGTCCTCGGGATAATTGTGCAGCCGGATGGCGCGGTGCGGCACCGTCAGAACGTCGACATGATGGGTGAGGGCGAAGTAATCATAGCCCATCCATCTGGTGATCTTCTGCAAGCAGACAGTCAGATCCTCCGGACTGCCGGCTCCGGTTATCATCTCTACGAACTCTTCGAACGCGACGCGAATGCCCATTGGGAATTGCGGCGGCAGGCGGCGTCTCAAGCCGCCGCTACTCCTGCAGCCGTCCTTTCCGGAACGGTTCCATCCCGCGCATGGTCTTCGCACCACAAGCCGGACGGCATTGAAGCGACGATCTATTCTAGCGAAGCGCGGCGCGCGATCCAATCCCGGTCGTTACGCCGCCATTTCGCTTCGCGCTTGGCGTTGCGGAGCGGCAGGTGAGCAAGGCCGCGGGCGCCGACTGGCGCAGCGCGCAGGACTATCGCGCGCTCGAGGGCGTCGACCGCAGCGGGATCATGTGGGAATGGCTGCGCCGCGATTCCGGCTATGCCGCCTGGTACGTTCGGGCGAGCACTGCGACCCGAGGCGCCGGGCCGGCAATAGGGGATGCGCTGCAATGGGGGCTCCACTTTCGCCGAGGATCCGGCGAAGGCTGCGCCCGATGCGCGGCTCATCTGGGATTCGGCGCTCGATCCCGACACCATTCGTGCCGAGGCCCTCCCTGCGATTGCCGGCGATCCCGACGCGATCGATCCGGCGAGCCTCGGCCGATGGTTGGGCCTGGTGCGCGATGCCGACGGCCTCGAGCATGCGGTGCTCAGCGACGGCCGACATCACATACGCATCGATCTGGCGGCGGGAACGCTTGGCGCGGGCCCGGTGGTGCTGCACTACGAGCTGGCCGGGACACGGTCGGCGCAAGCGCGGATCCTGCCGCTTCGCCGGCTGATCGACTTCTGCCTCTATCGCCGCTTTCCGGCGAGTCTTTATCCGCGCGATCCGCGGATCGCGCGCTGGATCACGCTGCTGCGGGTCCGTGACGCACTCCAGGATGGCGCGTCTTGGCGCGAGATCGGCAACGCGCTCTTTGGTCCCGACCGAGTCCGATCCGAATGGCTGGATCCCTCGGATTCGCTGCGCTCGCGTGTCCGGCGCCTTGCAGCGGAGGCAAGGCGGCTTGGCGAAGGCGGCTATCGCTCGCTGTTGCGCCGGCGATGAAAGCGTGCGGAGAAATATGTGCGGACAAGGAAAGCGGTCAGGTCGAAGCGTCGATATCGCCTGCCCAGCGCCGGCGCTGACGAATGAACCAGTCGAACCATCCGGCAGCATCTTTTTCAGGCAGCTTTCCGTCCCGGACGAGCTGCGGGATGATGATGTCTCGGGCACCGTCCGCACTCAACCCGGTCCGGCGCATCAACTGATAGTGCGACAGGTCGATGTCGGTGGCCTCTTGTCGGTGAATCAGGAAATCCTTCACGGCCGCGATCCAGTCTCCATTGCCCTCGACCCGGGCGGCGATGGCCTGCGGATCGGCCGGGTGCCGCTGGTGCGGCTGCGCATCGGTTGCGAAGTGGCGAATATCTTCGATGTGCAAGCAATGCTGATCACTGCCCAATTTGGCTGTCAGCGCATCGGTCACGATCTGCCGACAGTCATGGCACACCAGCAACTCGACCCGTTCGCCAAGGATCAGTGGCAGGGGCGCCTTGGCATATCTGCGCTGAAGAGATTCAGGATCCAGCTCCTCTCGAAAGTCGTGCAATGTCATGATCTGCGCGATCCAGGTGCCCTTGTTTGAAAGGCGCATGATCTCGAACTTGGTTCGCGCGCAGCCGGGGCATTGCCAATCCGCGCTCGCGCGCCGCCAGGGGGATGTGCGCGCGTGCTTCGCATCGAGCGCGTCGAACTCGGCGATAGTCGGCGTGCGAACGCGGATCGGCCGCTTGGTGGAGCGGCTGCTACTGCGTCCGTCCGTGGCTCGCGAACGGTCCAGCAAAGCCTGATGAAGATCGGATGGCCTTTCCCTCGGTGGCAGGTCGCCGGCAAGGCTGGCTAGCATCTGCGCATGGCTGCGAGGAGCGCTTCCCCAGTGGCGCTGTTCTTTATCATGCCTCCCCGCGGCGATGCGCTTGGCCATGAAAGCCGCGAAGGCGAGCCGGTCCTCATATTGAGGCTTGGCATTTAAGAACACCTCGTAGCCGATATCGGTATCCAACCCATGCGGCTGGTTCGGTTCGGGCGTGATGAACGCGCTGATTTCACCGGGGGTGAAGCTGAAATGGCGGGGAACGATATCGCCGAGCGTATTCTTCATCGCTCCGTCGGCTGCATTGCAGTCGTTGCATACCAGCGTTTCCGCGAATCGCTCGATCAATGGCCGGCAAGCCGAAAAGGCAGCGCGCCGCAAGTTTCGGGCAGCGTCGGGCAGATCGTCGGGAAGCGCTGCGCGGATGATTGGGGACACTGCCTCGCGAAGATGATCGTGATGTAAGTCCAATTGACACAGAAGCACGCCTTGGTCGGTCAGGCGTGCGATGTCTATCTTGTCACGCCCACATGCGGGACATTGCCATCCCGACCAGGTCTCCGCCCATGCTTCGTTCAACTCGACCTTGTCCGTTTGAAAGCGCTCGCGGAGATACTCAGTGAGTACGCTCCATTTGCCGTCAACGCCCCTGGTAAGGACGTGATCGCGAAGCGCCTCATCCGACATGTTCCGAAAATCTGGGAGATGAAGGGTGATTGAGGGCATTCTCAAAACCTTGCGAAATCAAGTTCCGGCCGCAAGCCGGCCTACTCCGAGGCGGAGGCGATCGTTCAAACAGTGTCGCACGGTTCCTGGGCGAGCGTGCGATGCTCCGCAATTTGTTGAAACTTCCTAACCTCGATGCCACCCCTACGATGATACGTCCTTGCCAGGTGGGCATGGCACCACGTTCGATCTCCTCGCGTGGGGTGGCGCTGGACAAGGGGAATGCGCCCCGCGCCCGGTACCGGTTAGCGCAAGTCGTGCCTTTGCTCGTCAGGGCTGCAAATCGAGGTCGATGTCAGTCTCGATTACCGACGTCTCGACATAGGGGCCGAGCGCCAGACGGAACTGGTCGTAAAGGTCGCCGTCGGGGTCGGTGCCCTCAAGGGTCAGGACGAAGGTAGCGGTCGGCGCGTTGCGGAGTGCCTGTCCTCGCTGCCGGCGGGCCTGCCCGCCGGGGTGCTGCGGTCGCCGCGCTCGCGCGCGGCGGCGTTGTCGGTAGGCCTCTCCCGTTCAAGCGGGGATGGGCGGCGCTTCCTGCTAGGCGCGGCCGCGGCGCCGGCAAGCCGCTGGCGCGGCTCCTCCACTTCGTTCCGGCCCTGCCACCCCGTCGCTGCGCGACAGGGACCCCGGACCTGGGTGCCGGCCCCGCTCGGGGCCGCGCCTCTCCGGTCGCTTCTTGCCGCCCACCCCCGCTTTTCCGGGGAGGCCATGCGCGGGGCGGGAAGGAGTGACTGCCCATGCCCGCCATCCGCCGTTCCGCCCGGACCGTCCGCCGGACCCCGATCCCGTCGGCTGAGCCGACGAGGAACACCGCGACCGTCAGAACGAACGGGGCGACCAAGACGACCAAGACGCAGCGCGATCTCTATACCGAGGTCACTGCGTCGATCGTCGCCGACCTCGAAGCCGGGCGCGTCCCGTGGGTGCAGCCTTGGGGCGAGGGCGAGGGCACGGTACCCGGGCTGCCGCGCAACGCGGCGAGCGGACGACCCTATTCGGGGATCAATATCCTGATCTTGTGGCGCGCGGCGATCGACGCCGGATACTCCGCGCAATCCTGGCTCACCTTCCGGCAAGCCGCCGCTGCAGGCGGCATGGTCCGGCGCGGGGAGCATGGCGTCACCGTCTATTATGCCGACCGTTTCGTGCCCGAACAGGAAAAGCAACGTGCCGAGGCGGTGGGCGACGAGGCGCGCGCCGTGCCGTTCCTCAAGCGTTTCACCTTGTTCAACGTCGCGCAGTGCGAGGGGGTCGATCCGGCTCTGACCGCCGCGCCCGCGCCGGTACCGCTCTGCCAGCAGGTGCCTGCGGCTGAAGCGGTGATCGCCGCCAGCGGCGTGCCGTTCCGCGTCGGCGGGGCGGAGGCCTATTACAGCCCGGCCCGCGACCTTGTCGTCGTGCCGCCGCAAGCCGCGTTCTTCGCGCCTATCAACTGGTACCGCACCGCCCTGCACGAGCTGACCCATGCCACCGGCCACCCTGCGCGGCTGGCACGCGACCTTTCCAACGGTTTCGGCACGCCCGGCTATGCCCGCGAGGAGCTGGTCGCCTTATCTGGACAGTCTGCACCGTGCCTGACGCTTCATTGAAGGGTATCGTCCGGGCGCGACGCAGGGGGGCATCAGGCCGGATGAAGCGCTCCCAATAAGCTGGCGTAGTCCGGCCTGA
>JAESFO010000307.1_pt1 | contig 72884 bp, 69 predicted proteins | sample 9269421 | NCBI WGS metagenome assembly JAESFO01 (sample SAMN14502839, study PRJNA617101) | algae metagenome | isolation source: Nostoc desertorum CM1-VF14 and co-occurring heterotrophs from rocky... | place: USA: Clark Mountains, San Bernardino, California | collected 2000-06-05 | reverse complement strand
CCGCATTCGAGCGAGGACACGGCCATCGAGGCCCAGCTGTGGGTGTGGATCACGCAGGCCACGTCGGGCCGCGCGGCATGCACCGCGCTGTGGATCACGTAGCCGGCCTTGTTGATGCCGTAGTTCAGCTCGCCGAAGTCGGGCGAGGACAGGATGTTGCCGTCCTGGTCGACCTTGATCAGGCTCGAGGCGGTGATCTCCTCGTACATCATCCCGTAGGGGTTGATGAGGAAGGCGCCCTTCTCGCCGGGCACGTGCGAGGAGATGTGGTTGGCCATCATGTCGGACATGCCATAGAGGTCGACCAGCCGGTAGCAGGCGGCGAGGTCGATGCGCGCCTGCCATTCGGCGGCGGAGCACTTGTCCTTCATGGAGGGGATCTGGAGCACGCCAGGGTTCGTCATCGCGGAGGTCCTTTCTTCGATATCGGGTATGGGTTCAGTCGGCGCCGAGCTGCAGGCGGCTGGGCAGGCGCTTCTCGATCGCGAACTTCAAGAGTGCCGCGCAGCGGAAGATGCCGTGCGCGAACTTGCCGTAGGGCAGCGTGAGGAACAGCGCCATCACCACGCCCAGGTGCACCGCCAGCAGCAGCGCCATGAATCGGGTGTCGCGCCAGGCCAGCAGCGCCAGGCCCGTGAGGCTTGTCAGCAGCAGCAGCGCGATGAAGCCGCGGTCCATGGGCCGCTGCGCGACGTCGCCATGCGCCGGGTCGCGCCGCAGGTTGAGCCACAGCAGGCCGATCGGGCCGACCACCAGGCCGATGCCGCCCGCGGTGCCCAGCAGCACCGGCAGGCTGGTCAGCGCATAGGGCGCATGCAGCTCGAACAGGTAGTGGTAGAGCGTGGCCACGCAGGTCGAGGCGAAGCACAGCATGAAGCCGTAGAAGGTGAAGTGGTGGAAGCGCCGGCGCCACAGCGTGAAGCGGTCGTCCTCGTTGTTGCAGCCCTCGCCATGGCCGCCACCGAGGTACTTCAGGCGCAGCGCGTCGTGCGCCGCTTCCGCGCTCGCGGGCCCGCGCACGCCCGCCATGGCCGGCGCGTTGCCGGGGTCGTTGGCCGGCGAGACCTCGCGCCAGAAGCGCCGCACGCCCAGGGCCAGCGCGAGCAGCACGAACAGCGACACCGTGCCGAACAGCAGCGCGAGGAAGTTGTGCGGGAAGATCGCGTAGAAGTTGCCCGCCAGCGGCTCGTGCAGCAGCGAGCCGCTCATCGCGACCGCGAGCACGAGGAACAGCGCGAGGCCGCCGGCCAGGGCCAGCGCGACCGTGAGCCCGGCCTTCTCGTAGAGCGAGCCCATCGCGGCGGGCCAGGCGTAGTCGTGGTAGGTCTGCATGCGCACCTGGGCCATGGCCTGCGGCACGTTGACCGCGAACTCGTGCGGCGGCGCGTACTGGCAGGCATGCAGGCAGGCGCCGCAGTTGTGGCAGAGGTTGGCCAGGTAATGCGTGTCGGCCTTGCCGAACTCGAGCCGCCGCGTCATCGCGGGGAACACGGCGCAGAAGCCCTCGCAGTAGCGGCAGGCGTTGCAGATCTGCAGGATGCGCGCGACCTCGCCCTCGGGGGCGGTCAGCGGAAGGGCGGGCTGGATCGGGATCACGCGCGACGGGGTGGCGCCGATGCCGTCCGCATCGGCACGCGCGCGGGCGACGAGATCAGTGAGCTGCTGCAAGAGGGGTCTCCGGGGAATTCTTCGAAATGTTCTTGGCGGCCTTCGCTGCCTGCGTGCCGGCGATGCGACCGAAGGCCGTGCCGATGCTCATGCCGACGCCCGCCGTGTAGCCCTTGCCGAGCACGTTGCCGGCCATCATTTCGCCGGCCACGAACAGGTTGGGGCTGGGCCGGCCGCCGAAGCGCACGGCCGCGGTCTCGTCCACCTTCAGGCCCAGGTAGGTGAAGGTGATGCCGGGGCGTACCGGGTAGGCGTAAAAGGGCGCGGTGTCGAGCGGGCGCGCCCAGTGCGTCTTGGCCGGTGCGAGGCCCTCGGTGTGGCAGTCGTCGAGCGCGGTGTGGTCGAAGCGGCCGACGCGGCAGGCGGCGTTGTAGTCCTGCACGGTGCGCACGAAGGTGGCTTCGTCCAGGCCGATCTTCTGCGCGAGTTCGCCGAGCGTGCCGGCCTGCGTGCCGGTGAACACCGGCGGCATGAAGCGCCCGACCGCCTTCTGGTCGATGATCGACCAGGCGATCTGCCCCGGCTGCTGCGCCACCAACCGGCCCCAGATCGCATAGCGCTTGGGCCAGAAGTCCTCGCCCTCGTCGTAGAAGCGCCGGGCTTCGCGGTTGACCACCACGCCGAGCGACACGCAGTCGATGCGCGTGCAGATGCCGCCGTCGTAGAGCGGCGCGCGCGCGTCGATGGCGACCATGTGGCCCTGCGAGGGATCGCCGATGCTGTCGGCGCCCGCGGCGATCATGTGCTTGAGCAGCACGCCCTGGTTGAAGCGCGTGCCGCGGATCAGGAAGTTGTCGGCCGGCCATTCGCCGCGCTCGTTCCGGCCCCAGGCCTCGCGCAGCCATTCGCGGTTCGATTCGAAGCCGCCGGCCGCGAGCACGCAGCTCTTGGCCGCGATGCGTTCGCCGGCCTCGGTGCGCACGGCCACGAAGCGCTCGCCGTCGAGCTCGACCGAGGCCACGGGCGTGTCGTAGCGGATCCGCACGCCGAGCCTTTCGGCGCTGCGGTAGTAGGCATTGACCAGCGCCTTGCCGCCGCCCATGAAGAAGGCATTGGTGCGCGCCACGTGCAGCGCGCCCGACAGCGGCGGCTGGAAGTGCACGCCGTGGCCGCGCATCCAGTCGCGGCAGTTCGACGAGGCGCGGATCACGAGCCGCGCGAGGTGCTCGTCGGTGAGGCCGCCCGTCACCTTCAGCAGGTCCTGCCAGTACTCCTCTTCAGGGTAGGCATCGACCAGCACGTCCTGCGGCGCGTCGTGCATGCAGCGCAGGTTGCGGGTGTGCTGCGAATTGCCGCCGCGCCATGCTTTGGGCGAGGCCTCCAGCAGCAGCACCGAAGCGCCGGCCTCGCGCGCCATCAGGGCGGCGCACAGCGCGGCATTGCCGCCGCCGACAACCAGTACGTCTATCACTCGTGGGTCTCCTTGGAATCCAGGAGACTTTAGGCAGCGCGGCCTTCACGCGAAAGGCCGAAAGCGGCAACGGGTGTTCAGTTTTCGAGAAGACTGGCGCCGGTCCAGCGGCCGTCGCGAACGAGGCTGCGTGCCGTGTCGGCCACCACCACGCGCGTGGCCAGCGCGGCCGGCGAGAGCTCGTCGTCCGACAGGCTCACGAGCAGGTTGCGCCGGCCCACGTGGGCATCGGCGATCTGCGTGAGCTCGAGGTCGTCGCGGTCGTGGCGCGCGGTGGCGGCGCCGGGCTGCACGGTGGCGCCGTAGCCGGCGCGCACCGCGTCCATCAGCAGCGCGAGGCCGTCGACCTCGGCCACGATGTTCGGCTGCACGCGCGCGCGCAGGAAGGCCGCCATCAGCGTGGCGCGCAGGCCGTGGCTGCCGCTGGGCAGGATCAGCGGCACCTCGGCCAGCTGCGAGAGCCGCACCTTGGTGCCCATGGGGCGCCTGGCGAGCGTGGGCGAGGCGACCACGAAGAGCTTCTCGGCCAGCAGCGGCGAGACGCTCCAGCGCCGCGGCGTGTCGGTCTGGAACAGCACGGCCAGGTCGAGCTGGCGCGCATGCAGCATGGTCGTGAGATGGCCCGACAGCGCCTCGACCATGTGCAGCCGCACCTCGGGATAGCGCTCCTGCATGGCGCGCATCAGCGGCACGCCGAGCACGGTGGCGGTGGTGGGCGCGAGGCCCACGCTCACATGGCCCGACAGCCGCGCCTGCTGCGCCGCGCGCACCGCGTCGTCGGCATGGCGCAGCGTGAGCTGGGCCTGCTGCAGGAAGGCCAGGCCGGCATCGGTGGGCGTGACGCCCGTGGAGCTGCGCTGCAGCAGGCGGGTGGCGAGCTCGCTCTCGAGCCGGCTGATCTGCTGGCTCAGCGCCGAGGTGACCACGCCGAGCTCGACCGCCGCGCGGCCCATGCTGCGCAGTTCGCAGACCTTGACGAAGTAGCGCAGTTGCCTCAGTTCCATCCGCGCATCATCGCGCAGGCACCACCTCGCTCGCGCGGCGGCGCAGCAGCAACCATCCGAACAGCGGGGCGGTGACGTACATCGCCACCGAGTACACCGCGGCCGGCAGCGCGAGCTGGAAGCTGCCGAGCACGCTGACCGCGACGAAGATCGCCAAGGTGGAGTTGTGGATGCCGATCTCGTAGCTGATGGCGGTGGCCAGCGGCTTCTCGAGGCCCGCGGCGCGGCTCAGGTAGTAGCCCGCGAGCAGGCTCAGCACGTTGAACAGCACCACCGGCAGGCCGATCTCGGCGAAGGTGGCGGCCATGGTCTTCCACTCGTTCGCGATCGCCAGCACCGTGACCACTGCGAGCACCACGCCGCTGAAGATCTTGGTCGGCTTCTCCATGCGCGCCGCGAAGCCGGGCCGGCGCGAAGCCACGAACATGCCGATGGCCACCGGGATCAGCACGATGGCGATCACCTCGACCAGCTTGCGCGTCTGCAGCGGCACCACCTGGCCGCTCTGCGCGAAATGGTTGATGGCCCAGTTGGCGATCAGCGGCAGGGTGACGATCGACAGCAGCGTGTTGACGGCCGTGAGCGAGATGTTCATGGCCACGTTGCCGCCGAACAGGTGCGAGAACAGGTTGGCCGAGATGCCGCCGGGCGAGGCCGCGAGCAGCATGAGCCCGATCGCGAACACCGGCGAGAGCCCGAAGCCCACGATGATCGCGTAGCAGGCCAGCGGCAGGCCGACGACCTGCAGCAGCAGCGCGATGGCCACGGCCTTCGGATGCCGGAACAGGCGCCGGAAGTCGTCGAGCGAGAGCGACAGCCCGAGCCCGAACATCACGAGCGCGAGCGCGCCGAACAGGAAGCGGGTCACGATGAGCGTGGCGTCCATGGGTCTTGTCTCCTCATTCGTTCTTCTGGACCTAAAAAAATGGCTGCCGGCCCCCGTCGCGCGGGTGCTGGCAGCCTGGGAAACCGGGGTCGACGCGTCTTATTGTTTGTAGCTGTCGTCGATGCGGTCGAGCTTGCGGATCAGCGAGGGCCAGACGAACATGCCGCCGAGGCCGCCGCTTTGCACCTTCATCGCCTGGCCCACGCCTTCGATGATCTGCGGGTTCACGTGCGTGAGTTCGCTGCCGCCCGACTGGGCCGCGATCTGGATCTGGCAGGTGTTCTCGAAGGTGTACATCGAAAGGAACGCATCGGCAATGGTCTTGCCGCAGGTCAGGAGGCCGTGGTTGCGCAGCATCAGGAAGTTGGCGTGGCCCATGTCGGCCTGCAGCCGCGGCTTCTCGTCATCGCGGAAGGCCACGCCCTCGTAGTCGTGGTAGGCCAGCGAGGCCAGCACGAAGGTCGACTGCTGGCTGATCGGCAGCACGCCGTTCTTCTGCGCGCTGACCGCGATGCCGGCCTTGGTGTGCGTGTGCAGCACGCACTGGATGTCCTCGCGCGCGGCATGCACGGCGCTGTGGATCACGAAGCCGGCCGGGTTCACGGGGTAGGGCGAGTCGATGATCTTGTTGCACTGCTGGTCGACCTTGACCAGGCTCGAGGCCGTGATCTCGTCGAACATCAGGCCGTAGGGATTGATCAGGAAGTGGTGCTCGGGGCCGGGCACGCGCGCGCTGATGTGGGTGAACACGAGGTCGCTCCAGCCGTACAGCGCCACCAGGCGGTAGCAGGCGGCGAGGTCGACGCGCAATTGCCATTCCTCGGCGGATACGAGCTTCTGGACTTCGGATTGGGTGGTGGCGTTCATGGTGGGGGTCCTTTGGAGGTAGGGGGTCAGGCCGTGGCCGGCTCCTTCAGCGCCGACTTGTAGATGCTCTGCTTCGGCTGCGCCATCACGCGCCGCAGCATCGGCTCGAATTCGGCGATCGGCAGGGTCTCGGCCTTCGGGTCGAAGGCCGGGTTGTCGTAGAGCGCGCAGAACTCGGCCGTGCGCTCGTAGTGCGGGTGGCCCTTGAAGTTGTCGCGCATGTCGCGGTCCAGGCCGATGTGGTGGAAGAAGTAGTGGCCCTGGAAGATGCCGTGGTTCTGCACCATCCAGTGGTTGGCCTCGCTCACGAAGGGCTTGAGGATCGCTGCGGCGATGTCGGGATGGTTGAAGCTGCCGAGCGTGTCGCCGATGTCGTGCAGCAGCGCGCACACCACGTATTCCTCGTCGCGGCCGTCGCGCAGCGCGCGCGTGGCGGTCTGCAGCGAGTGGGTGTAGCGGTCGACCGGAAAGCCGCCGTAGTCGCCCTCGAGGATCTGCAGGTGCTTGATCACGCGTTCGGGCAGGCCGCGCGTGAACTGCATGAATTCGCCGCCGATCAGCTGCCAGTCCTCGCGCGTGCTGTCCTGCATGGTCTTGAAGCTTGCCCGTGCATTCATCGTTGTCGTCTCCGGTGGGTCTCTCGTTCGTGGGTGAGGGCACTGTAGACCCGGGCTTGACGCTCAACTGTCAAGAATTTGACAATTGAGGCTGCTGGTAAACCCCGCCCGCGCCTGTCGCCGACTTGTCTCGCGCCATCGGCCTCCACCTCTTTCCGGCCACCGCCGCACCGCATGTCCGCTCCCGCCAAACCGCGCCTGTCCGCCGCCCACCGCGCGGCGATGGAGTCCAACCCCTGGTTCATGAGCATGCCGCGCGCGCAGCGCGAGAACCTGCTGGGCGCGGCCGAGCTGATCCATCTGCGGCGCGGCGCCATGGTGTTCCGCCAGGGCGATCCGGTGATCGCCGACGGCGGCTTCTTCGGGCTGGCCGCGGGCACCATCAAGATATCGTCGCTGCGCCAGGACGGCCGCGAGGCGATCCTCGCGGTGCTCGAGCCCGGCAACTGGTTCGGCGAGATCACGCTGATCGACGGCTCGCCGCGCACCCACGACGCCACCGCGCTCGAGGCGCTCGACCTGTTGGTGATCTCGCCGCGGTCCTTCGGGCTGCTGATGCGCGACGTGCTGTTCGCCAACGCGATCGCCGCCATGCTGGCCGCGCGCGTGCGCATGCTCTACGGCCTGGCCGAGGACGCCACGCTGCGCAGCCTGCGCGCGCGTGTCGCGCACCGGCTGCTGGTGCTGGCGCGCGGCGATGCCACGCAGTCGCAGCACACGCGCCAGCGCGTGGCGCTGCCGCAGGAGGCGCTGGCGATGATGCTCGGCGTGACGCGCCAGACGCTGTCGAAGGAACTCAATGCGCTCGCGGGGGAGGGCGTGGTGGCGCTGGGCTATGGCCGCATCGAACTGCTGTCGCTCGAGGCGCTGCAGCGCATGGTCAGCACGGGCTGAACGGTTGTCACCGACGGGTCGATGGCGCGGCGTATAACGGCCTCCCGCCATGCCATGGGGGCCTGGCGGTCTTTCGTTCTACAGGGAAGGTTCCGAATCATGAGCAACATGCCGACAGTCGTTCTGGTCCATGGTTTCTGGGGTGGCGCCGCGCACTGGGCCAAGGTCATCGTCGAGCTTTCGCGCAAGGGCCATGTGGGCATCCGCGCGGTCGAGCTGCCGCTGACCTCGCTGGCCGATGACGCCGAGCGCACGCGCAGGATGGTGGCGCAGGTGCCGGGTCCGGTGCTGCTGGTGGGCCACTCCTATGGCGGCGCCGTCATCACGCAGGCGGGCGACCTGCCCAACGTGGTCGGGCTGGTCTACATCGCGGCCTTCGCGCCCGATGCGGGCGAGAGCCCCGGCGCCATCACCGAGCAGCATCCGCCGGTCGCGGTGCCCAACCTCGCGCCCGACAGCGACGGCTACCTGTGGGTCAAGCCCGAGAAGTTCCACGAGAGCTTCTGCCAGGACCTGAGCGCCGATGAGGGGCTGGTGATGGGCGTGACGCAGAAGGCGCCGCTGGCCAGCACCTTCGGCGACGCCATCACGGCGCCGGCCTGGAAGAACAAGCCCTCGTGGTACCAGATCTCGAGCGACGACCGCATGATCGCGCCGGCCAACCAGGAGCGCATGTCGGCGCGCCTCGGCGCGCGCAAGGTCATCACGCTGGCCGCGAGCCACGCCTCGCTGGCGTCGATGCCGGTGGAGGTGGCGGCGCTGATCGACGAGGCCGCGAAGGGCTGAGAGCTGGGCTCAGGCGCAGCGCGGTTTCGCGCTGCGCCAGCCGAGCACGGCCACCGAGCAGGCCGCCGCGACGACGATCGCCACGGCCACCGCCATCACCGCGAAGAAGGCCTGGTCGAAGGCCGTGTGCGCGAGCGCCACGAGCTGCGTGCCGGCCTGGATGGGCAGCGTCTCGGCCGCGAGCAGGGCGCCATCGATGCCGTCGCGCGCCGAGGCCGGCACCGCCAGCGTGTCGGGAATGGCCAGCGTGGCCGTGTAGGTCGACGAGAGCACGCTGCCGAGCAGCGCGATGCCGAGCACGCCACCCAGTTCGTACGACACCTCCTCGATCGACGCGGCCATGCCCGCGTGCTCGGCCGGCGCGTTGTTCATGATCGCGTTCGAGGCCGCCGTGATGGTCGCGCCCACGCCCAGGCCCAGCAGCACCAGCACCGCGAGCTTGAATGCGCCCGTGGCATCGACGGCCAGCGCGAGCCCGCACAGCGAGAGCGCGGTGGCCAGCAGGCCGCCGAGGATCAGCGGGCGCGAACCGATGCGCGGCAGCACCATGCCCGCGAGCGGGCCCGCCACGAAGGCGGCGAGCGGCACCGGCAGGATCGTCAGGCCGGCCTGCAGCGGCGTGAGGCCGCTCACCAGCTGCAGCCGCTGGCTGAACACCAGCTCGACGCCGATCAGCGCCACCGAGGCCACGATGGCCGCGATCACGCCGCCCGAGAAATAGGGGTCGCGGAACAGCCGGAAGTCGACCAGCGGGCTCGCGCTGCGACGCTGGCGGCGCGCGAACAGCGCCATGGCCAGCAGGCTCAGCGCGCCGCTGATGCCCATCGCGAGGCCCGAGGGCGCGGGCTTGGCGAATTCCTTGATCGCGAGCACCAGGCAGACCAGCGCCACGAACACCTGCACCGAGCCGACGACGTCGAAGGGCTTCGGCTGCGCGGTGGCGCCCGCGCGCCGCCCCGGCAGCAGCCAGGCGCCGAGCACCAGCGCGAGCACGACCACCGGCACGTTGATGAGGAACACGGAGCCCCACCAGAAGTACTCGAGCAGCACGCCGCCGATCACCGGGCCGAACGCGGCGCCGCCCGAGGCGACCGAGGCCCAGACGCCGATGGCGACCGCGCGCTCGCGCTCGTCGGCGAAGGCGAGCCGGATGATGGCCAGCGTGGCCGGCATCATCATCGAGGCGCCCACGCCCAGCAGGCCGCGCGCCGCGATCAGCGCCGCGGGGCTGCGGGCATAGGCGGCGCTCAGCGAGGCCACGCCGAACACGACGAGGCCCGCGAGGAACATGCGCTTGTAGCCCACGCGGTCGCCGAGCGCGCCCATGCCGAGCAGGAAGCCCGACACCACCACGGTGTAGGCGTTGACGATCCAGAGCTTCTCGGACGAGGAGGCCGCGAGATCGTGCGTGAGCGTGGGCAGCGCCGTGTAGAGCACGGTCATGTCGACCACGATCAAGAGCAGCGCCATCGAGACGATCACCAGGGTGACCCATTGCCTGAACACGGTATTCATCGCTCAGGCCTCCAGTTCCTTGAGCATCGTGACCGAGATCGGCATGCAGCCGCGCGCCTCGAAGAAACGGTGCGCGCCCTGGTTGCCGAGGCCGCTCTCGAGGAACAGGCGCGCGATGCCGCGCTGCCGCAGTTCGGCGCAAACCCAGTCGAACAGCTGGCCGCCGACGCCGGCCGACTGGAACGGCGCATCGACCACGAGGTCGTCGAGCGTGGCGAAGGCGCGCGCGGCGCGCCCGACCTCGTCGATGGACACCAGCGCGATCGCGGCCAGCGCATCGCCGGCATGCGCGGTGGCGATCAGCGAGGCGGCCGTGGCCGGCGGCAGCGCGAGCGTTTCGCGCAGTTCGGCGCGCAGCACTTCGGGCAGGTCGCGGCGCCATTCGCCGGGCGCGACGGCGCGCTCGCCCTGCAGCTCGGAATGCGAGATGTAGCGCGGGCTCAGCTGGCGCATGAACAGCGCGGCGATGGCGGCTTCCTGCGCGGGGTCGTGGCACCAGTTCAGGTCGATGGGGGCGGTATGGATGCGGGGCATCGCGAGACGGGAGATCGGCATACGAACGGACTTCTCTTTTCAGGGACGGGGCGAGGTCGCCTCGCCTGGACTGCCGATCTTGCTTCAATAGAATGGATGAATAAAGATGAAACCCATCTGATAAATAGATAGAAAGAGGCAGGCCCATGGAATGGACCGTCGACCAGTTGCGCCAGTTCGTCACCACCGCCGACTGCGGCTCGTTCTCGGCGGCCGCGCGCCGGCTCGGCAAGGCGCAGTCGGCCGTGAGCACCGCCATCGGCCTGCTCGAGGCCGACCTCGGCGTGGCGCTGTTCGATCGCTCGCGGCGCAATGCGCAGCTGTCCGAGGCGGGGCAGGTGCTGCTGCTCGAGGCGCGCGAGCTGCTGCGCCAGGCCGAGCAGCTCGACCAGCGCGCGCGTTCGCTGCATGACGGCAGCGAGGCCGCGCTCTCGATGGCCTTCGACGAGGCGCTGCCGTACACCGCCATCGCCACGCTGTTGCGCGAGATCTCGGTGAAGTACCCGAGCCTCGAACTCACGCTGCTCAACGGCACCGCCACCGAGGTGGCCGACTACGTGGAGCAGGAACGCGCGAGCGTGGCCTTCCATTTCGACCGCGGCCCGGCGCGCGCCTGCTTCGAGCTGCGCCGCATCGGCAGCGTGCCGCAGGGCGTGTTCGTGGCGGTCGACCATCCGCTGGCCGATGGCCGCACCGTGCGGCGCAAGGACCTGGTCGGGCACCGGCAACTGTTGATGCATGCGGACGACGTGCACGAGGTGGCCTACAGCCCGCGCGTCTGGCGCTCCGACAGCTTCTACAGCACGGCCGAGATGGTGGCCGACAAGCTCGGATGGGCCGTGCTGCCCGTCAACATCGCGCACTACGAGGGCTACCGCCAGGCCCTCAAGGAACTGCCGTGCCCCGCGCTCGCGCTGCCGCGGCTGTCGGTGCGCATGCTGTGGCTGCAGGGGCGGCCGCTGGGCGCCACCGCGCTCTACGTGCAGCAGCGCTTCGCGGAGCTGCTGCTCGACAGCACGGCCTGAACCGTCCGGCGCTCAGGCGCGCCTGCCGTCCTCCGCGGCGCGCCCGTGGTGCTTGCGATGCCCGATGCGCTGCGCGCGGTAGATGCCCGTGTGCCCCGAGAACAGGTAGGCGGTGACGCAGCCGATCGCGGCCAGGGGGCCGATGTCGGCGCCGAACAGTTCCATCGCCATCAGGGTGGTGGCGATCGGGGTGTTCGCGGCCCCCGCGAAGACGGCGACGAAGCCGATGCCGGCCAGCAGCGCGAAGGGCATGTGCAGCAGCGGCGCCAGCGCGTTGCCCAGGGTCGCGCCGATGTAGAACAGCGGCGTGACCTCGCCGCCCTTGAAGCCCGTGCCCAGCGAGGCGACGGTGAAGACCAGCTTGGCGAGGAAATCCCAGGGCTGCATGGGCGCCTGGAACGAGCGGACGATGTCGGGGATGCCCAGGCCGATGTAGCGGTGGGCATCGAGCGCCCACACCGCCGTGGCGATGACCACGCCGCCCGCGAAGGGACGCAGCGGCGGGTAGGCGATCAGGCGCTTGACCAGCGCGCCCAGCGCATGGGCCGCGGTGGCGAACAGCATGCCGACCAGGCCGAACACGATGCCCGCGAGGACCACGGCGAGCACGCGCCAGGCGTCGATGGCGCCCACCGCACCGATCGCATAGTGGGTGTGGTGGATGCCCCAGGCGGTGCAGACCCGGTCGGCCACGAAGGCCGCGACGATGCAGGGAAAGAGCGCGTCGTAGCGCATGCGGCCGATGGCCAGCACCTCGAGGCCGAAGATGGCCCCGGCCAGCGGCGTGCCGAAGACCGACGCGAAGCCCGCGGCGATCCCGCTCATCAGCAGCACGCGGCGGTCCTCGCGCTGCAGGCGGAACACGTGCGTGAGCTGATCGGCCAGCGCGCCGCCCATCTGCACGGCCGTGCCCTCGCGGCCGACCGAGGCGCCGAACAGGTGCGAGACCACGGTGCCGCCCAGCACCAGCGGCACCATGCGCAGCGGCACCACCTGGCGAGGGTCGTGGATCTCCTCGATCAGCAGGTTGTTGCCGGCGTCCACCTGCTTGCCGAGCCGGTGATAGACCCAGCCCACGGCCATGCCGGCGACGGGCAGCAGCCAGACGATCCAGCGATGGGCCTCGCGCCAGGCCGTGGCCAGGTCGAGGGCGTGCAGGAAGAAGGCCGAGGCGGTGCCGGCCAGGGCGGCCACGAGCGTGGCGAGCAGCAGCCATCGGCCGATGAAGGGCAGCAGTTGCAGCGGTTCGAAGTTGGAAAGTTTGCGCATGGTTCAGGGGCTCGGATCGATCGGCCTGACCAGCGGGGGATGCATGCACGCGAGCGCCTACAGCCCTGACGAGGTCAGGTGTCTGTAGGCGTCATCAGCCGCACGGAGGTGCGGCGGTTCGAAGAGGTACGCCATCTCTTGGGCCTGGATTCTAAGAGGGCGGTCTCCGGCGCCGTCCCGTGGCATGGCTCTTGCGAAGAAGTAGCCCGATGGGAAACTTATTCACCAAAATTGGGCAACTCCCGATACGGGATTTACCCCTGGAGTGGCGGATATTTCGTCTCAGGGAAAGCGATATGTTTCCCATTGGGAAACAAAACTAATCTTCGCGCAGCTTCCAACGCCCGTGCACGAAAACGGGCAACCCGTGCCGCCGCCGCCCTCGAGGCGGGCGGTCCCCGCCAGCAGAGCCATCAACCTCGCATCGGAGAGCCACCACCATGAATCACCCCGCAAACCCCGCGCTGGCCCAGGAGGGACGGTCGGCCGAGACCGACAGCTCCGAAGTCAGCCGTGTCGTGTTCGCCAGCTCGGTCGGAACCATCATCGAGTGGTACGACTTCCTGATCTACGGCACCGCCGCCGCGCTGGTCTTCAACAAGATCTTCTTTCCCGCCGACGACCCGCTGATGGGCACGCTGGCCGCGCTGGGCAGCGCGGCCGTGGGCTTCTTCGCGCGGCCCTTCGGCGGCGCGGTGTTCGGCTACTTCGGCGACCGGCTGGGCCGCAAGTCGATGCTGCTGCTGACGCTCGCGATCATGGGACTCGGCACCTTCGCCATCGGCCTGCTGCCGACCTACCAGCAGATCGGCATCTGGGCGCCGATCCTCCTGATCGTGCTGCGCATCGTGCAGGGCATCGGCCTGGGCGGCGAGTGGGGCGGGGCGGCGCTGATGGTGCTCGAGCATGCGCCGAAGCGCCGGCGCGGGCTGTGCGGCAGCCTGGTGCAGGTCGGTTTCCCGATCGGCCTGATCCTGTCGGCGGGCGTCTATTCGATGGTGTCGACCCTGCCCGAGGAGGACTTCATGGCCTGGGGCTGGCGCGTGCCCTTCCTGCTGAGCGTGGTGCTGGTGGCGCTCGGTGCCTTCATCCGCACGCGGGTGTCGGAGTCGCCGGTGTTCCTCGAGATGAAGGCCAAGAAGGAGATCGCGCGCAATCCCTTCGCCGAAGCGGTGTTCCGCGATCCGAAGAACTTCCTGATCGCGGTCGGCCTGAAGATCTGCGAGGTCTCGTGGGTCTACATGCTCACGGTGTTCATGGTGGTCTACGCGACCAAGAACCTGGGCCTGCCCAAGGAGATGCTGCTCAACGCGATCATGGTCGCGGCGGCGATCGAGGTGGTGACGATTCCGCTGTTCGGCTGGCTGTCGGACATCGTCGGGCGCCGCCCGTTCTACTTCGCGGGCACGCTCTTCACCATCGTCTTCGCGTTCCCGCTGTTCTGGCTGGTCGATACGCGCGATCCGTGGATCATCATCGCGGCGACCGCGGTGGCGCTGAGCTTCGGCCACGGCCTGATGTTCGGCCCGCAGGCCACCTACTTCCCCGAGCTCTTCGGCGCACGCGTGCGCTACACCGGCGCCTCGTTCGGCTTCCAGGTGTCGGCCGCGCTCGGCGGCGGACTGGCGCCGATCCTCGCCACCCTGCTGGTGGGCAAGCTCGGCGGCACCGCGGGCGTGTCGATCATGCTGATCGGCCTGGCCTGCGTGACGCTGGTGGCGGCCTTTTTCGCGCACGAAACGCGCGACGACTCGGTGCGCAACTTCTGAGCGCGGCCGCATGACCTTCGTCGTGACCGAAGCCTGCATCGCGTGCCGCTATGGCGAGTGCGTGAGCGTGTGCCCGCAGAACGCCTTCCACGAAGGACCGAACTTCGTGGTCATCGATCCGCGCGCCTGCGCCAACTGCGGCCTGTGCGAGATGGTGTGCCCGGTGCAGGCGATCCATCCCGCGGCCGACCTCGCGCCCGACCAGCGCGACTGGATCGCGCTCAATGCGCGGCTCGCGGCGCAGTGGCCGGTGGCGGTCGACACCCGGCCGCTGGCCGATGCCGACGCGCATGCCTTCGACACCGCCAAGCGCGATCGCCTGATCCTCGAACCATGACCCCCACGCCTTTTTCATTCAGAACGGAGACCCGCGCATGCACATGACCTTCCTGCTCTACGAGGGCATCGAGCCCGTGGACCTCGCCGCCATCGGCGTGGTCTCGATGGCGCGGCGCGTGATCCCCGAGCTCGGCTACCAGACCGTGTCCTTCGACCGCGCGCCGGTCACGCTCGCCAACGGCCTGCAGGTGCTGCCGAACAGGAGCTTCGAGGAGGTGCGCGAGGTCGACGTGCTGCTGGTGCCCGGCGGGCCCGGCTGGCGCGCCGCCTCGCAGGATGCGCGCGTGCTCGAGTTCGTGCGCCGTGTGGCGCCCGAAGCGCTGGTCTGCTCGGTCTGCACCGGCGCGATGATCCTGGCCGAGGCCGGCGTGCTCGACGGCCTGCGCGCGACCACCAAGTTCGAGGTGGTGCCGCCCGAGACCTCGCCGCTCGATGAGCTGCGGCAACGCTATCCGGCGATCCGCACCGAGCCCGCGCTCGTGGTCGACAACGGCCGCGTGGTCACTGGCGGCGGCGTCACGCTGTGCATCGACGCCGTGCTGTACCTGATCGAGAAACGCTTCGGCCCCGCACCCGCGGCCGAGGTGGCCCGGATCATGGAATACGGCGCCGCGCGCGAGGCCAACCGGCTGCGCTTCGCCGCCTGATCTGTCCCATGATTTCAAAAGTTGTCCAATGGGAAACTTCGATCTAGAATCGAATCCACCCGCTGCGGCGATGTCCCTCGTCCCCCTCCCATCCATTCATTCACAGGAGTCAAACACCATGTCCGCCGTCTTCAAGGAACGCCTCTCCGGCAAGCTGCAACCCACCATCGGTGGTTCCGTCTACGTCGATCCCGCCACGCTCGAATGGCGGCCCTCGCAGTTTCCGAAGATCCAGATGAAGGTGCTCTACCGCAACGACGCATCGGGCGAGATGACGGTGCTGCTCAAGTGGGAACCCGGCGCGGTGCTGCCGTTCCACAAGCATCCCGAGATCGAGCAGAGCTGGGTGCTCGAGGGTTCGTTCTCGGACCACGACGGCATCTGCCGCGCGGGCCAGTTCGTCTGGCGCCAGCCGGGCTCGCTGCACGAGACGCGCTCGGACGAGGGCTGCACCATCCTCGCGATCTATCGCAAGCCCAATGTGTTCTTCAACGCAGCGGGTTTCGAAGCCGACAAGAACTGAGTTCTTCTCGCGCGGTGCCGGCCATCCGGGCAACCGGGTGTGCCGGCAGGTAAACCGGTTCCGTTAAATTCGGAGCATGGTTGCTTCAAAGAAAACCGCCCGCGCGCCCAGGCGCGCGGCGGCCCCCGCCGCTCCAGCCGTGGCAGCGGCCCCCGCCGAGGTGCCGGCCCATGTGGACCTCGGCGTGCGCCTCAAGCAGCGGCGCCTCGAGGCGGGCCTCACGCTCGCGGCGCTGGCCGAGCAGGCCGGCTTCGGCAAGGCCTACCTCTCGCGCATCGAGAGCGGCCAGAAGGTGCCGCCGATCGGCTCGCTGGCGCGCATCGCGAGCGTGCTGGGCATCGAGGCCGCGAGCCTGCTCACCGACAACGCGCATGCGCAGCAGAGCTGGCGCGGCGTGAGCCTGGTGCGGCATGCCGACAAGCGCCCGACCGTGATGGGCGGCAGCGCCTTCGGCTACGACTACTTCGCGCTGACCGACGCCACCACCGACCGCGCGCTGCAGCCCTTCCTCTTCACCTTCCCCGACAAGGTCGACAAGTTCGTGTTCTTCGAGCACGAGGGCGAGGAGATGATGCACGTGCTCACGGGCCGCGTGGAGTGGCAGGTCGGGGGCGACAAGTTCATCCTCGAGCCCGGCGACACGCTGCATTTCGACGCGCGCATCCCGCACCGCGGGCATGCGCTCGCGGGGCCGGCCACGGCGCTGGTGGTGATCTATTCGCCCGTGGGCTACCACCCGAATCTGGCCTGAAGCTTCAGCGCAGCACGCGGCCGTCCGAAGAGATGCTGATCAGGTCGATGCTGCGCACGTTGTCGCGCAGGCCCGGGCGCAGGTTGATGCGGAAGCCGCCGACGTCGTAGTCGGTCATCGCGCCCATCACGCGCTGCAGGCTCTGCGGCGTGAAGCCGCGGCCCGCGCGGCGCACCGCCTCGCCCACGGTCTTGGCGGCGATGAAGCCCTCGAGGCCTTCGTACGAAGGCGCCTGGTCCGAGTTGTCGACCGCGGCACGGTACTCCTTGACGATCGGAATCGCCGAAGGCCGCGGCGAGGGCACGACCTGCGAGATCACGATGCCGCCGATGTCCTTGCCGAGCTCGGCGTAGAGCGGGTCGATGCCCACGATCGAGAAGGCCATGAAGCTGCCGGTGTAGCCGCTCTTGCGCAGCGCGCGGATGGCATTGGCCGTGGTGCCCGAGAGCGACACCAGCACGATGGCCTGCGGCGAGGGCTTCTGCACGGCCTTGAGCGCCTCCTCGAGCGGCTTGCCGCCACCCGCGGGCACCAGCGCGGTGGCGACCAGCGGCGGCAGCTTGAGTTCGCTCACGGCCTGCTGCACCGCCGCGAGGCCGGCATGGCCCATCGCGTCGTCGTCGCCCACCAGCGCGATGCGGGTCTGCCCCACGGTGGCGCACTGGCGCACGATCTTCAGCGCCTCGTCGATCATGCCGGGGCGCACATGGAACACGTTGGGATGCGCGGGGCCGCGCAGGGTGTCCGAGGCCGCGAAGGGCGCGAACAGCAGGCTGCCCTGCTGGGTGGCGACCTCGGCGCCGGCATTGCTGCTGGCGGTGCCGACGAAGCCGAACAGCATGTCGGCCTTGTCGCGCGACAGCAGGGTGCGGGCGTTGGCCGCCGCGCGGGCGGCGTCGTAGCCGTCGTCGAGCTGCAGCAGCTTGAGCTGCAGGCCGCTGGCGGCATTGCGCTCGTTGAAGTCGCTCACCGCGAGCCGGCTGCCGGCCGCGAAGGCCAGGCCGATCTCGCCGGCCGTGCCGGTCAGCGGCACCGACTGGCCGAGCAGCACCACGCGGGCGCCGGCGGGCGCGGCCGCGCGGGTGGCCTGCGCGAACGCGCGGGGCAGGGCCGTGCCCAGGGTCAGCAGGGCGCCGGTCTTCATCAGCCACTGTCTGCGTGCGTCGTTCATCGGACACCTTTTGCTAAAAATAGTAAAAAAGTGTAGCAATTTGGATGCCCGACGGGAAGTTTTGCCCATGCAGAATCGCCCGCATGAACAAGATCGCTGTGCTGGCACTGGGATGTGCCGTGTTGGCCGGTTGCACCGACCTGGCCCGGAACAGGGCGCCGGAGGCACCGGAGGCCGGCTTCTCGCAGGGCGGGACCGGGACGCCGGCGCTGGAGATCGCCGCGCCGCCCACGATCGCGCCCGCGCCGATGGCCGATCCCACACCGGCGCGGCGGCCAGCGCCGGTGTCCGACGCGCGCGTGCTGCAGCGCTCGATCCCGCCCTATCCCTCGCAACTGGCCGAGCAGGGCGTGGCGGGCACGGTGGTCGCGGCCTTCGACGTCGACCCCGAGGGGCGCGCCGATCGCATCCGGATCCTCAGCTCGCCGCATCCGCTGCTGTCGCAGGCGGTGACGAAGTCGCTCCAGGCCTGGCGTTTCGAGCCGGCACGCGACGCGAACGGCCAGGGCCTGCGCAGCGCGATGCGGTTGCCGTTCCGCTTCGTCGTCGAAGACTGACGAAGGGGCGGTGCGCTCAGGCGCGCTCGAACACCAGGTCCCAGACCCCGTGGCCCAGCTTGAGGCCGCGGTTCTCGAACTTGGTCAGCGGCCGGTAGTCGGGCTTGGGCGCGTAGTCGGCGGCGGTGTTGCGCAGCAGCGGCTCGGCCGACAGCACCTCGAGCATCTGCTCGGCATAGGGCTGCCAGTCGGTGGCGCAGTGGATGTAGCCGCCGGGGCGCAGGTGCTGCGCGAGCTTGGTCACGAACTCGGCCTGGATCAGCCGGCGCTTGTTGTGGCGCTTCTTGTGCCAGGGATCGGGAAAGAACACATGCACGCCGGCCAGCGTGGCGGGCTGCAGCATGTGGTCGAGCACCTCGACGGCGTCGTGCGCGCAGATGCGGATGTTCGGGATGCTCTGCTCGCCGATGCGCTTGAGCAGCGCGCCCACGCCGGGCTCGTGCACCTCGCAGCAGAGGAAGTCGGTGTCGGGCCGCACGGTGGCGATGTGGGCCGTGGCCTCGCCCATGCCGAAGCCGATCTCGAGCACGGTCGGCGCCTCGCGGCCGAAGGCGGCGGCCAGGTCCAGCGTCTGCTCGCGGTAGGGCAGCAGGAACAGCGGGCCCAGCTCGGCGAAGGCGCGCGCCTGGCCGTCGGTGGTGCGGCCGCCGCGCTTCACGAAGCTCTTGAGGCGGCGGTGCAGGGGATGGGGCTGGGGGCTGTCGCCTGCGTCGTCGTCGGCGGGCGGAAGGTCGTGGGACACGGTATCGGGAAAGGTCATTGCGGCCGCGAATTGTAGAGAGCGCGCCATGCGGGCACCCAGCCGGCCAGCGCCTCGGCGCAGGAAGCGCCCGCGGCCGGGCCCAGGCCGAGCACGCGTGCCGCCGCCTCGAGCGCGGCGCGCGCGGCCTCGGGCGTGGCGGTGTCGAAGGCGGCCGCGCCGTTCTGCTTCGAGAGCTTGTGGCCGTCGGCGCCGCGCACCAGCGGCGTGTGCAGGTAGCGCGGCGTCGGCAGCCCGAGCGCGCGCTGCAGCAGGATCTGGCGCGCGGTGTTGTCGGCCAGGTCCTCGCCGCGCACCACGTCGCTCACGCCCTGGTCGGCATCGTCGACCACCACCGCGAGCTGGTAGGCCCAGGGGCCGTCGGCGCGGCGCAGCACGAAGTCGCCGACCTCGCGGACCACGTCCTGGCTTTGCGCGCCGAGGCGGCGATCGGTCCAGTGGAGTTCGCCCGGCGCCGCGGCCTCGAACTTCTGCGTGGCGAAGCGCCAGGCGCGCGCGGGCTTGCCATGCAGGCCGTCGCGGCAGGTGCCGGGGTAGGCGCGCTCGCCATGGCGCTCGTGCTGCCGGCCGAGCCGCGCGAGCGCTTCGTCGATGTCCTTGCGCGAGCAGCCGCAGGGGTAGGCGAGGCCGCGTTCGCGCAGGCGAGCCAGCGCAGCCTCGTAGCGCGCGGTGCGCGCGGTCTGCCACACGGGCTCTTCGTCGGGGATCAGCGCGCAGTCGGCGAGCTGGCGCAGGATGCGCTCGCCCATGCCCGGCAGGCAGCGCTCGGTGTCGGCGTCCTCGATGCGCACCAGCCAGCGCGCCCGCGGGCCTTGCGCGCGCACGTCGAGCCAGCTCGCGAGCGCGGCGACCAGCGAGCCCGCATGCAGCGGGCCGGTGGGCGAGGGAGCGAAGCGGCCGACGGGAGGCATGGAAAACGGCAGGGGGCCGCGGCCGGCCCCGGAACGCGAACTACAGTGCCGCGAGCGCGAGCGACAGGCCCGAGACGAAGGCGTCCTCGACACGATGGCCGATGCACCAGTCGCCGGCCACGCCGATGCGCGCCTTGGCGTCCCACAGGTGGCTCTGGCCCACCGGCACCTGGGTCTGGGCCTCGGCCCAGCACAGCGCCTGTGCATGGGCCGGCGTGGCATGGATGCCGGTGATCTCGGAGAAGGCGCGCAGCAGCTTGGCCTCGATGCGCGGCGCGTCGTCGCGCAGGTGTTCCTGCGACCAGGTGGCGCTGGCCTGCAGGGTCCAGCGCTCGATGCGTTCGCGGCCGGGCTTGGACGATTCGCGCGCCAGCCAGGCCACGCGGTGGTGCGTGCTGCGCGCCGCGTTCCATTGCGGGCCCAGGTGCGACATGGTCGGCTGGTTGGCCTGCGGGAAGGCGATCATCAGCGTCCAGCACGGCGCGATGCGCACCGGCTCGACTGCGCGGCTGATGCTGCGGGACAGCTTGCCGTCCTCGAGCAGCGCGCGGGCGCGCGAGGGCGGCACCGCGAGCAGCACCGCGTCGAAGCCCGAATACACGCGCTGCGAATCGCCGGCACCGGCGGTGCGCAGCTGCCAGCGCGCGGCATCGAGCGCGTCGGGCTCGATGCGCGTGACCTGCGTGCCGGTGACCAGGCTGTCGCCCAGCGGCCGCGCCCATTGCGCCACCAGCGAGTCCATGCCGGGCTGGGCCACCCAGTGCGATTCGAGCGAGGGCAGCGCGGCCTCGGCCACGCGGCCGTGGGCATCGAGCACGCGCACGAGGTTGGCGCTCCAGCGCCGGCACAGGCCGGGCACGGTTTCGAGTGCCTGCGCGAAGCGCGCGTCGCGCACGGTGAAGTACTGCGCGCCGCTGTCGAAGCGGCCGAAGGCGGTGTCGACGCTGGCCATGCGGCCGCCCGCCCCGTCGCCGCGCTCGAACAGCGTGACGCGGTGGCCGGCCTGCACCAGCGTGCGCGCGCAGGCCACGCCGGCCATGCCGGCGCCGACGACGGCGTAGTGGCGCGGCGCGGCGGCGGGTGCGGTGTCGGGGGAGGGGGCCGGGGTTCGGTGGCGGTCTGCCTTGGCGCGAGGACGAGTGGTCATGCTGGACCCTTTTCTTGTGACGAGGTGAAGACGGTGGATGCTGCGCCGACTCTAACCCGGTCTGCGCGCGTGCCGCAGCCACCCTGGGGCAAACGACGATGGGCGTCCCGCGGGCATCAACGACCGCGGTGCCGTTCGAGCAGCGCGCGCCGCGTGCCCTCGTGCTCGAACTGGGCGAGCCACCACTCGAGCGCGCGCCCGGGCTTGCCGGCCGCGCGCACGCGCCAGGCGCAGTGCATGCTGCCCAGCGGCGGCTGACGCTCGGTGCGGCGCTCGACCAGGTGGCCGGCCTCGATGTAGGGCCGTGCCATCGGCTCGGGCAGGAAGCCGCCGCCCAGGCCGTGCAGCTGCGCCGCGAGCTTGGCCTGCATGGTCGGCACGGTCAGCACGTCCTGTCCGCCGACCAGGTTGACCGTCATGCCGGGACTGCTGCGCGCCGAGTCGGCCGCGGCCACCGCGCGGTACTGGCGCAGCACGGCGTCGCTCAGCGGTTCCTCGAGCCGCGCCAGCGGATGGTGCGGCGCCACCGCGTAGATGAAGCGCAGTTCGCCCAGCGGCAGGCTGCGCAGGCCGGTGGCGGTGAACGCCAGGCTGGCGGCATCGAGCACCGCGCCGATCGCGAGGTCGGCCTCGCCGCTGGTCAGCGCCTCGATGGTGCCCAGCAGGGTCTCGTCGCGCAGCTTCAGGCGGGTCGGCGGCTCGAGCGCGAAGAAGGCGGTGGCGAGGTCGAGCAGCGGATCGCGCGCGATCACGCTGTCGACCGCGATCGTGAGCATCGGCTCCCAGCCGGTGGCCACGCGCTTCACGCGGTTGGCCACGGCGTCGATCTCGCCGAGCAGTCGCGCCGCCTCGCGCAGCAGCTCGGCGCCGGCCTCGGTCAATTTCGCCTGCCGCGCGCTGCGGTCGAACAAGAGCACGTCGAGCGCATCCTCGATCTGGCGCACGCGGTAGCTCAGCGCGCTGGGCACGAGGTCGAGCGCGCGCGCCGCCGCGGCGAAGCTGCCGGTGTGGGCCACGGTCTGCAGCATGGCGAGCGCATCGGGGGTCAGCACGTCGCGGGGGCTGGGCATGGTCGCGGCTCCATTGATCAAAAAATTTGAATGATGCCATCAAAGCGCGGCGCTTTTCCCTCGGGGGCGCGGGCCTAAAGTTCTTCCCATCCGCTGCGCATCCGGCGCGGCATACGAAGAAGGCCGATGATCCCCACGGGACCGGCCCAAGGAGTCCGACGATGTTGCAAGTCCGTAAATCCCAGGAACGCGGTTATGCCGACCACGGCTGGCTGCGCTCGTTCCACAGCTTTTCCTTCGCCAACTACTACGACCCGGCCCACATGGGCTTCGGCAACCTGCGCGTGATCAACGAGGACCGCGTGGCCGCCGGTGCCGGCTTCGGCACCCATGGCCACAAGGACATGGAGATCATCAGCTACGTGCTCTCGGGCGAGCTGGCGCACAAGGACAGCATGGGCAACGTGGAATCGATCCCGCCCGGCGACGTGCAGCGCATGAGCGCCGGCCGCGGCGTGATGCACAGCGAGTTCAACCACAAGGCCGACGAGACCACGCACTTCCTGCAGATCTGGATCCAGCCCAACGTGCGCGGCATCGAGCCCGGCTACGAGCAGAAGAAGTTCGATGCGGCCGAGAAGCGCGGCAAGCTGCGCCTGGTGGCCTCGCCCGACGGCGCCGACGGCTCGGTCACGGTGCATGCCGACGCGCGCCTGTTCGCGGGTCTGCTCGACGGCGACGAGAGCGCGAGCCTCGCGCTCGATCCGAAGCGCAAGGGCTACGTGCACCTGGTGCGCGGCGAGCTCGAGGTCAATGGCCAGAAGCTCGCGGGCGGCGACGCCGCTCTGCTCGAAGGCGAATCGCGGCTGACGCTGGCCGGCGGCAAGGATGCCGAGGTGCTGGTGTTCGACCTCGCCGCCTGATGTGTTCCCGGGCCGGGCGTGGGCCCGGCCTTTTTTCGCGACCCGTTCCCTTCATTCCATTCAACACAACCGAGGAGTTCGAACCATGGCAACCACCACCACCCCCAACGGCGCGCAGGACACGCTCGCGCTGATCGGCCGCATCCTGATCGCCTACCTGTTCATCCCGGCCGGCATCGGCAAGCTCATGGGCTTCGGCGGCACCGTGGGCTACATCACCTCGGCCGGCCTGCCCTTGCCCGAGGTGGCGGCGGCGATCGCGATCGTGGTCGAGCTCGGCCTGGGCATCGCGCTGCTGCTGGGCTTCAAGACCCGCTGGACCGCGATCGCCATGGCCATCTTCACGGTCGCGACCGCGCTGTTCTTCCACAAGTACTGGGCCGTGCCCGACGCGATGAAGATGGCGCAGCAGATCAACTTCAACAAGAACATCGCGATCGCCGGCGGCCTGCTCGCCTTCGCCGCCTTCGGTCCCGGCCGCTTCAGCATCGACAAGCGCTGATCCCCGCATCCATTCCCATCGCAAGGAGCCACCGAACATGAGCAACATCGTCGTCGTCTTCCATTCCGGCTACGGCCATACCCAGCGCGTGGCGCAAGCCGTGGCCGACGGCGCGGGCGCGCAGCTGCTCGCCATCGACGCGGACGGCAACCTGCCCGAGGGCGGCTGGGAGACCCTGGCCGCGGCCGACGCCATCATCCTGGGCTCGCCCACCTACATGGGCGGCGTGAGCTGGCAGTTCAAGAAATTCGCCGATGCATCGTCGAAGGTCTGGTACACGCAGGGCTGGAAGGACAAGCTCTTCGCGGGCTTCACCAACAGCGCCACCATCAACGGCGACAAGGTCACGACCATGACCTACCTGTGGACGCTCGCGATGCAGCACAGCGGCATCTGGGTCAGCATGGGCATCCTGCCGACCAACAACAAGGCCGCCACGCGCGATTCGACCAACTACATCGGCGGCTACGGCGGCCTGCTGACGCAGTCGCCCTCGGACGCGAGCCCGGCCGAGATTCCCCGCGGTGACCTCGACACCGCGCGGTCTTTCGGCGAGCGCGTGGCCGCGGTGGCAAGATCGCGCGGCTGACCATCGCCTGAGCGGGCCGCCCCCGGCCCGGGGCACCCACGGAGAGAACACGATGACCGACGCCACCCCCGCCACCCGTTTGCTGCAACCGCACGACAAGGACCTGGGGGGCGGCTTCAACGTGCGGCGCCTGCTGCCCGCGGCCGTGCGCCGCTCGGTCGGCCCCTTCGTGTTCTTCGACCATTTCGGCCCGGCCACCGAGCAGCCGGGCCATGCGCACGACGTGCGCCCGCATCCGCACATCGGCCTGGCCACCGTCACCTACCTGTTCGAGGGCGCGATGATGCATCGCGACAGCATCGGCAGCGTGCAGGAGATCCTGCCGGGCGCCATCAACTGGATGACCGCGGGCCGCGGCATCGTGCACTCCGAACGCAAGCCCGAACGCCTGCTGGCCGAGACCTTCGTCAATCACGGCCTGCAGCTGTGGGCCGCGCTGCCGCAGGCCCATGAGGAAGTGGAGCCCGCCTTCGAGCACACCGCGGCCGATGCGATCCCCGCGCTGTTCGAGCAGGGCGTGGGCGTGCGCGTGCTGGTGGGCGAGGCCTTCGGCGCGCGCTCGCCCGTCACGACCTTCTCGCGGACCGTCTACCTCGACATCGCGCTGCCGGCCGGCGCGAGCTTCGCGCTGCCAGCGCTGGCGCCCGAGCTCGCGGTCTACCCGATCGATGGCGACATCGGCCTCGACGGCGTGGCCGTGCCGATGCACACCATGGCCGTGCTGGCCGACGGGCAGGGCGCCAACCTCACGGCGCCCGTGACCGCGCCGGTGCGGCTGGTGGTGATCGGCGGCGAACCGCTCGACGGGCCGCGCTACATCACCTGGAACTTCGTCTCGAGCCGGCGCGAACGCATCCTGCAGGCCGGCGAGGACTGGGCCGCGCAGCGCATGGGCCACGTGCCCGGCGAGACCGAGTTCATTCCGCTGCCGGGCAAGCCCTTCGGCGTGCGCGAGCCGGACACGGGCAGCACGCCCACCTGAGTTCTACAGCGCGAGCTTGTAGCCCTCGTGGCTCGCCACGCAGCCCAGCTTCTCGTAGAAGCGATGGGCATCGGGCCGGCGCTTGTCGGTCGTGAGCTGCACCAGGGTGCAGCCCCGCTCGCGGCAGCGCGCGATGGCCCATTCGAACATCCGCTGGCCCAGTCCCGCGTCGCGCCGCTGCGCCGCGATGCGCACGGCCTCGATCTGGCCGCGCCATGCGCCCTGGCGCGCGATGCCCGGAATGAACGAGAGCTGCAGCGTGCCGACCACCGTGTCGCCCTCGGTCACCACCACCAGTTGCTGGTTCGCATCGGCCGCGATGGCCTCGAAGGCGGCGACGTAGCGCGCATCGACAACAGCGGGTGAAGCACCCGCGGCCTCGCGTTCGCGGCCCAGCGGATCGTCGGCGAGCAGGGCGACGATGGCGGCCAGGTCGGTGCGCGTCGCGGTTCTGAAAACGATAGGGTTCACTTGTGAAACTCTGTTGCATCGTCGCGCGCCAGTTGGCGCGAAACGTCATCGCCCGATAGTAAAGTGCGCCCGCCGCGAGGGAGGGAACACCGGCCCCGCGACCCACAACCACAACGACGTTGAAGAAAGCGAGCGAGGCGAGATGGCGATTCAGAAGACACCGGAAACGGCCCCGGGCGAATACGGCGACCTGTTCGAGTTCCTGATGAAGGAGCTCAAGCTGTTCCAGCGCAAGCTGCTGGTGATGCTCAAGCACGTGAAGACCGGCGAGTCGCAGGTCTACAAGCAGGCCTGGTACGACTTCCACCTCAAGGACCGCCTCACGGCACTGCTCAAGGCCGAGGACTATGCGGCGGTCGCGCAGCTGCCGGTCAACAAGGCCGGCCAGACCGGCATCTACATCGAGACCCGCTACGTGAAGTCGGGCGAGGTGGTGGGCTTCCAGCTGGTGGAAGCGCGGCCGCACGAGGGCGGCCGCTACGTGGGGCTCACGCCGGCCGCGGTCTACACCGAGGCCGACGGGCGCCGCGTGCTGGCCTTCGCCGAAGGCCTCTAAAACTACTTGCCCAGCGTCACCGCTTCGGCCGGTGGCGCACCGTCGGGCGCGTCGGGCAGCAGCTGCGACTTGCGGCGCGAACCGCGCCAGGCCGAGTAGCCCACGCCGATCAGCAGCAGCACGCACAGCCCGATGAAGGTGCCGCTGATCGGGCGCGTGACGAACACCGACATGTCGCCGCGCGAGAGCAGCAGCGCGCGGCGGAAGTTCTCCTCCACCATCGGCCCGAGCACGAAGCCCAGCAGGATCGGCGCGACCGAGAACTCGAGCGACATCAGCAGCGCGCCGATGATGCCGAACACCAGCACCTCCCAGATCTGGAACAGGCTGTTCTGCGTGCTGAACACGCCCACCGCGATGAAGAACATCGCCGCCGGGAACAGGTACTTGTAGGGCACCTTCAGGAGCTTCACCCAGACGCCGATCAGCGGCACGTTGAGCACCACCAGGATCACGTTGCCGATCCAGAAGCTGGCGATCAGGCCCCAGAAGATGTCCGGGTGCTCGGTGATCAGCTGCGGGCCGGGCTGGATGCCCTGGATCAGCAGCGCGCCGAGGATCAGCGCCATCACCGCGTCGCCCGGGATGCCCAGGCTCATGGTCGGGATGAAGTCGACCTGCGTCTTCGAATGCGCAGAGGCCTCGGGCCCGGCCACGCCTTCGATCATGCCGGTGCCGAAGGCGGCGGGCGTCTTCGACACCTTGCGCTCGAGCGCATAGGCGATGAAGGTGGTGATGGTCGGGCCGGTGCCCGGCATCGCGCCGAAGATCGTGCCCACGACGGTGCCGCGGATCATGGCGGGGAAGGCGCGCTTGAGCTCTTCCTTGCTCGGGCGCATGTCGCTGAGCTTGAGCGTGCCGGTGTCGCCGATGCTCTTCATGCGGTTCACGTTGAGCAGGAAGTCGGCCACGCCGAACAGGCCCATCGAGATCGCGACCAGCTCGAGGCCGTCGCTGAGCTCGGGCAGGTCGAAGGCGAAGCGGAAGCTGCCGCTGTTGACGTCGGTGCCGACCACGCCGCACAGCAGGCCGAACACCGTCATCGCCACGCCCTTGAGCGCCGAGCCGCGCGACATGGTCGAGCCCGCGAGCAGGCCCAGCATCATGATCGAGAAGATCTCGGTCGGGCCGAACTTGAACGCGATCTGCACCAGCAGCGGCGAGGCGAAGATCATCACCACGATGCCCACCGAGGCGGCGAAGAACGAGGAGATCATCGTCACGCCGAGTGCCACGCCGCCCTTGCCCTTCTTCGTCAGCGGATAGCCGTCGAGGCAGGTCACCGCGTGCGGCGGGTGCGAGGGCATGTTCATCAGGATGGCGCCGATCGCGCCGCCGTACTGCGAGCCGTAGAAGATGCCGGCCAGCATCAGGATGGCGGGCACCGGGTGCATCACGTAGGTGAGCGGCAGCAGGATCGAGATGGCCTGCAGCGCGCCCATGCCGGGCAGCACGCCGATGAGGTTGCCCACCAGCACGCCGAAGAAGGACCACAGCAGGTTGGAGCCCTGGAACGCGACGCCGAAGCCGAACCAGAGGTCGTGGAGCGATTGTCCGATCATGGTCTCAGCCTCCCCACTGGAACAGCGGCAGCTGCAGGCTCAGCGCCCACCAGAACACCACCACCGCGATGACCATCATCGCGAGCGCGAGCAGGAATGCCTCGCGCAGCGTGTTGTCGCGGTCGCCGAGCGCCGAGATGAACACGATCGCGAAGGTCGCGGGCAAGAGCCCGCCGTACTCGCCGAGCAGCAGGAACGAGAGGATGCCCAGCACGATGCAGACGCAGCCGCGCAGGTCGGGCAGGCCGGCGGGATGGCCGTGCGAGCCCGCGGCCTCGGGCGCCGGCTGCTGGCCGCGCGCCGAGATCACCATCAAGAGGCCGATGAAGGCCAGCAGCAGCCCGAGCGCGACCGGGAAGAAGCCCGGTCCCATGTGCGCGAGTTCGCCGACGCGGTAGCCGTAGCCGGCGTAGGCGGCGGCCAGTCCGACGATCACCATCAGGGCCCCGCCGTAGTAGTCTTTCTTGAATGTCGATGGGGCGCGCGATGCCTGCGAGGCCGCGCCACCACCCGTGCTGTGCTGCATATGTCTCCTTCGGGCTGAAGCGATGCAGTCTAGGAAGCGGGGCTTTCAATCCCCTTTCGCAACACGCTTGCAAGGGCCTTCGGGGCCCAAAATACGTGTTATCACGTACGAGCGAGCGGCAATCGGAGGATCGCGCGCAGCCCGCCGCCGTTGGCGCTCTCGGGCATGTCGGCGCTGTCCAGCAGGATCTCGCCGCCGTTGCGCCGCGCATAGCCGCGCGCGATGGTGAGGCCGAGGCCGGCACCCTGCATCGCGGGTGCGCCCGGGCCCTGCGAGGCCGGGTCGCGCTGGAAGCGCTCGAACACGCTGGCGCGCCGTTCGGGCGCGATGCCCGGGCCGCTGTCGCAGACCTCGGCCAGCGCCTGCGAGGCATCGCGCCGCACCGTCACCGTGATGTTGCCGCCGCGCGGCGTGTACTTGATCGCGTTGTGCACCAGGTTCGCGAGCAGCTCGTGCAGCTCGGCGGGGTTCGCGCGCACCGGGATCACGGGCGAGGCCGCGTCCTCCTCCTCGTCGGGCGCGGCGAGGCCCTCGGTCGCGGTGTCGCCGCGCGCGTCGACCCAGCCCAGGTCCTGGTCGTGCTCGCGCGCGAGCGGCAGGTACTGCAGCACCACCGCGCGCGCGATCGCGTTGAGGTCGACGATCGCGGGCGCGGCGGCCTCGGTCTCGCCCTCGTGCGTGGCATGCGCGAGCGCCAGCAGCTGCTCGCTCAGGCGCCGCGTGCGCGCGAGCTGCGCGACGATCGCATGCAGCGATTCGCGCATGCGCTCGGGGTCGGTCTCGCGCACCGCGTAGCCGGCCTGGATCGACAGGATGCCCAGCGGCGTGCGCAGCTGGTGCGAGGCATCGGCGAGGAACTGCGAATGCTCGGCCACCATGCGGCGATGGCGCCCGATGTGGTGGTTGACCGCGTCGACCAGCGGCACCACCTCCTGCGGCACGCCGGCCGGATCGAGCGGCTGGATGTCGTCGCGCGCGCGTTCGCGCAGCGACCGGCGCAGCCGCTCGAGCGGGCGCAGGGTCCAGGCCACGCCCAGCCACACCAGAAGCGCCATCACCACCACCATGCGCGCGGCGCGCAGCAGCTCCTGGCGCAGCGATTCGTCCTGCGCGCGCCGGCGCGGGCCGGTGCCTTCGGCGGCCTGGATCAGCACGGTGTAGGCGCTGCCCGCGTGGCTGTTGTAGACCGTCTGGCGCAGCGCGGCCACGCGCACCGGATGCTGCTGGTAGGTGGCGTCGTAGAACACCGGCGCGCCCTCGGGGCCGCCGCTCCTCGGCGGCGGCGCGGGCAGGTCGGGCACGCCCATCAGCGTCTGCTCGGTGCCGGTCTCGCCCCGGACCACCGGCGCCGCGCCCACGTGCAGGTACTTGTAGCGCAGGTGGGTCGACTCGAACATCGCCTGCACCGAGAAGGCCTCCTGCACGCGCACGCTGCCGTCGCTCGCCACCACGATGCCGTTGGCCAGCGCCTGCACGGGCTCGAGCAGGCTCTGGTCGTAGGCGTCGACCAGGCTCTCGGTCAGCGCCTGGTAGTCGCTCCAGCTGTCGAGCGCGAGCAGCGCGACCATGCCCGGCAGCAGCAGCGCCAGCAGGCGCGCGCGGATGCCGAAGCGCCAGCTGTCAGTGGGGGATGGAGACGGTGCCGGCGCGTGCGGGTCCATCGGCGATGCCTTCGAGCATGTAGCCCAGCCCGCGCACGGTGACGATGCGCACATCGCTGTCGGCGAGCTTGCGCCGCAGCCGGTGCAGCACCACCTCGATCGCATCGGGCCCGGCGGTGCTGTCGTTGGTGAACACCTTGCCGAACAGCTGCGACTTGCCGACCGGCGAGCCGCTGCGCATGAGCAGCGCGCTCAGGGCCGCGTGCTCGCGCGGCGTGAGCGCCAGCAGCGTGCCGCGCAGCGTGAAGGCATGGCTCTCGCCGTCGTAGGCCAGCGAGGCGCACTGCAGCCGCGGATGCTGGCGGCCGCGGCTGCGCCGCACCAGCGCGGTCAGCCGCGCCTCGAGCTCGACCAGCTCGAAGGGCTTGGTGAGGAAATCGTCGGCGCCGAGATGGAGGCCGCGCACCCGGTCCTGCAGCGCGCCCTGCGCGGTGAGGATCAGCACCGGCGTGCGGTCGTCGGCATTGCGCATGTCGGCCAGCACCGCGAGGCCGTGCTTGTCGGGCAGCCGCAGGTCGAGCACCACCGCGTCGTACTCGGTGCCGGCCATGAAGGCCTCGGCTGTGCGCGCATCGGGCGCATGGTCGGTGACGAAGCCGCCCTGCGTGAGCGCGCGCACCAGCCAGGAGGCCATGTCCAGTTCGTCTTCCACCAGCAGGATGCGCATCGCGGGGAGGTCGGCCTATCGTTTCTTGTGGAGATCGGGGTCTTCGGCGGCGCGCGCGCTGGCCTTGGCCGCGCGGGCGCTGAGGTCGGGCGCGAGCGCCTCGCGGCCATCGAACACGAAGCAGTCGCCCTGGTAGTGGGCGCCGCCCACCAGCTCGAAGTACTTGAGGATGCCGCCCTCGAGCTGCAGCACGTTGTCGACGCCTTCCTCGCGCATCAGGATCGCGGCCTTCTCGCAGCGGATGCCGCCGGTGCAGAAGCTCACCACCGTCTTGCCCGCGAACTCGGCGCGGTGCTCGCGCAGCGCGGGCGGGAACTCGGTGAACTTCTCGATGCGCCAGTCGATCGCGCCCTCGAAGCTGCCGTGGTCGACCTCGAAGGCGTTGCGCGTGTCGAGCAGCGCGATCTCGCGGCCCGCGTCGTCGTGGCCCTGGTCGAGCCAGCGCTTGAGCGTGGGCGCATCCACGCCCGGCGCGCGGCCGGCCGCGGGCTGGATCGCGGGGTGGTCCATGCGGATGATCTCGCGCTTGAGCTTCACGAGCATGCGCCGGAACGGCTGGGCGGCCGACCAGCTGTCCTTGGTCTCGAGGTCGGCGAAGCGCGCGTCGGCGCGCACGCCGGCCAGGAAGTCCGCCATCGCGCCGGGCTCGCCGGCCAGAAACATGTTGATACCCTCGGGCGCGATCAGGATCGTGCCCATCAGGCCCAGCGCGCGGCTGCGTTCCAGCAGGCGTTCGCGCAGCGCGGGGCCGTCCTCGATGGCCACGAACTTGTAGGCCGCGATGTTCAATATCTCTTGGGTCTCTTGCACGGCGGGAATTCTAGGCGCCGCTGGTTGACCCGTTCCTGACTCGGGCACTCTCGAACGAGGGGCGGCCCGGGTGTCAATAGGGGCCGCGCCAACTCACATCGTGGAGGCCCGCCTTCCTACAATGGACGGATGTTCGTTCACCTGCGCCTGCACACCGAGTTCTCCGTCGTCGACGGCACCAACCGCATCGACGAAGTCGTCAAGGCCGCCGCTGCCGACAAGCAGCCCGCGATGGCCATCACCGATCTCAACAACCTGTTCGGCGGGATCAAGTTCTACAAGGAAGCGCGCGGCAAGGGCGTCAAGCCCGTGATCGGCGCCGAGATCTTCCTCGAGGGCATGGGCAAGGATGCCGCGACGCTCACGCGCATCGTGCTGCTGGTGCAGAACAAGCAGGGCTACCTCAACCTCTCGGAGCTGCTGGCGCGCGCCTGGACGCAGAACGTCGGCCGCGGCCAGGCCCAGGCGGCCTGCAAGCTCGAATGGGTGGAGGAACTGCAGGGCGGGCTGATCGCGCTGTCGGGCGCGCAGGCCGGTCCGCTCGGCGCGCCGCTGGCCGCGGGGCAGGGCGAACGCGCGGCCGAGCTCGCGCTGCGCCTGGCGGGCATCTTCCCGCACCGCTTCTACATCGAGCTGCAGCGCGCCGGCCGTCCCGAGGACGAGCCGCACGTGCTGGCCGCGGTGCAGCTGGCCGCGCGGCTGGGGCTGCCGGTGGTGGCCACGCACCCGGTGCAGTTCGCCGCGCGCGAGGACTACGAGGCGCACGAGGCGCGCGTGTGCATCTCCGAGGGCGAGATCCTCGGCAACCCGCGGCGCGTGCGCCGCTTCACGCCCGAGCAGTATTTCAAGTCGAGCGCCGAGATGCAGGCACTGTTCGCCGACATCCCGAGCGCGCTGGCCAACACGGTCGAGATCGCCAAGCGCTGCAGCCTGACGCTGGTGCTCGGCAAGCCGCAACTGCCCGACTTCCCCACGCCCTTCGTGAGCGAAGGCGTGCGCATGCCGATCGACGAGTTCTTCCGCCAGGAATCGTTCGAGGGGCTCGAGAAGCGCCTCGAACACCTGTTCCCCGACGTGGCCAAGCGCGACGCGCAGCGGCCGCGCTACGTCGAGCGGCTCGAGTTCGAGATCAACACCATCCTGAAGATGGGGTTCCCGGGCTACTTCCTGATCGTGGGCGACTTCATCAACTGGGCCAAGCAGAACGGCTGCCCGGTCGGCCCGGGCCGGGGCTCGGGCGCGGGCTCGCTGGTGGCCTATGCGCTGAAGATCACCGACCTCGATCCGCTCGAATACAACCTGCTGTTCGAACGCTTCCTGAATCCCGAGCGCGTCTCGATGCCCGACTTCGACATCGACTTCTGCCAGGGCAACCGCGACCGCGTGATCGACTATGTGAAGGACAAGTACGGCCGCAACGCCGTGAGCCAGATCGCGACCTTCGGCACCATGGCCGCGCGCGCGGCCATCCGCGACGTGGGCCGGGTGCTCGACATGAGCTACATGTTCTGCGACGGCATCAGCAAGCTGATCCCGAACAAACCCGGCATGTCGGTCACGCTGCAGTACCCGCCGGCGCAGAAGATCGAGGGCGACAAGAACAACTACGCGCTCGAGATGGAGCCGCAGCTCGCGGAGCGGCTCGAGAAGGAGGAAGAGGTCAAGACCGTGGTCGAGCTGGCGCAGAAGCTCGAGGGCATGACCCGCAACATCGGCATGCACGCCGGCGGCGTGCTGATCGCGCCCGGCAAGCTCACCGACTTCTGCCCGCTCTACCAGCAGCCCGGCAGCGACTCGGCCGTGAGCCAGTACGACAAGGACGACGTGGAGGCGATCGGCCTCGTGAAGTTCGACTTTTTGGGCCTGGCCACGCTGACGATCCTCGAGATCGCGCGCGAATTCATCATGAAGCGGCACAAGGGCCGCGAGAACTTCGCCTACGAGAACATTCCGCTCAACGACGCGCCGACCTACCGGCTGTTCTCCGAGGGCAAGACCGAGGCCGTGTTCCAGTTCGAATCGCGCGGCATGCAGGGCATGCTGAAGGACGCGCGGCCGACCCGGCTCGAGGACCTGATCGCGCTCAACGCGCTGTACCGCCCGGGCCCGATGGACCTGATCCCCAGCTTCGTGGCGCGCAAGCACGGCCGCGAGGACGTGGAGTATCCGCATCCGGCCGTGGCCCAGATGCTCTCGGAGACCTACGGGATCATGGTCTACCAGGAGCAGGTGATGCAGACCGCGCAGATCCTGGGCGGCTATTCGCTCGGCGGCGCCGACCTGCTGCGCCGCGCGATGGGCAAGAAGAAGCTCGAGGAGATGGCCGAGCACCGCGAGAAATTCCGCGCGGGCGCCCTGAGCACGCACGGCATCGCGCAGGACAAGGCCGACGAGATCTTCGACCTGATGGAGAAGTTCGCGGGCTACGGCTTCAACAAGTCGCACGCCGCCGCCTACTCGCTGCTGGCCTATCACACGGGCTGGCTCAAGGTCCACTACACGGCCGAATTCTTCTGCGCCAACATGACGGTGGAAATGGACGACACTGACAAGCTCAAGGTGCTGTTCGAGGACGCGCAGAAGAACTTCGGCCTGACCTTCGAGCCGCCGGACGTGAACCGCGGCAACTACCGCTTCGAGCCGGTCACCGACAAGGTCATCCGCTACGGCCTGGGCGCCGTCAAGGGCACGGGCCAGCTCGCGGTCGAGGCCGTGGTGCGCGCGCGCGAGGAGGGCGGTCCGTTCAAGAGCCTGTACGACTTCTGCGTGCGCATCGATCGCCAGCGCATCAACAAGCGCACGGTCGAGGCGCTGATCAAGGCCGGTGCCTTCGATGCCATCCAGCAGAACCGCGCCTCGCTGATCGCCTCGGTCGACCGCGCCTTCGAGTTCGCCAACGCGACCGCCGCCAATGCTTCGCAGGTCGACATCTTCGGCGACAGCGAGCACGGCTCGGCCACGGCCGAACCCGATCTGGTCGACGCCACGCCCTGGGGCGTGAAGGAGCGGCTCACCTTCGAGAAGACGGCGGTCGGCTTCTATCTGTCGGGCCACCTGTTCGACGAGGTCTCGCACGAGGTGCGGCGCTTCTGCAAGCGCGAGATCACCGACCTGCTCGACAGCCGCGACCAGCAGGTGATCGCGGGCATCGTGAGCGACTTCCGCGTCATCAACGGCCAGCGCGGGCGGCTCGCGATCTTCAAGCTCGACGACAAGTCCGACTCGATCGACGCCACCGCCGACGAGGCGCTGATGAACGCCAACCGCAACACGCTCAAGGACGACGAGCTGGTGATCGTCTCGGGCCGGCTGCAGCCCGCGCGCGGCGGCTTCGAGGCGCGCTTCCAGGTGCAGCAGGTCTGGGACCTGGCCGGCGCGCGCTGCCGCTTCGGCAAGTTCCTGCGCGTGGCGGTCAACGGCAAGGCGCCCGACATCGCGCGCCTGCTCAAGGACTTCCCGGCGCGCACCGAGCAGAGCGAGCATGGTGAGCTGGTGCAGGGCCTGCCGGTGCGCCTGTCGATGGCGCGCGGCGGCGCGCAGGTCGAGCTGCAGCTCGGCGAGCGCGCGAAGTTCTTCCCGACCGATGCGGCGCTCGCGAGCTGGACCGCGCAGGCCGAGGCGGGCAAGGCCGCGGTCATCTACGAATAACCGCGCGCCGCGCAGGGGCGGCAAAAAGCGATATGGGGAACTCCGCGCGGCCTGGGCCTTCTTACCGGGGGCAGGCTTCGCGCCTGCGCGTTTTCAACCGGCAGTTCGAGGAGGAACATTCGCCATGCCACACAAGACCGCAACCGGCACCCGCAACGCATCCATCAAGCAGGCCTTCCTGGCCGCCGCCGCGCTGGCGCTGTCGCTGCCCCTGAGCAGCCTGGCCCAGTACAGCGGCCCGAGCTCGGTGCCCGCCATGACCGTCAAGCAATTGCTCGACACCGGCAAGGACGACCAGCACGCCACCTTGCGCGGCTTCATCGTCTCGCACGACGGCGGCGAGCGCTACACCTTCGCCGACGACACCGGCCGCATGAAGGTCGAGATCGACGCCAAGCACTTTCCGCCCGGCGTGAAGATCGACGACAAGGTGCGCGTCGAGATCACCGGCGAGTTCGACAAGGACCTCGTGGGCAACAAGGTCGAGCTCGACGTCAAGCAGCTGGTCGTGGTGCGCTGATTGCGCTCTTGCTGACCAGCGCGTGCTCGATTCCTTCGAGCACCGCCTCCGGTGCGTGCAGCCAGTCCTTCGCGAGCACCTGCCGCACCTCCCAGCCGAAGGCATCGAGAATCCGCGGGCGCGAGACATAGCGCTCGAGCACGTTGCGGTTCTCGTAGTGGGCTGCCGTGTCCACGAGGATGCCGAGCGCGTAGTGGCTGTCTCCCGCATCTGAACCCGTGCCGGCGGCACGGATCGCCAGGTCGCAGCGAAAGCGCGACTGGCCCACCTGCTCGTCCACCGCATGGCCGCGCGCGCGCAGCGCGGCCGCGAGCTGCACGCTCACCGCGTCGGCCGGCACGTGGCCCGCCCGTGCCGCGCCGCGCGTCAGCGGGTTCATGCCCTCGAGCACGCGCGTGGCGGTGGCATCGTCGCCGCGCGACAGGCATTCGGCATAGCGCAGGAAATTCTTCAGCGCCGCGGCGCCCTCGTTGTGGTCGTTGGTGATCGCCTCGTGGCGGATCGTCGAGACCACCGCCATGTGGTGGCGCGCGCGGCTGAAGATCACGTTGAGCCGCTTCTCGCCGCCGCGCTGGTTGATCGGCCCGAAGTTCATCAGCATGCGGCCCTCGGCATTCGGGCCGTAGCAGATGCTCAGCAGGATGATGTCGCGCTCGTCGCCCTGCACGTTCTCGAGGTTCTTGATGAACAGGCCGCAGAACTGGTCGTCCTCCTCGCGCACGTACTCGGCCTCGAGCCGTGCCGCGAACGCGCTGTCGGCCGCGGCGAGACTATCGAGCTCGGCCTCGATCTCGCCCTGCTGCGCTTCCGAGAAAGCCACGATGCCGAGGCTGCGCCCGGTGCCGCGGCGCAGCAGCTCGCGCACCAGCTGCGCGATGTGGCGCGCCTCGCCGCTGTTGCGGCGGCTGTCGTAGACCGCGTCGGTCACGCGGTGGAAGCTGATGGCGCGCGAGAGCAGCGCATCGGCCTGCGCGGCCACCGACTCGGCCGAGGCGGCGCCCGACTGCACCAGGATCTCGTCGCGCTCCTCGCTCGGCAGGCTGCGGTCGGGGATGGTGTAGAGGTTGCCGGCGTAGAAGGCCGCGTTCGAGAAGCCGATCAGCGACTCGTAGCGGCTGCGGTAGTGCCAGGCCAGCAGGGTGGCCGGCAGGTTGCGCGCGCCCTGGTTCAACAGGCTGTCGGCGTCGAGCACCAACGCGATGCGGTCGCCCTCGTTGTCCTCGTCCTCGACCGACACGGTCTGGTCCTCGGCATCGCGGCCCGACGAGAAGAAGCTGGTCGGCGGCAGCTGCATCTCGTCGCCCACCACGATGATCTGCGGCGCGCGGTAGAGCGCGGGCACCGCTTCCTCGACCGGGATCTGGCTCGCCTCGTCGAAGATCACGACGTCGAACAGGTCGGCCGCGAGCGGCAGCGTGTCGGACACCGACAGCGGACTCATGAGCCAGATCGGCTTCATGTCGCGCACCACCTGGCCGGTCTCGCCGCTCGCGAGTTCGCGGATCGCCTTGTAGCGCATGGTCTTGCCGAACTCGTGCTCGAGCTCGCGGCGCCCGGCGTTGTAGCTCTTCTTGAACGCCTTGCCCTCGGCATCGAGCTGGCTCGCGGGCAGGGCGCTCTTGTGCACATGGTCGCGAAAGCGCTGGCGCACGGCGGCGGCCAGGGTGCGCGCATTGCGGCCGAGCAACTGGCGCTCGGCATCGCCCAGGCGCTGCGCATGGCGCGCGAGCGTGGCTGCATCGAAGCGCGGCAGCCAGCGCTCGGTGCGGTAGACGCGTTCGAGGCCCTCGCGCGCGACCGCGAACTCGATCGCCTCGGGCGCGAGCGGCAGGCCGCGCAGCGCGGCGGCCACGGCCGGGTCGGCATCGGCGAGTTCCTGCAGCGGCGCGAGCACCGCGGGCAGGGCATCGGCCTGGTCGTGCAGCGTGCGCGCGAGGTCTTCGAGTGTGGCCAGCGGCAGGCTCGCCGGGTCGTGGACCAGGTCGCGCCACAGCGCATCGAGCGCGTCGCAGCGTGAGCCGGTGGCGACCAGGCGTTCGACGTCGCGGCTCGCGCCGGGTGCGCTGCGCAGATGGGCCCGGAAGGCCACGCGCAGGCTGCCGGCGTCGTCGAGGCCGCGCAGCACCTGCATCTGTTGCGCATAGGCCTCGGGATCGGTGCAGCCGTAGTCGGCCTCGAGCTGCGCGGCCTGCTTCCGCAGCGCGGCGCGGGCCGTGTGTTCGGCCAGCAGCTCTTCGAGCAGCTGCGCGGGCTTGGGCCGCACCGCATGCGCGGCGAAGTCGTAGCGGCGCTTGAGTTCGCCCGCGAGCCGCCACCACGAAGGCTGGAGGAAGCGCAGCAGCGAGTGCTGCTGCGCGCGGGCCTGCGCGAGACCGGCCTCGGTGTCGGCGGGCGATAGTCTGTCGCGCCAATGGGCCGTGCGCTGCAGCTTCTCGTCGAGCGCCTGCCGCAGGCCGCGGCGTTCGGCCAGCGCGGCATTCAGCGCCTGGCTCGCGGGATGGGATGCATCGAGCAGCGCGAGCTGCCCGCGCGCGGCCAGCGTCGCGACGCGGCGCGCATCGGCCACCAGCGCGAGCGCGTCGCGCCATGTCACGCCGGCTTCGGCCAGCGGCGGCCAGGCCTCGACCAGCGCATCGCGGCAGGCCCCGCTTTGCGCCGCGGCGCGTTCCGAGCCTTCGACCAGCGCGGCCAGCGGCTTGGGCTGGCGCAGCAGCGCGGGCGCGAGCAGCGCGAACGGATGCTGCGCGAGCGTGGGTGCGTCCAGGCTCTCGATGACGGCCAAGTGCAACCGCGCGGCCAGCTCGGCATGGCGGCGCCAGGCCGCATAGTCGGGCAGGGCCTCGGCCTGCAGCGGCGTGAGCTTCGGATCGACGGCCTTGAGCGCGACCAGCCGCGCCACCAGTTCGCGCAGCGTGACGGCCAGGTGCGCGGGCACCTCGCGCATCGCGGCATCGAAGCGCTCGAGCGCGCGCAGGTCGAGGTCCATCGCATCGAGCAGCCGCGTGCGTTCGCCGCCCTCGGCCTCGAGCGTGGAGGGCGCCTCGAGCCACTGCTCATAGGTCTGGCGCAGGTTCTGCACGAAGGCCTTCTTGTCGCCCTGCGAGTCGTGGATCATGCAGCACAGCTCGTCCAGCCCCTGCTGGCGCAGGCGGTGGAACACCACGTCGATCGCGGCGCGCTTCTCGCAGACGAAGAGCACGCGGCGGCCGCGCCCCACGTAGTCGGCGATCAGGTTGGTGATGGTCTGCGACTTGCCGGTGCCCGGCGGCCCCTGGATGATGTAGCTGGCCCCGGTGCGCGCCAGCGCCACGGCGGCGGTCTGGGTCGCGTCGGCCTGCACCACCGGCCATTGCTCGGCCAGCGGCAGCACGGCAGGCGTCTCGGTGTCGACCTGGCGCGGCTGCAGCGAGAACACGCGGTCGAAGGCCTCGCTCGCCATGTCCGATTCGACCAGCCCGCTGTAGTCGCGCACCAGCGACATCTTGCGGTGGTTGAAGTTGCCGAGCGTCACGGCCGTGAGGTCCACGTCCCACTGATAGGGATTGCCGGCGTTCTCGCGCAATGCGAAGGTCTGGCGCTCGGCCTCGGCGGGCGCGGTCTGCGGCGCCATCTGCGGTGCGCGTGGCGTCGGGCGCGCGCCCACGGCGCCGGCCAGCGGCAGCGGCACGCGCTGCACGCGGGCATGAAAGAGCTGCAGCCCGCGCGGGCGGAAATCGTCCTGCGCATAGCTGTAGTCGGTGGCCGCGACGGGCACGGCCGAGGGCGCGCGTTCGCGCACGCGCCGCTTGAACTGCTCGAGCCGCTGGCGCGCGCGCTGGTGGATCAGCGCGATCTCGGGCTGCCGCAGCACCCGCAACTGCACGCCGGGCTCGGTGCGCGCGATCTGCGCGGCCAGCTCGGCATGGAACTGCTCGATCGAGGTCTCGCGCAGGTCGATGCTCTCGGGCAGCACGATGCCGTAGAGCTGGCGCAGGTGATGCCGCAGCGTCGGGTTGACCTGGGCCTCGGGGCCCGCGGCCTCGAGCAGGTACTGGTCGCGCACGCCCTTCTTGCGCGAGAGGTCCACCGGCAGCATCAGGAGCGGCGAGACGATGCGCTCGTTGGCGTCCTCCTTGAGGTTGTGCCAGCGCAGGAAGGCGATCACCAGCGACAGCTGCGACAGGCCGTATTCGGCGCGGTCGCGGCGCGCTTCCTGCAGGATGCGGTCGAGCGCACCGGGCAGGTAGGGCTGGTCCTCGAAGCGCAGCCAGCGCGCGAGCGGCACCGGGTCGCCGCTCGCGACCTCGGCGGCGAAGCGGCCGTCCCACACGCAGAGCTGGTCGACGCGGATGCTCTGCAGGTCGACCACCAGCGGCACGCTGGCCACCGTGAGGTTGACGTGCGCCTGCGTGGGCTTGAAGTACAGCAGCCGGTTGCGACGCGAGAGGTCGAACAGCCGGTCGCGCAGGTGCAGCTGGATCGCCTGGCGGCGCTGGCCCGCGCCGTCCTTCGGGTTCGCGAGGCGTTCCAGGCCCAGGTCCAGCGGCTGGTCGCGGTAGGTCTCGAGGCGGCGGATCACCGAGGGCAGGTCGCGCGCGCGCTCGTGGCGGTCGAGCGCCGTCATCTCGACGATCACCGCGGCCAGCACCGGGTGCAGCCGGCGGTTGATCTCGAACAGGTTGCCGCGGTGCTCGGCGAAGCGCGCGAGTTCGTCGCCCTGCGTGAAGTCGAGTCCGCAGGCCAGGCTGGCCAGCACCTGGCCCAGGCACAGCATGTCGCTGAGCGCGTCGTGGTGCGCGAAACGCTGCTCCCAGGCGCCGTAGCCGGGCAGGTAGGCCGGGCGCTGCGGCACGGTGTCGGGCGTGGCCTCGGGCAGCACCTCGAGGTTCTCGCGCGCGACGCCGATGCCGCCTTCGACGGTGACGCGCTCCTCGCCCACCACGCGCAGCACCGAGGCCACCGGGCGCTCGAGCGGCGCGATCGCCTGCGGGTTGCGCTTCGGCTCGGCGCCCGCGGGCTGGGCCAGTTCCAGCGCGGGCACCTCGTTCACGCGGTAGGCCATCGCATGACCCAGCGCGGCGACACGGCCCTGCTCGTGCAGCGCCGAGACCTCGCGCAGCAGCGGCAAGGCGAGGGCCAGCACGTCGTCGGTCTGCAGGCCGCCGTGCGCATCGGCGGTGTCGAGCAACTGCAACAGCGGTGCGATGCCCGTCATGCCGTGGCGCTCCGTGCGTGCTGGGCCCGGGCCTTGTCGAGCACGCTGGCGGCGTCGCGCTTGACGCGCGCGAGCGTGCGCCTGGCCAGCTTGAGGTCCTGCGCGAGCCGCTGTTCGAACGGCGCGGCGCAGCCCAGCGGCTCGGCCAGCGCGAGCGCCGCGGCCAGCGCGGCATCGTCGAGCTCGGGGTCGGCCGCGACGAAATCGACCAGCACGCTGGCCATGTAGTCGTGCAGCCCGGCGGGCAGCGGATCGGGCGGCGGCGGTTCAACGGCCTGCGGCAGCGAGGGCACGAAGCCCGGGAAGAAGCGCCGCGCATGCGCAAGCAGCGCCTCGGACTGCATGAAGGGCTCGCGCAGCAGCCGCGCGACCACGGCGCGCGTCAAGCCACCCACGCGCTCCTGGCCCAGCACGTCGAGCGTGGCGAGGTCGAGCGGGCCTTCGAGCGCGCCGGCCAGCCAGGCATCGGCCTGCGGATCGCGCTCGCTCCACAGCCGCAGCGCGCGGGCGCGCACGAAGACCTCGGGATGGCTGGTGCCGCGTGTGGCCGCCTCGGGCCCGGCGCTGATCTCGTCGGCCTGGCGCAGGTAGCTCGCGGCGTGGACCTGCGCGAGGCCGGTCTGCACCTTGACCAGCGCGCTCACCGCGGGCTCGAGCGCGCCGCAGCCCACGCAGGCGCCGCGATCCGCGAAGGCCTCGGTGTAGAGGCTGTGGCGCCGCGCGGTCTGCAGGTGGCTCGCGTCGGCGCGCGGATCGGCCGCGGTCGCCTGCAGCAGCCGGTCGACCGCCAGGTGGCGGCCTTCGTCGCGCGTCCACAGCAGGTGGTGGGCCAGTTCGTGGCCGAGCACGGCCTGCAGCTCGGGCCCCTGCAGCCGCTCGAGCAGCGGGCCCGAGAGCACGATGTGGGCCTCGCCCGGCAGCGTGTGGATGGCGGCGTTCATCGCGCCGTCCTGTCCTTGGTAGAGGGTGATGGGCACCGTGACGCCGAGCCGTTGAGCGACCAGCGCGGCATGCGCGTGCAGCTCGGGATGCGCGTCGGCGTCGAGCCGGTACGACTGGCGCAGCAGCTCGGCGCGCACGGCCGCCGCATGCTCCTCGCGCGCCTCGGCCGAGGCGGCCCAGCGCCAGGCTTCGGGCTCGTTCGCCTGCAGGTGGGCGGCCAGCGCCTGCTGGTAGGGCAGTGGAACGAGGTCGCCGAGCGCGACGGGAGAGGAGTCGACCATGTCGGGATCGCCGGTAACAAGAGTTGCCGACGATCCTAAACGAGCACCGTGGCGGCGCCGTCCTTCGTCAGTGCGCCATCGGCGCGACCGCGAGGTCGGGCAGCACGTTCATGATGCGCAGGGTCTCCTGCACCACCTGGCTGAACACCGGCGCGGCCACCAGCCCGCCGAAGTACTTGCCGGCGCCGGGCTCGTCGACCATCACCGCGACGATGATGCGCGGCTTGTCGATCGGCGACATGCCGGTGTACCAGGCGCGGTACTTGTCGGAGGCATAGCCCTTGCCGACCTGCTTGTGGGCGGTGCCGGTCTTGCCGCCGACCGAATAGCCCATGGTCTGGGCCAGCGGCGCGGTGCCGCCGGGCGCGGCCGCCAGGTGCATCATCTGGCGCACCTCGCTGGCCACCAGCGGCGAGAACACCTGCACGCCCGTGGGCGGCGTGCCGTCGTTCTTCAGCAGGCTGACCGGGATCACCTCGCCGTCGTGCGCGAAGGCGGTGTAGGCATGGGCGATCTGGAACAGCGAGGCCGACAGGCCGTAGCCATAGGACATGGTGGCCTGCTCGATCGGCCGCCACGACTTCCACGGCCGCAGCCGCCCGGTCACCGCGCCCGGGAACACGGTCTGCGGCTTCTGGCCCAGGCCGACCGCGGTCAGCGAGTTCCACATCTCCTGCGCCGACATGCGCTGCGAGATCTTGGTGGCGCCGACGTTGCTCGACTTCTGGATCACGCCCTCGACCGTGAGCACGCCGAAGTTCTCGTCGTCGTGGATGGTGGCGCCCGAGACGGTGATGCGGCCCGGGTTGGTGTCGATGATGGTCTTGGGCGTGACGCGGCCGAGCTGCAGCGCGGTCGCGATGGTGATCGGCTTCATGGTCGAGCCGGGCTCGAAGACGTCGGTCATGGCGCGGTTGCGCAACTGCTCGCCGCTGAGGTTGCGCCGGTCGTTGGGGTTGTAGCTCGGGTAGTTGGCCATCGCCAGCAGCTCGCCGGTGCGCGCGTCGACCACCACCACGCTGCCGGCACGGGCCTTGTTCGCGACCACGGCGTCGCGGATCTTCTCGTAGGCCACCGATTGCACGCGGTCGTCGATGCTCAGCTGGATGTCGCGCCCGTCGGTCGGCGGCACCTGGTCCTCGGTGTCCTCGACGATGTGGCCGAGCCGGTCCTTGAGCACGTGGCGCGAGCCGGCCTTGCCGGCGAGGTCCTTGTCGAAGGCCAGCTCCACGCCTTCCTGGCCGATGTCCTCGACGTTGGTGAAGCCGGCCAGGTGGGCTGCGGCCTCGCCCTCGGGGTACTGGCGGCGGTAGTCGCGGCGCAGGTAGAGGCCCTTGATGCCGAGCGCCGCCACCTGCTTGGCGACCGACTCGTCGACCTGGCGCCGGATCCAGACGAAGCTCTTGTCCTCGTCCTCGAGCTTCTTGTCGAAGTCCTTCTGCGGCATGCCGAGCAGCCGTGCCACCTCGTGCAGCCGGGCCTGCACGGCGGGGTCGTCGCGCTCGATGTCCTCGGGAATGGCCCAGATGCTGGGCGCGGGAATGTCGGAGGCCAGGATCAGCCCGTTGCGGTCGAGGATGCGGCCGCGGTTGGCCGGCAGCTCGAGCGTGCGCAGGTAGCGCACCTCGCCCTGGTGCTGGAAGAAGTCGTTGTCGAAGACCTGCACGTAGGCCGCGCGCACCGCGAGCAGCAGGAAGCCGAAGGCCACGGCCGCGACGATGAGCTTGCTGCGCCAGACCGGTGTCCTGCTCGCGAGCAGGGGGCTGCTGCCATACCGGATGTGTCCGTTGGGCTTCATCGTTCTTGTGAGGGAGCGCTCTTCCCCGCCGTGTTGTTGTGGGCGGTAGAGGGGCCCGGAGGCCGCGAGTTCCGGGCCGGCGCGCGCGCTCATTCGGCGCTAAGACTGCGGCGGCGCGGGGCCATGGCCCCGCGTCGCGCGCTTCAGTGCATCACTGCGATTTCGGCCGCACGCTGATGATCGGGAACGGCGAGGGCACGCGGCCGTCGACGTCGCGCGGCATCACCTCGGTCTTCTGCACCGCGCGCAGGGCGGCGTCGTCCCAGGCGGCATTGCCGCTGGACTTCACGAGGCGCGGCGTGCCGACGATGGTGCCGTCGGGAGAGGTCTGGATCTGGATCTCGGCCGCGGGGTTGTCGCTGATCGAGTTCGGATCGAACACCACGTTGCGCTTGATCAGCGCGGCCACGCGGCCGAAGTAGCCGGCCGACGGACCGCCGCTGCCCGCGCCCTTGCCCGAGCGCGGACCGGTGGTCTGCTCGGCCGTGGAGCCGGCCTGGCCCATCAGGCGGCGCAGGTTGTCCTGGCGGTCCTTGTCGAGCTGCGCCTTCTGCTGCTCGAGCTTCTTGGCGTCGTCGCGCTTCTTCTGTTCCGCGAGCTTCTGCTGCTCGGCCTGCTTCTGCTGCTGCAGTTCCTTCTGGCGCTCTTCCTCGCGCTTCTTGGCCTCGAGCTGGTCCTTCTCCTTCTTGGCCTGCGCTTCCTGGCGCTTCTTTTCCTGCTGGCGCTGCTGTTCCTGTTCGCGCTCGCGCTGTTCCTTTTCCTCGCGCAGCTTCTTCTCGCGCTCGAGCGCGATGTCGGGCGCCTTGGGCGCCGGCGTGGGATCGGGCCGCACGGCCTGCGGAGGAGGCGGCGGGGGTGGGGGAGGCGGCGGTGCGGGCGTGGGCTCGGGGGCCGGCGGCGGGTTGGCGATGCGCGGCGCGGCTACCTGCTGCGTGGGCGACCACAGCTCGGCTTCCACCGCGTCGTCGTCGCCTTCGCTCTTCCAGCGCACGCCCCAGGTCAGGGCGGCGATCAGCAGCGCGTGCGCGATCAGTGCGAGCACCACGGCGCGCGGCGTGCCGCGCTGCGGCGGCGGCGCGAACTCGGGGCGATCGAGGGCGAGTGACATGCGTTCTCGGGTCCGGCTGGCGCTACTTGGCGTTGGTGGTCTGGACCGACAGGCCCACGCGCTCGATGCCGGCGCGCTTGAGCTGGTTCATGGCCTTCACCACGGTCTCGTACTTGACCGACTTGTCGGCGCTGATGACCACCGGGCGCTGGTCGTCGCCGTTCTGCGCGGCCTTGGCGATGCTGCCGATCTGCGTCATCGGCACCGAGGCGCCACCGGTGCCCTGGGAGGGATCCTTCTTGACCTGGACCTCGTCGTCGCTCTTGATGACGATCTCGATCGGCTTGTCGGGCTGCTTGTTGGCGCGGTCGACCGTGGGCAGGTTGATCACGCTCGGCGTGATCAGCGGCGCGGTGACCATGAAGATGATCAGCAGCACCAGCATCACGTCGATGAACGGGACCATGTTGATCTCGTTGATCGTGCGGCGACCGCGGCCGCGGGACGAAACGGCGGGCATGCGTGCGCGCTCCGGTTCAGCGGTTGGTGGCCGAGGGACCCGCCGGGGCCGCCGCGGACGGGTTGGAGGACAGGTTGCGCTGGAGGATGTTCGAGAACTCCTCGATGTAGGTCTCCAGGGCGATCGCGATCTTGTCGATCTCGCGCGCGAAGCGGTTGTAGCCCACCACGGCCGGGATGGCGGCGAACAGGCCGATGGCGGTGGCCACCAGCGCTTCGGCGATGCCGGGTGCCACGGTGGCGAGCGTGACCTGGGTCAGCGCGGCCAGGCCGGTGAAGGCATGCATGATCCCCCAGACCGTGCCGAACAGGCCGACGTAGGGCGAGACCGAGCCCACGGTCGCGAGGAAGGACAGGTTCTGTTCGGCCGCGTCGAGTTCGCGCTGGAAGCTCGCGCGCATCGCGCGGCGGGCGCCGTCGAGCAGCGTGGCGGCGTCGCTCACGTGGCGTTCGCGCAGCTTCTGGTACTCGCGCATGCCCGAGGCGAAGATGCGTTCCATGGGGCCGGCGAACTTGGCGTTCTGCGCCGCCGAGGCGAACAGCTCGTTGAGGCTGGTGCCCGACCAGAACTCGCGTTCGAAGTCGTCGTTGAGCGCGCGCATGCGCTTGAGCGCGAAGTACTTGCGGATGATCGCGGCCCAGCTCGCGATCGAGACGATCACCAGGAGGAGCACGACCGCTTGCACCATGAAGCTGGCATGGAGCAGGAGATTGATGATGGAGAGATCTTGATTCATGGCTTGAAGGGTTGAGTCATGGAGCCGCGATAGCGTTCGAGGGTTCCCGAAACCTGCGCCGGAATCCGTGCCGGGCGCAGGCTGGCGGCGTCGACCCAGCCGATGCGGATCGTGCCTTCGCACAGGAGGGTGGGGGTGGCGCCCGCCTGCTCCGGCTTCAGCAGCACGGTCTGCGCGATTATCAGTGAGGCGGAGCCCATCTGGCGCAGGTCGGCGGTGACGATGAGCTGATCGTCGAGGCGGGCGGGGCGGTGGTATTTGATCTGGGTCTCGCTGACGACGAACTGGCCGCCTGTTTCGTTGCGCAGCTTGTGCTGCTCGACGCCCAGGGAGCGGAGCCATTCGGTGCGGCCGCGTTCCATGAACTTGAGGTAGTTGGCGTAGAAGACGATGCCGCCGGCGTCGGTGTCTTCCCAGTAGACGCGTAGGGGGAACTCGTAGGTCATTGCTTGTTGTGTTCTTCTTTTAGGCCGTTGGCCGGGACTCGCCCCGGCGGGCGAGTCACTTTCTTTTGCTTCGCCAAAAGAAAGTAACCAAAGAAAAGGCGACCCACTGTCTGCGACCCCTGCGCTGCGCTCCGGGGCAACCTGCGGTGCTCGCGTTTCGCGGGGTCTCGCAGAACTCGCTCCACTTCGTTGCGCTCAGACAGCTGCGAGCCCTTATCCGCGAAACGCTGCGCTCCTCGGCGCAGCCAGAGGGGTGGTTCGGGCCGTCGCTGCGCTCGGCCGCAGATACCCGACAGGCCTTCGCTTCGCTCGGCCTTGAAAGAAGACCCAGAGCGGAAGCACTCCTGCAACCCACACAAGGACGCGCCACGGCGCGTTGACTCTGATCCCCTCTGGCTGTGCCGAGGAGCGCAGGGGAAAGCGGGATAAGGGCCGCAGCTGTCTGAGCGCAACGAAGTGGAGCGAGTTCTGCGGACCCCCGCTTTCCCCGAGCACCGCAGGTTGCCCGTAGCGAAGCGAAGGGACACAGACAGCGGGGTCGCCTTCTCTTTGGTTACTTTCTCTTGGCGAGACAAGAGAAAGTGACTCGCCCGCCGGGGCGAGACCCGGCCGACAGCCTCACCAGAGAGAGCCAAAGAAAAAACGCCCCAGACAGTCATAAGCATTCAACGAAGAGTTCGTTGCCCAACCCCCCATCCCCGCCTACATTGCGGCACATGAGCCAAGTCCTCGTCCCCGAGCGCACCCAATCCTTCGAGATCCGCCCCTTCCCCGCCCCCGTAGGCGCCGAAGTCATCGGCCTCGACATCGCGCGCCCCATCCCGGAAGAAGACTTCGCCCGCATCCACCGCGCCCACCTCGACCACCACGTCCTGGTCTTCCGCAACCAGCAGATCACCCCCCAGCAGCACATCGACTTCAGCCGCCGCTTCGGCCCGCTCGAGATCCACGTCCTGCACCAGTTCCAGCTCAAGAACCATCCCGAGATCCTCATCGTCTCCAACATCAAGGAGAACGGCGAGCCCATCGGCCTCGGCGACGCGGGCGTCTACTGGCATTCCGACATCTCCTACAAGCCCAAGCCCAGCCTCGGCTCCCTGCTGCACGCGCAGGAACTGCCCAGCGAAGGCGGCGACACGCTGTTCGCCGACCAGCACCTGGCCTGGGATGCGTTGCCGAGCGACCTGCAGCAGCGCATCCTTCCGCTCAAGGCCGAGCACAGCTACCTCGCCAAGTACGAGGAACTGCGCGCCAAGAACCCGTGGCGGCCCAAGCTCTCGCAGGCGCAGATCGACCAGGTCGCGCCCGCGGTGCAGCCGGTGGTGCGCACGCATCCCGAGACCGGGCGCAAGGCGCTCTTCGTCAGCGAGCACTTCACCACCCGCATCGTCGGCCTGCCGAAGGAAGAAAGCGATGAACTCCTGTCCGAGCTGTTCGCGCACAGCGTGAAGCCCGAATTCGTCTACCGCCACCAATGGGCGCCCCATGACCTCGTGTTCTGGGACAACCGCTCGCTGATGCACCTGGCGGCGGGCACGCCCGACCACCTGCGCCGCCGGCTCAACCGCACCACCATCGTGGGCGACGAGCCCCGATAGACCGACCACCTCCGCAGACGAACGTCCTCGACGGACCGGCGACGCCGGGTCCGCGCGGAGCGCTGCACCCCGAATTTCTTCCCTTGGAGTCCTTCCCGCCATGAACCGCTTCACCCGCCAGGCCGCATCCCTCGTCGCCGGCCTCGGCCTGCTGGCCGGCAGCCTCGCCGCGCACGCCGAGGGCCAGATCCGCATCGCCGAGCAGTTCGGCATCGTCTACCTGCTGCTCAACGTGGCGCAGGACCAGAAGCTGATCGAGAAGCACGCGAAGGCCGCGGGCGTCGACGCCAAGGTCGAATGGGTCAAGCTCTCGGGCGGCTCGGCGGTCAACGACGCGCTGCTGTCGGGCAACATCGAGATCGCGGGCGCGGGCGTCGGCCCGCTGCTCACGTTGTGGGACCGCACCAAGGGCAAGCAGAACGTCAAGGGCGTGGCCTCGCTGGGCAACTTCCCCTACTACCTGGTGAGCAACAACCCGAACGTGAAGACCATCGCCGACTTCACGGACAAGGACCGCATCGCGCTGCCCGCGGTCGGCGTGTCGGTGCAGTCGCGCGTGCTGCAGTTCGCCTCGGCCAAGCTCTGGGGCGACAAGGAATTCAACAAGCTCGACAAGATCAGCGTGGCGCTGCCGCATCCCGACGCGGCCGCGGCCATCATCAAGGGCGGCACCGAGATCACGGCCCACTTCGGCAACCCGCCGTTCCAGGAACAGGAGCTCGCGGGCAACCCCGCGGCGCACATCGTGCTGAACTCCTACCAGGTGCTGGGCGGCCCCTCGTCGGCCACGGTGCTCTACGCCACCGAGAAATTCCGCAACGAGAACCCTAAGACCTACAAGGCCTTCATCGACGCGCTCGACGAGGCCGCGAAGTTCGTCAGCGCCAATCCCGAGAAGGCGGCCGACATCTACCTCAAGGTCAGCAACGCGAAGCTCGACCGCGAGCTGCTGCTGAAGATCATCAGGAACCCCGAGGTGCAGTTCAAGACCACGCCGCAGAACACCTACGCGCTGGCCGACTTCATGCACCGCGTGGGCGCGATCAGGAACAAGCCGGCCTCGGTGAAGGACTACTTCTTCGACGACGCGCACAACGCCTCGGGCAACTGATGACGAGCACGGCGGCGGTGCTGGATTCGCGGGCCGATCCCCTGGCCCACCGGCAGCGGGTGGCGCCCGCGGCCGGGTCCTCCTTCCCGGAGCTGGCACGCGAGGAGGCGCGCGCGCGGGAGGCCGCGACGCCGCTGTTGCAGGTCGACGGCGTCAGCCTCGAGTACCGCACGCCCGAGCGCGTGGTGCGCGCCACGCACCGCGTGAGCTTCGACGTGCACCAGGCCGACCGCTTCGTGCTGCTCGGTCCCTCGGGCTGCGGCAAGTCGACTCTGCTGAAATCGGTCGCGGGCTTCATCGCGCCGGTCGAGGGCGAGATCCGGCTGGCCGGCGAGCGCGTGCTGCGGCCCGGGCCCGACCGCATCGTGGTGTTCCAGGAGTTCGACCAGCTGCCGCCGTGGAAGACCGTCCGGCAGAACGTGATGTTCCCGCTGCTGGCCTCGCGCACGCTGGGCCGCAAGGAGGCGGCCGAGCGCGCGCTGCACTACCTCGACAAGGTGGGCCTCTCGAAATTCGCCGACGTGCATCCGCACCAGCTCTCGGGCGGCATGAAGCAGCGCGTGGCGATCGCGCGCGCGCTCGCGATGCAGCCGCGCGTGCTGCTGATGGACGAGCCCTTCGCCGCGCTCGACGCGCTCACGCGCCGGCGCATGCAGCAGGAGCTGCTGGCGCTGTGGGAAGAGGTGCGCTTCACGCTGCTGTTCGTCACCCACTCGATCGAGGAGGCGCTGGTGGTGGGCAACCGCATCGCGCTGCTGTCGCCGCATCCCGGGCGCATGCGCGCCGAGATCAACAGCCACGGCTTCACGCTCGACAGCCTCGGCGGCACCGAGTTCCAGCAGACCGCGAAACGCATCCACGACATGCTGTTCGACGAAGCACACGACACCGAGGCCGGCCGATGAGCGCGATCCTTCCCCCCGTGCGCCCCGAGTACGAGCGCACGCTCGAGCCCTTCACCGAGCTGCCGGTCGAGCGCCGGCTGCCGCTGGGCGCGCGCCTGGCCTCGCAGGCCTGGCTGCGCAAGGGCCTGATCCTGGTCGCGATCGCGCTGCTGTGGGAACTGGCGGCGCGCTGGCAGGACAACGACCTGCTGCTGCCCACCTTCAGCGCCACCGCGCGTGCGCTGGTCGAGGGTCTGGCCAGCGGCGAGCTGCTCGAGAAGGTGCGCATCTCGCTCGCGGTGCTGGTGCAGGGCTACCTCGCGGGCGTGGCGCTGGCCTTCGCGCTGACCACGCTCGCGGTGTCCACGCGCATCGGCCGCGACCTGCTGGACACGCTGACCTCGATGTTCAACCCGCTGCCCGCGATCGCGCTGCTGCCGCTGGCGCTGCTGTGGTTCGGCCTGGGCCGCGGCAGCCTGGTGTTCGTGCTGATCCACTCGGTGCTGTGGCCGCTGGCGCTCAACACCTACGCGGGCTTCCAGGGCGTGCCCGAGACCCTGCGCATGGCCGGGCGCAACTACGGCCTCACGGGCCTGCGCTACGTGCTGCAGATCCTGGTGCCGGCCGCGCTGCCGTCGATCCTCTCGGGGCTCAAGATCGGCTGGGCCTTCGCCTGGCGCACGCTGATCGCGGCCGAGCTGGTGTTCGGCGCCTCCTCGGGCAAGGGCGGGCTGGGCTGGTACATCTTCCAGAACCGCAACGAGCTCTACACCGACCGCGTGTTCGCGGGCCTGGTGCTGGTGGTGCTGATCGGTCTGCTGGTGGAAAGCCTGGGCTTCAAGACGCTCGAGCGCCTGACGGTGCGCAAGTGGGGCCAGCAGCGCTGACGCGCTTCAGCCGGCCTTGCCGGTCTTCTTCGCGTCCTCGCGCAGGCTGCGCAGCTCGGCGCGCAGGAACTCGTTCGATTCCCTGACCACGCCGTTGGTGAGCTTCACGCGGTAGGCCTGGCCGGTCATCTCCGAGCGCGTGGCGCAGCGCTCGATGAAGTCCTCGGCGGTCACGATCTCCTTTTTGAAGTGCTCGTACTTGGCCTGCATGTGCTTGGCGGCGTCGGCGGCGTTGTACTCGCTGCCGTTGCGCAGGAAGGTCATCGAACCCATCTTCGCCACGCGCTGGATCAGCGTGTCGATCAGCCGGTGCTCCGATTCCGACGGGGTGGCGTGGGCGAGGGCGGCGGCGGTGCCGAGCAGGGCCGCGAGCAGCGCGCGGCGCAGGGGCTGGAAGCTGGTCATGTCGTCTCCACTCGGCAATTTTCGGGCCATGCTAGGACGCGGTGCGGCGGCGGTCAAACCCCGGGCCGATCCAAGTTCGGCCTGGACCCCGGCGCAAGGTCGGGTCTAATCCGGGGTCCGCGGCAACCCCGCCGCCTTGCCCGCAGTCCTTCGCCATGAGCACTTCCAACGCCGATCTCCCGAGCCTCGCGCAGGCGCTGGCCGACGCCGCCGCCGCCCAGTCGATGCGCCATTTCCGCACCCCGCTGGACATCATCACCAAGGCCGACGAAAGCCCGGTCACGCTGGCCGACCGCGCGGCCGAGAGCGCCATGCGCGAGCTGCTCGCGCAGCGCGCGCCGGCCGATGGCATCTACGGCGAGGAGCATGGCGCCGAGCGCCTCGAGGCCGAGCGCGTCTGGGTGCTCGACCCGATCGACGGCACCCGCAGCTTCATCACCGGCTCGCCGCTGTGGGGCACGCTGATCGGCGTGCTGCAGGGCGAGCGCGTGGTGTTCGGCATGGTCGACATGCCGGTGCTCAAGGAACGCTGGGTCGGCCAGGCCGGCGCGGGCGCCACGCGCGACGGCCAGCCGGTGCACGCGAGCGCCTGCGGCGAGGTCGCCAAGGCGCGCATCGTCACCACCTCGCCCGACATCTTCGCGCCCGCCGACTGGCAGGCCTTCGACCGGCTGAGCCGCCAGTGCGCGATGCGCCGCTTCGGCGGCGACTGCTATGGCTATGCCCAGCTCGCGGGCGGCACCATCGACCTGGTGGTCGAGACCGGCCTGCAGCCCTACGACTACCTCGGCCCGGCCGGGCTGATCGAGGCCGCGGGCGGCGTGATCACCGACTGGGAAGGCCGGCCGCTGGGGCTCCAGTCCGACGGCCGCGTGATCGCGGCGGCCACACCCGAACTTCACCGACAAGCACTGGCCGTCCTGCGGGGCTAGACTGGTTTCATGCTTCGCTGGCTGATCGTCGTCGTCCTGGCGCTGGTGCTCATGAGCGGCCTGACCGCCTGGCTGCGCCGCTTCGGCTTCGGGCGATTGCCCGGCGATTTCGAGTTCCGCGCCTTCGGCCGCGAATGGCAGCTGCCGATCGCGAGCACGGTGGTGCTCAGCATGCTGGCCGCGCTGGTGGCCCGGCTGCTGTAGGCGTTTCGCCCCTGAAAGAGAAGACAACCGCAATGAGAGCCTGCGTCGACATCGGCGGCACCAAGGTGGCCGTGAGCCTTTCCACCTCGAGCGATGCGCCGCTGATCGGCCGGCGCAGCGAGCCGACCGCGAAGACCGGCGACAACGATGCCGTGGCACGGCAGATCATCCGCATGATCGATGCCGTCTGTGCCGAGCAGCACATCGATCCCGCGAGCATCGACCGCGTGGGCGTGTCCTCGGCCGGTCCCTTCGAGCTGCGCGAGGGCAAGGTCGAACTCGCCACGCCCAACATCTGCGGCGGCATCGCGGGCCCCGCGCGCGGCCTGCCCAACGACTGGATGACGGCACAGGTCGAGGCGCCGCTCGCGCAGCGCTACGGCTGGGTGCGGGTCGAGAACGACGCCGTGGCCGCGCTCGAGGCCGAGCGCCACTGGGGCGCGCTGCAGGGCTTCGACCATTGCGCCTACGTCACCTGGAGCACCGGCGTGGGCGTGGGCCTGTGCGTGGACGGCCGCGCGCTGCGCGGCAAGAACGGCAACGCGGGCCATGCGGGCCACAGCTTCGTGGTCGACGACGGCAGCGGCGCGCTCTGCGGCTGCGGCAACATCGGCGACGTCGAGGCGCTGGTGGCCGGCAACTCCATCGACCGCCGCTTCGGCCAGCCCGCGCCCGACCTGTTCGCCGCCGCCTCGGCCGGCGAGCGGCATGCGCTCGAGGTGGTCGACGCGCTCAGCCGCGTCATGGGCCGCATGCTCTACAACCTGGTCGCCACGCTCGACCTGCAGCGCATCAGCCTCGGCGGCAGCGTGTTCTGGCACCACCGCGACTTCCTGCTGCCGCGGCTGCAGGCGCAGATCGACGGCCGGCTGCCGCCGCTGACGCGCGGCGTCGAACTCGTGCCCGCGGGCCTCGGCGACAAGGTCGGCGACTACGCCGCGCTCGCGCTGCTCGATTGAATCAGGCCTTCGGGCGCGGTGCCTCGCGCGCGCGGCACCGCGCCGCGAGTTCGCCCAGCCGCTTCAGGCCCGCGTCGACGGCCGGCGAATAGGGCCAGCCGCAGTTGATGCGCAGGTAGTGGTCGAAGCGCCCCGAGTTCGAGAACTGCGCGCCCGGCGACACCAGCATGTGCTCGCGCAGCGCCGCCTCGAACACCTCGACCGAGGAGCGCTGCTCGGGCAGCTCCACCCACAGCTGCAGCCCGCCGCGCGGCAGGTTCAGCCGCGTGCCGGGCGGGAAGTACTTCGCGATGGCATCGGCCGTCTGGTCGCGCTGCACGTGCAGGCGTTCGCGCAGGCGGCGCAGGTGGCGGTCGTAGGCGCCGCTGGCGATGAACTCGCCCGCGGCGATCTGCGCCAGCGCCTCGTTGTTGCGCGTCTGCGCGTACTTGAGCATTTCCACCTGCGCATGCCAGCGCCCGGCGGTGATCCAGCCCAGGCGCAGCCCCGGCGCCAGCACCTTGTGCAGCGAGGCGCAATAGATCACGTTGCCCGTGCGGTCCCACGACTTCACCGCGCGCAGCGGCACCTCGGTTTCCACCAGGTCGCTGTAGGTGTCGTCCTCGACCAGCGCGATGCCGTGGCTCTCGCACAGATGCACCAGGCGCTGCTTGTGCGCATCGGGCATCACGCTGCCGATGGGGTTCTGCAGGTGCGGCACCACCACCACGGCCTTGATGTCGTCGTAGGTGTGGATGGCCAGGTCCAGCGCCTCGATGGAGATGCCGGTCTGCGGGCTGGTCGGGATCTCCAGCGCGCGCATGCCCAGGCTCTCGAGCACCTGCAGCAGCCCGTAGAAGGTGGGCGACTCCACGGCCACCGTGTCGCCGGGCTTGGCGACGGCGCGCAGCGCGAGGTTCAGCGCCTCGATGCAGCCGTTGGTGACGAGCACCTCGTCGGGCGACACCGTCATGCCGATGCGCAGGTTGCGCTGCGCGACGGCCTCGCGGAACTGCTCGTGGCCCTTCTGCGACGAGGCGGTGGTCAGCAGCTCGGGCCGCTGGCGCAGTGCGCGCGTCATGGCGTTGCGCAGCGCCTCGGCGGGGTACAGCTCGGGCGCGGCGCGCGCGATGGCGAAGTTCAGCTTCACGCCCGCATGCCGCCCGCGCGCCATGAAGGTGGCCATGCGGGTGCGCATGCTGACGAACTGCGCCGGGTCCGGCGGCATGTCGGCCACCGGCTCTTCCATCGGCGCGATGGCCATGCGCTGGGGCCGTCGCACGAAATAGCCCGAGCGGTCGCGCGCCTCCACCCAGCCGTCGCTCTCCATCGCGCGGCACAGCTGCAGCGCGGTCGAGAGGCTGATGTCGTGCAGGCGCATCAGGCTGCGCAGCGAGGGCAGCTTGTCGCCCTGCTTGAGCGAGCCGGTGTGGATCGCGTCCACGTAGTGCGCCGCCAGTTGTCGGTAGAGCGGTAGCGAGTCCATGGCCTCGATGCTCGCGCGATCGTTCATTGAAAAACAGATGCAGTTGCGAGGGAAAACGACCATAACAGATGGCCGCCGGCCCTGGCTGTTGCGGTGCGAATCGCGCGGCGGTGTGCCTGTTTTCCGGGCGGGGGAATTCCTACGATCGAAGCGCTTCCAGCCCTTCCTTCACCGATTTCCGAACCCCCGAGGTACCGCCATGATCACCACCCTCTCGCAAGCCCCCGATGCCGTCTTCCTCGAGGCCGGCGACTCCTTCCGCACGGCGGTGGACGCCGGCACCTGGCTGCAGGTGTCCGAGGGCCGCGTGCGGGTGTCGTCGCCGCCGCGCTGGATCGGCGAGGCCGTGTGGACCGCGCACACGGTGCTCGGCGAGGGCGAGATGCATGGCGTGGAGCACGGCGGCTGGATCGAGCTGACGGCGCTGTCGCCGGTGCAGCTGCGCCTTCATGCGCCGGTCGCCGCGGGGCGCCGGCTGCCCGCGCGGGCCGAGCCGCCGGCCGAGCCGGTGTCGGCCACCTGGGCCCTGCCGCGGCGGCCGGTGATGCGGCTGATGCAGCTGCTCACCGGCTGGTGAGCGGCCGCCTCAGCGCACGCTGGCCGCCTCGCGCAGCGTCTCGAGGAAGCTGCGCCGCCACCAGTGGATGTCCTGCGCGCGGATGCGCGAGAGCAGCGCCTGGTGCCGTTCGCGGCGTTCCTCCAGCGGCATCTGCAGCGCCTGCTGCACCGTCTCGGCGGTGCCGTGGGTGTCGTAGGGATTGACCAGCAGCGCTTCCTGCATCTGCTCGGCCGCGCCCGCGAAGCGCGACAGCACCAGCACGCCGGGGTCGGCCGGGTCCTGCGCCGCCACGTACTCCTTGGCGACCAGGTTCATGCCGTCGCGCAGCGGCGTCACCAGGCCCACGGCCGCGGCGCGGCACAGGCCCGGCACGCGCTTGCGCGCCACCATGCGGTGGATGTAGCGCACCGGCATCCAGTCGAGCTCGCCGTAGTCGCCGTTGATGGCGCCGCACAGCGACTCGAGCTCGCGCCGGATGTCGGCGTAGGCATCGACCGTCTCGCGCGTGGGCGAGGCGATCTGGATCAAGGTGGCGCTGCGCCGGTTCTCGGGGTAGTGGGCCAGCAGCTCGCGGAAGGCGCGCACCCGGTTCGGGATGCCCTTGGAGTAGTCGAGCCGGTCGATGCCCAGCAGCAGCCGGCGCTGCGAGTACTCGCGCTTCATGGTCTCGTACATGTCGCGCGCTTCCTTGGCATGGGTGAGCGCCGCGAACTCGTCGACGTCGATGCCGATCGGGAAGGCCGCCGCGCGCACCGTGTTGCCGTAGGCGCGGTACATCTCTGCGCCCAGGCTCTCGCCCTTGGCCTCGTTGTGCACGTAGTGCTCGAAGTGCTGCACGTCCTGCTGCGCCTGGAAGCCGATCAGGTCGTAGGCGAACAGCGAGCGCATCAGCCACTCGTGCTGCGGGATCGCCGCCAGGATGATCTGCGGCGGCAGCGGGATGTGCAGGAAGAAGCCGATGCGCTGCCTGCAGCCCATGGCGCGCAGCTCGGCCGCCAGCGGGATCAGGTGGTAGTCGTGCACCCAGATGACGTCGTCCTCCTTCAGCAGCGGCATCAGCTTGCGCGCGAACAGCTGGTTCACGCGCCGGTAGCCGCCGATGAAGTTGGCGTCGAAATGGGCCAGGTCGAGCCGGTCGTGGAACACCGGCCACAGCACGTCGTTGCTGTAGCCCAGGTAGTAGCTGTCGTGGTCCTCGCGGCTCAGGTCTATGGTGGCCAGCGTGACCTTGCCGGCCTGCTGGCGCCGCAGCTCGCCTTCGCCGGTCGGCCCGTCCTCGACGATCTGGCCGCTCCAGCCGAACCACATGCCGCCCGACTGCTGCAGGCTTTCGCCGAGCGCGACGGCCAGGCCGCCGGCGGCGGGCTTGCGCGGATCGGCCACGCGGTTGGAGATGACGACGAGGCGGCTCATATCGCTGAATCCCAAGGAGCGGACAAGCGCATGGCCGCGTTGATGATGCCGACCATCGAGTAGGTCTGCGGGAAGTTGCCCCACATCTCGCCCGTGACCGGATGCGTGTCCTCGGACAGCAGCCCGAGCGGATTGCGCGCGGCCAGCATGGTCTCGAAGATCTGGCGCGCCTCGGCCTTGCGGCCGATCTTCGCGAGCGCGTCGATGCGCCAGAAGGTGCAGATGTTGAACGCGGTCTCGGGCTTGCCGAAGTCGTCGGCCGCCTCGTAGCGGCGCATGTAGGGACCGTCGCACAGCGTCTTCTCCATCGCGTCGACGGTCGAGACGAAGCGCGGGTCGCGCGCGTCGATCAGCCCCACCTCGGCCATCAGCAGGATGCTGGCGTCGAGCTCGCGGCCGCCGAAGCTCTCGGCGAAGGCCTGGCGCTCCTCGCTCCACGACTTGGCGAGGATCTCCTCGCGCATGCGCGAGGCATGGCCGTGCCAGTAGGCGGCGCGCTCGGCGAAGTTGATGCGCGTGTCCACGGGCTTGCCGGCCGAGGCGGCCTCGGCGCGCGCGTTCTTGTCGAGCGCGCGCGCGATCTTCGCGAGCCGGTCGCAGGCGGCCCAGCTCATGAGCGCCGAGCTGGTGTGCACGCGCGCCCGGGTGCGCAGCTCCCACATGCCGGCGTCGGGCGTGCCGTAGACGGCGATCGCGCGCTCGCCCACGGCCTCGAGGTGCGGGAACTCCGCCTCGCCCGCGCGCTGCAGCAGCCGGTGGTCGTGGAAGGCCTGCGCGGCGCCCAGCACGATGTTGCCGTAGACGTCGTGCTGGAAATGCTCCTGCGCCTGGTTGCCCACGCGCACCGGGCCCATGCCGCGGTAGCCGGGCAGGCTCTCGACGAAGGACTCGGGCAGCTCGCGCTCCAGGCCGATGCCGTACAGCGGCTGGATGTGCTCGCCGTGCGAGCCGATCACCACGTTGCCGAGCCAGCGCAGGTAGTCCTCCATGGTGCCGACCTCGCTCAGCGAGTTGAGCGCGCGCACCACGAAGAAGGCGTCGCGCAGCCAGCAGTAGCGGTAGTCCCAGTTGCGCTGGCTGTCGGGCGCCTCGGGGATGCTGGTGGTCATCGCGGCAACGATGGCGCCGGTGTCCTCGTAGAGCGACATCTTCAGCGTGATGGCCGCGCGGATCACCGCGTCCTGGTACTCGAAGGGGATCGCGAGCCGCTTGGACCACACGCGCCAGTAGGCGATGGTCTCCTGCTCGAAGCGGCGCGCGGTGTCGGCGATGCCGTCGAGCAGGGTCTCGTCGACGCCGAACATGAAGTTGTATTCGCGCGAGACCACGAAGGGCTGGCGCGAGAGGATGTGCGAGATCGAGGCGTCGGTGTTGAGCCTGAGCGTCACGTCGGGGCCGACGTAGCGGATGTGGTTGCTGCCGCGCGTGACCTCCACCGGCTCCTGCGCGCCCCACTGGAAGCGCGGGTCGAGCGCCACGCGCATGCGCGGCGCGCCCGCGATCGGGCGCACGCGGCGCACCAGCATCAGCGGGCGGAAATAGCGCGCGCGGCTGTAGAAGCGCGGCGCGAAGTCGGTGATCTCGATGCCCTGGCCCGCGCTGTCGAACAGCTGGGTGCGCAACACCGCGGTGTTCGGCTCGTACCACTGCTTGGCGTGCGCGAAGTCCTCGATCTCGAAGCCCCAGGCCGCGGCACCTTCGCCCGGATGCAGCAGGGCGTTGAACACCGGGTCGCCGTCGAAGCGCGGCAGGCAGCACCAGACCACGCGCGCGCGCCCATCGATCAGCGCGCTGAAGGCGCAATTGCCGATCACGCCGAGGTTGAGCGAGCAGTCGGCCGGGCGCGGAAACTCGCGCGCCTTGGGCGCGGTGGCCGTGCCTTCGTCGACCGGCGCATCGTCGTCGGGACCGGCCGCGCCGGCCACCGACTCGCCGCCGCGGTCCTCGGGGGCCTTGGGCATCTGCCGCGCCTGCGGGTCGTCGTGGCGCGCGGCGGGCACGTCCTGTTGTTCTTCCTGCTGCGGGGTGTCGCTCATCCGGGGTTCCTTGGCGATGCTTCTTCGGGGGCGGGCCGGGGCGCGTTGGCGAGCCGGTCGCGCGCCTGCACCAGCCATTCGTAGACGGCGCGCGGCGACTCGAGCCGGTGCAGCGCCAGGCTCGGACCCGAGCCGACCTTGATGCCGATGCCGCCGCGCGGCTGCACCACGGCGAAGCCGCTCTCGTCGGTGGTGTCGTCGCCCGCGAACACCGGCACGCGGCCCGCGAACGGCGGCTCGTGCATGAAGGCGTCGATGGCGATGCCCTTGTTGACGCCGGCGGGCTTGACCTCGAACACGAACTTGCCATGCAGCAGCTCGAGCTGCGGCTGGTCGGCGATGGCGCGCGACATGGCGTCGCCGCACACGGCCTCGAGCTGCGGCGCGAGCCGGTAGTGCAGCGCGATGGCCGCGTGCTTGCGCTCGACCAGCAGGCCTTCGTGCACGCGCGCGAGCTCGTTGGCGATCTCGAGCACGGGCACCAGGTCGGGCGGATGCTGCTCCTGCATCGCGCCCTTGGCGTCGCGGCGCTGCACGCCGTGCTCGCCGGCGGCCGGCAGGCGCAGGGGCGCGAGGAAGCGGTCGAGCACGTCGATCTGGCGGCCCGACACCACGGCGAGGGCGCCGCCGAGCTGGTCCTTGAGGTCGCCGAGCAGCGCGACCAGGGCGGGGGGGACTTCGATCGCCTCGGGCGTGGCCGCGAGGCCCACCAGGGTGCCGTCGAAATCGAGGAAGAGGGCCGCGTCCCGGCCCAGGGGAGGAGGCAGCGAATCGTTGCTGCGGATGGGATTGGACATCGGGAAAGACCTTAGCACGGCCTCCGCGCGCACCGTGTCGGCCAAAACCGGACGTGCCCCGGGGCCGGGGCCGTGACCCGCGCGAGCGGTTCAGCGTGTGCCGTGGGGCGCGAGTTCGGCCAGCGCGCGCAGCAGCGCCATGGCTTCCACCGGCTTGAACAGCACCGGCACGCCCGAGGCGCGCACGCGCTGCAGCCGCTCGGGCGCGGTCTCGCCGGTCACCAGCATCAGCGGCGCCGCGAGCGCGAAGCGCGCGCGCAGGCGCTGGCCGACGTCGAGGCCGTTGTCGCCGTTGGCGAGCCGGTAGTCGCACAGCAGCGCACGGAAGGGCGCCGGGCCCGAGGCCAGCAGCGCGGCCGCTTCCGCCTCGCCGGCCACGGCCTCCAGGTCGATGCCGTGGGCCCGCAGCAGCTCGGTCATCGCCGCGCGGATCTCGGCGTCGTCGTCGATCAGCAGGATGCGCCCCGGCACCGGCACCGCCGGGGCGGGTACGGCCTCGGCGCGGACGGCCCAGGGCCCGGGGGCGGCCTGCGCGTCGCAGCGCGGCAGCACGAGCCGAAAGCGCGTGCCGCGTCCCACGCGCGAGCGCAGCTGCACCGGATGGCCGAGCAGCCGCGAGAGCCGGCGCACGATGGCCAGGCCGATGCCCAGCCCGTGCGAGCGCTCGCGCCCGGGGTTGTCGACCTGATAGAACTCCTCGAACACGCGCTCGAGCTGGCCCGGCGCGATGCCGATGCCCGAATCGACCACCTCGATCCACACCGAATCGCCGAGCCCGTCGCCGTTGCGCCGCACGCGCGCGCGCACCGACACGCCGCCGCGCGCCGTGTACTTGAGCGCGTTGTCGAGCAGGTTCGACAGCATGCGGTGCAGCAGCCGCGGATCGCTGCGCACCCACAGGCCGCTCGCGCGCAGCCGCAGCTGCAGCTGGCGCTGCTCGGCCTGCGCCGAGAACATGGGGTTGAGCGCGCGGAACAGGCCGTCGAGCGAGACCGGCTCGAGCACCGGCTCGACCACGCCGGCATCGAGGCGCGAGACGTCGAGCATGGTGTCGAGCGAGCTGCCGAGCGCGTTCACCGCGCGCATCAGCCGCTGCGCGTTGCGGCTGCCCGGATGCTCGTTCTCGAGCGCGGCGCCGAACAGCGCAATCGCATGCAGCGGCTGGCGCAGGTCGTGGCTGGCGGTGGCCAGGAAGCGGGTCTTCTCGATGCTCGCGCGCTCGGCCGCGGCGATCTGTTCGCCCAGGCGCGTGGCCAGCGCCTCGTTCTCGAAGCGCAGCACCAGCGAGTCGGTGAGCAGCCGGTGCTGCTGCCGGCCCACGCGCAGCGTGAACAGCAGGTAGGCCAGGCTGAACATCGACAGGAACAGGTGCATGCCGTCGCCCTGCCAGGCCAGCGCGACGATCAGGCTCAGCATCATCGGCAGCGTGTAGCCGTAGAGCGCGGGCTTGAGCGGCCACAGCAGCTGCATGGCGCGCGCGCAGCTGCCGATGATGACGACCGTGAGCACCGAGGTCGCGGACAGGTCGTCGCGCGAGATGAAGAGCCAGGGCGCCGTGGCGGTCGCCAGGCTCACCAGCATGACGGTGCGCGCATGGCGGCGCGCCCACAGCGGGGTTTGCCGCAGCGGCAGGCCGGCGTGCCAGCGCGGCATCAGGAACAGCGCCAGGCCGAGCAGCAGGTGGGCCGCCATCCAGGCCAGGATCCAGGCGCGCGGCGAGGCGATGTACATCGCGGCCCCGAGCGCGGCGCCGAGGCCGAAGTGCACCACGATCGAGGCGTCGTAGGCACCGTAGACCGCGGCCAGGTGCTCGCGCAGCACGCGCAGCGCCAGGTCCTGCGGCACGGCGGCCGCGACCGGCGCCGCGGCATGCGTGGCGGTCGGGTCCGGCGAGGAGCGGGGGGGCGGGGCGGCGATCACCCGACCCATGCTAGCCATGGCGCGCGGCGTCGGAAGTGCCCTAAGTCATGGAACCTCCGCCATAGGCATGAAGACATGCCGCGGCGCGCGTGGTATTGCGCGCGCCGCCTGGGTGCTCAGCCGGCCGCGGCCTTCACCGCGTCGATGCGCGCGCGGTGGATCGCCTCGCCGATCCTCGGCCCGGTGGCGCCGGCCTGTTGCGCCTGGCGCGCGACCGCGTCGGTGGCCACGGCCGCGGCCGCGGCCAGCACCGAAAGCAGCCGCTCGCGCTGCGGATAGTCGCGCTGCTCGAAGCCGAGCCGGCCGCGTGCGTCGCATTCGCAGGCCAAGAGCGCCTCGGCGAAGCGCGCGGGCTTGCGGAAGGCATCGCAGCGCTCGAGCAGCCGCACCAGCGCGGCGGCATCGAGCTCGCCGCTGCGGTGGATGTTGCCGTGCTCGCGCGCCACCACCTCGGCCAGCTCGCGGATGTCGACCGGCACGCGCCAGCGGTCGCACACCGATTGCAGCAGCTCGGCGCTGCGCTTCTCGTGGCCGATGTGGCGCGGCAGGATCTCCGGCTCGGTGGTGCCCTTGCCGAGGTCGTGCATCAGGCAGGCGAAGCGCACCGCGAGCGAGGCCGCGAGCCGCGCGCTGGTGTCGAGCACCATCATCAGGTGCACGCCGGTGTCGATCTCGGGATGGTGCTGCGCGGGCTGCGGCACGCCCCAGAGCCGGTCGACCTCGGGCAGCAGCACCGCGAGCGCGCCGCAGGCGCGCAGCACCTCGAACATGCGCGAGGGCCGCGTCTCCATCAGCCCGCGCGAAAGTTCCTGCCACACGCGCTCGGGCACCAGCGCATCGACCTCGCCGGCCGCGACCATCTCGCGCATCAGCGCCAGGGTGTCGGGCGCGACCTCGAAGTCGTCGAAGCGCGCGGCGAAGCGCGCCACGCGCAGGATGCGCACCGGATCCTCGCGGAAGGCGTCGGTGACGTGGCGCAGCCGCTTCTCGCGCAGGTCGCGCTGGCCGTGGAAGGGATCGGCCAGGTCGGTGGGGGCGGGGTCGAAGCTGCCGTCGGCGGCCACGCGTTCGGCCGGCAGCGCGATCGCGTTGATGGTCAGGTCGCGCCGCGCGAGGTCCTGCTCGAGGCTCACGTCGGGCGACGCATGGATCACGAAGCCGCGGTAGCCGGGCGCGCTCTTGCGCTCGGTGCGCGCGAGCGCGTATTCCTCGCGCGTCGATGGATGCAGGAATACCGGGAAATCGCGCCCCACGGGCAGGAAGCCCTGTGCCACCATGGCCTCGGGCGTGGCGCCGACCACGAGCCAGTCGTGGTCCGACACCGGGCGTCCGAGCAGGCGATCGCGCACCGCGCCGCCGACGAGATAGGTTTTCATGCGCCCAGTGTAGGGATACCCCGCAGGGCTTAAAAAGAACGGTCGTTCGATAATCCACGAGCAAATCGAACGACCGTTCGCTCGTTCGAGGCGCTCGAACGCTTCACCGGCTGCAGACCGGCACCGCGTTTGGAGGGGGCATTTCAACCAAAGGAGTATTCACATCATGAAAAAGACCATGTTGGCGTTGGCAGCCCTGGGGGCACTGACGTCCGGCAGCGCCTTTGCACAGAAGGCCGGCGACTGGGTCGTCGGCGCGGGCTGGTTCCATCTGTCGCCGCAGGACAAGAGCAAGCCGCTGACGCTCACCGCGCCGGTGCAGAGCGTGCTCGCGGGTTCGGGCGCGAGCGTGAGCGATTCCGACACGCTGGGCCTGAGCGCCATGTACTTCGTCGACGACCACTGGGCCGTCGAAGGCGTGCTGGGCATTCCGCCGAAGTTCAAGCTCAACGGCACCGGCACGCTGGCACGCGTGGGCCAGCTCGGCGAAGCGCGGCAGTGGAGCCCGACCATCCTCGGCAAGTACTACTTCAACGAGGCCAACTCGGCCTTCCGTCCCTTCGTGGGCCTGGGCGCCACCTACGTCTGGTACAGCGACATCAACCTGACGTCGAACCTGCAGGAAGCGCTCGGCAGCCAGCTGCACCAGCGGCCGCTGTCGACCGTGACCACGGCCAAGCTCGACAGCTCCTTCGCGCCCGTGCTCAATGCCGGCCTGGCCTACCAGTTCGACAAGCACTGGGGCATTTCCTTCTCGGTCTCCTACATCCCGCTGAAGACCAAGGCCAAGCTCACGACGACCTCGATCACGGGCCTGCCGATCGCGACCAGCGAGGCGCGCCTGAAGCTCAACCCGATCGTGACCTACGTGTCGGCGACCTACCGCTTCTGAGCGGCGCGACGCGGCCTGGCCGGCTCGCGCCGATCGCGAACGACGATCAGCGCGAGGTCCGGTAGGGCTCGTCGAAGGCCACGAAATCCTGCTCCGCGAGCGCCTGCTCGATCCACGCGGCGACGCCCGGCAGGGCCGCCACCCGCTCGATGTAGGCCCGCGCCGCGGGCGGCACCGGCAGCCCGTAGCCGCGGATGCGCATGCACACCGGCGCGTAGAAGGCATCGGCGATGCTGAATTCGCCGAACAGCATCGGGCCGCCATGGGTGTCGAGCAACTCGCTCCACATGCCCGCGATGCGCTGCAGGTCCTCGACCACGCCGGGCTGTTCCTTCAGCACGCGCGCGCCGACCTCGGCCAGCGAGGCCTCGATGTTCATCGGGAAGTGGCTGCGCAGGTTGCCGAAGCCCGAGTGCATCTCGGCGCTGATGCTGCGCGCGCGGGCCCGCGCGGCCTTGTCGCGCGGCCACAGCGCCTTGTCGGGGAACTGCTCGGCCAGGTACTCGGCGATGGCGAGCGAATCCCAGACCGTGAGGTCGCCGTCGATCAGCACCGGCACGCGCGCCGTGGGGTTGACCGCGCCGACCACGGCCTTGAAGTTGGAACCGGCCTCGAAGGCGTCGAAGCGCACCATCACTTCCTCGAAGGGAATGCCGGCCTGCTTGAGCAGCACCCAGGGACGCATGGACCACGACGAGTAGTTCTTGTTGCCGATGTAGAGCTTGAGCATGGGATTCCTCCGGTTGGTTCGTGGCAAAGCCTTCGATGCTAGGGCGCCGGCGCCGCGCGATTGATACCGTTTGCGGCGCGCATTGATGACGGGCGCGGGCGGCGCGCCGCTGTCTATCGCCGGTCGCTGTCGTCGGTGCGCGGCACGGGCTCGGCGCTCGAGGCGATGACGCGCGGCGCCGCCTGGCCTTCGCCCTTGGGCGGCCCGATCGCGCGCTCGATCAGGCTCACGAGCTTCGGCACGAACTGCAGCACCACCAGCGCCAGCAGTGCGCTGATCACCGCCGTGGCCTCGCGGCCCAGGCCGCAGGCCATGCCGATCGCGGCCGTCATCCACAGCCCGGCGGCGGTGGTGAGGCCCTGCACGTGATGCTCGTCCTTGCCCTGCTTGAGGATGGTGCCCGCGCAGAGGAAGCCGACGCCGGCCACCAGGCCCTGGATCACGCGGCTCATGTCGGCCGGCACGATGCCGGTCTGCTGCGGCACGAGCACGAACAGGGCCGAGCCGATGGCCACCAGCATGTGGGTGCGCACACCGGCCGCCTTGCCCTGCTGCTCGCGCTCGAAGCCGAGCACGAAGCCCAGCAGCGCCGCGAGCAGCAGCCGCACCAGGATGCGCGTGAGCTGGGCGAGATCGCCCACGTCCGAGAACTCCGCGGCGATGGTGTCGAGGACCTCGTCGCGCCAGCTCATCTCAGGGCAGGTCCTTGTTGGGCTCGGGCATCGCGGCGTCGCGCGGGCCGACCCGGCCCAGGCGTTCCTTCAGCGACTGCGGCCGGCCGGTGATGATCGCGGCGTAGTTGGTGGTGTTGGCCAGCACCTTCTTCACGTAGTCGCGGGTTTCGTTGAACGGCACGTTCTCGGCCCAGATCGCGGCATCGAGCACCGGGCCGTTGCGCCAGCTGCGCGGGCGGCCCGGGCCGGCGTTGTAGGCCGCGGCGGCCAGCGCCATCGACTCGTCGAAGTCGTCGAGCGCGAGCTTCAGGTAGTTGGTGCCGATGGTGATGTTGGTCTCGCGGTCGTTGATCTGGCCCGGCGTGAAGTCGGTCATGCCGATCTTGCGCGCGGTCCAGCGCGCGGTGGCGGGCATCACCTGCATCAGGCCCGAGGCACCTACGCCCGAGCGCGCGTCCATGATGAAGCGGCTCTCCTGGCGGATCAGGCCGTAGACGTAGGCCGGGTCGAGGCCGATGTCCTGGCTCTTGCGCAGCACCGTGTCGTGGAAGGGCATCGGGAAGCGCTGCTCGACGTCGATCACGCCCTTGGTGCGCTCGCTGGTGTTGATGCAGCGGTCCCAGACCTCGCGCTGGCAGGCGAAGTCGGCCGCGGCCAGCAGCGCGCGGTCGTCCATGCCGCCCCGGTCGTGCAGGTTGGTGGCGTAGTTCCATTCGCGCGTGCCCTCGGGGCGCAGGCCGATCGCGATGGCGTAGAGGCCGCGGTTGAGCGAGGGGTTCATGCGCGCGGCATTGCGTTCCTCGGGCGTGAGCGGCGCGGGCCGGGTGGCGGCCATCACGCGCTGGCCCAGCTCCTCGAGCGCCAGCATCTCGTAGAAGCCGCGCGTACCCGCGATGCCCTGGTAGAGCTCGCGCGCCTGGGCGCGGCGCTCGTCGCCGCCGGCATTGACCAGCGCGCGCGCCTTCCAGTAGGTCCAGGTCGGGTCCTGCTGGCTGGCCTCGCTCATGGCGTTGATGGCGGGCGCCACGTCCTTCCACTGGCCGGCACGCAGCGCCGCGCGCACGCGCCAGCCGAGCATGTCGTCCGACAGGTCGGCGTTCTTCGTGACGTTGCCGAAGTAGCTCACGGCCTGCGGCCAGAGCTTGATCGCCGACTGGCGGCCGATGATGCCCCAGATCCAGTTGCGCTCCTCGGCCGAGAGCATCGCGCTCCACTTGGCGTCGAGCTGCGAGGCGGCCTGCTCGGGATCCGCCATCGCGATCTTGATCAGTGCCAGCGTCACCAGCTCGCGGCGCGACTTGGCGGCCACGGGCCCGCGCGCGACCAGGAACTTGGCCGCGCTCGCGTTGACCTCCTCGAACAGCGGCAGCGCATCGGGCGAGGCCAGCGTGACGGCCCCGCGCGCCGCCTGCGGCCGGTTGGCCTCGATGGCCAGGCGCGCCTTCTTCCAGGCGTCGTTGGGCGTGAGCAGGCGCGCGGCGATCATGCGGTCGGCGGCCGTGAGGCAGCCGTCGTCGCTGTCGCGCTGGGCGAACCAGTTGCGCCGGATCTCGTCGGCCTGGGCCTGGGTGGCGCTGCCGCTGCGCAGCGCGTCGACCAGGATCGCGTAGCAGCGCACCTGGGCGTCGTCGCCCATGCGGAAGCCGCCGATGGCGGCCGAGAAGTTGTCCCAGTCGCGGCGCTGGCCCGTGAGCAGCAGCCAGTCGTTGCGCAGCCGGTCTTCCTGGTAGGTGCCGGGATAGCGCGCGAAGAAGTCCTGCACCTCGTTCGCGCCGGCTTCCTGCAGCCGGGCCTTGAGTTCCCAGTAGGCGGCCCAGGGTTCGAGCACGTGGCCGCGGGCCTGCGGCAGCAGCGCCGCGAGCCGGACCTTGTCGCCGCGCTGGAAGGCCTGCTTCATCTGCAGCAGCACTTCGTCGTTGGTGTTGCCTTGGGCCGATGCGGACGCGGGGGCGAGGAGGGCCAGCGCGCAGGCCGCCAGGGCCGAAAGAACCAGTGCCGGCGCGGCGCGGCGCGGGCGACGGCACATGGATGCCAAAATGCTTGGAAACTGCATCGGGAGATTATGGACAAGTCAAAGGATGCCGCCACGTCGGCGACGGCGAGTTTTCTCAAGGATCAGCTGCGCAAGGCGTTGATCGAACAACGTCTGGGGATGCCGGACCGGCTGACACGCGCGGACCTGCTGCAGCGCGTGATGCGCATCTGGCTGGTCGGCCGGCCCGACACCGTGATCGGCGCCTACTGGCCGATCAAGGGCGAGTTCGATCCGCTGCCCGCGCTGCATCGGTGGAAGGAGGACGGCGAACTGATCGACGAGCCGCAGCGCCGCCGCATCGGCCTGCCCGTGATCGACAAGGTCCACAAGACCCTGACCTTCCACGCCTGGTACCCGGGCTGCCAGATGGAAGAGGACGCCTACGGCATTCCCAAGCCCAAGGACACCGAGCTGATCGTGCCGACCCTGCTGTTCGTGCCCTGCGTGGGCTACAGCGCGGGCGGCTACCGGCTCGGCTACGGCGGCGGCTTCTACGACCGCACGCTGGCCGCTCTCGAGCCGCGGCCCTTCACGGTCGGCCTGGGTTTCGCGAACGGCTTCCTCGAGGACTTCGAGCCCGAGGCGCACGACCTGCCGCTCGACGCCATCCTCAACGACAACGGCGTGGTCTGGCCGATCGGCTGAAACGCGCAAACAGCCGAATGCAGAAGTCGCGGAAGGAAAACACAGGAATTCTGTTCTGCGACTTCTGCGTGGCTCTGGTATTTCTTCTGCGTTCGGCTACCCGATCCCGTATTCGTCTCAGTCCATGTTGTCGATGGTGTCCGGGTCGGGCACCTCGCCGATGGTCTCGCGCGTGGTGCCGGCCTGCGCCAGCAGCCAGTCCCAGAAGGCCTTGATCTCGGGCCGCAGCGCGCTGCGCGGGCCGGCGATCAGCCAGTAGGACATCGGCGAGTCCATGCGGTGCTGCGGCAGCACCTCGATCAGGTCGCCGTTGGCCAGGCTCTCCGCGATCAGTGAACTGCGCGCCAGCACCACGCCCTGGCCGGTGAGCGCGGCCTGCACCATCTGGTAGGCGTAGTTGAAATAGAGCCAGCGCTTGGGCTGGGCGCGTTCCAGGCCGTGCAGCTCGAACCAGCGCCGCCAGGTCAGCCATTCGAGATGGGTGCGGTGGGCGTCGCCGGCCTCGATCAGCGTGAAGCGTGCGATGTCCTCGGGCTTCTTGATCGGCGGGCTGCTCTTGATGAGCCAGGGGCTCGCCACCGGCGTGAGGTTTTCGCCGAACAACCGCACGGCCTGCGGGGGCATGGCCTCGCGCGGGCCGTAGCGCAGCGCGATGTCGACGTCGGCCACCTCGAGGTCGACCGCGAGGTCGCTGGCGTCGATCCGGATGTCGATCTCGGGGTTGTCGCGCTGGAAAGCCTCGAGCCGCGGGATCAGCCACATCGAGGCGAACGAGGCGAAGGTGGTCAGCGACACGCTCTTGCGCCCGGCGCTCTGGCGGATCTGCCGCACCGCGGTGTCGACGCGCGGCAGCGCCTGCTGCACCGCCAAAAGCAGCTGGGCGCCCGCGCTGGTCAGCTCGACCGCGCGCGTGTGGCGCAGGAACAGCGGCACGCCCACTTCCTCCTCGAGCGACTGGATCTGGCGGCTCACGGCCGACTGGGTCAGGGCCATTTCCTCGGCCGCGGCGCGGAAGTTCAGGTGCCGCGCGACCGCCTCGAAGGCCCGCAGGTGGCCGGCGGAGATCGGGCGGGAACGCAGGTGGGTTTGCGAATGCTGCATGGATCGGGGGCCGGCGCCTGCCTCGGGATTGATGCGAAACCGGAATCAGTAGGCTACCTCCTTTTCATTGGACTGCCAACGGCCGGGAAACGATCATTCATTCCCGAACCGCGCCATTGCTGCCTCCTTCTCCAAGCACCCATTGATTCGCGATTCGGCAAACACCTAGGAGCCCATCATGTCCACTGCCGTCTGCACCACCTCTACGCTGTCCACCCTGTCGCTGCCCAACCGCAACACCGCCGCCGCTATTCCGCCGGCCGTGCGCCGCGGTGCCTGGCAAATCGCGCCCGGCGAGGCGATGAGCCTGAAGGCGCGCGGCGAGAGCGTGCTGCGCGTGCGCCAGGGCCGGGTCTGGATCACGCCCGATGCCACGCTCGAGAGCCCGAGCGAGGACCTGGTGCTCGCCCCCGGCGAATCGCTCACCGTGGCGGCCGGCCAGCGCATCGTGATGGAAGCCTGGGACGGCTACGGTGCCACGTACACGTGGGACGCCGCCTGATCCCGCGGGTTTCCTGATCGATCCTGGGCCATCGGGCGGCGGCGCGAGCCGCGCCCGTCATACAAGGGGCCGGACGGCGCTTCGCGCATCGTCCGGCCCTTTTTCTTTGGCGCGGCCGTCTTCAGCCGTTGATGTCGAAACTGCGGCGCAGCGCCAGGAAATGCTTGAGCGCGACCTCGCCGTCGAGCGCATGCACGCCGGCCATCAGGTCGGGGCCCTCGCTCTCGGCCAGCCCGAGCCGGAAGCCGCTGTAGCGGCGCGCGGCCAGTTCGCCTTGCCAGGCCACGCGCACGTCGACATGGCGCGGGTCGCGCGCGATGCGATCCATCAGCGAGCGCAGGGCATCGGGCGGTCCCTCGATGTGCTGGCAGAAGCGCTGGCCGTCGAAGACCAGCAGCCCGGTGATGCCGAGTTCGCCGTTGCGCACGCGGGCGCGCGCGACGATGCTGGCCACCGTGTCGGGCGGCAGGTCCGGCGCAAGCTCGCTGCAGTAGAGGATCTCGGAGAGCGCCGGGGCGGGCGCGGGAGCTTGCGTCTGTTCGTCGGAAATCATGGGCCGGGATGGGAAAGGCGAGCGCAGTGTAGGCAGCCGTCCGACATCACGAAATGTAAAAAGACATACCGGGACCACCCCCCTCGATGCCTATAGTCGGTGGTGCTCGACCAGTACCCCACACCCGCCGCCCCGGAGAACGGGCCCCATCCCTGCAGCCGTTGCGCGCTGCGTCAGCTGCCGGCCTTTTTGCCGGTGTCCGCCGACCAGTTGCGCACCATCGAATCGTTCCGCATCGGCGCGCGCCGCGTCGAGGCCGGCGGCTCGATCATCGAGGAACACCGGCGCAGCCCGCAGCTGTTCACGCTCTATTCGGGCTGGGCCTTCCGCTACAAGACCCTGAGCGACGGCCGGCGGCAGATCCTCAACGTGCTGCTGCCCGGCGACTTCGTCGGGCTGCAGGACGAGTTCGCCGATGGCCAGACCCATGGCGTCGAGGCCCTGACCGAGGTCTCGCTGTGCGTGTTCGCGCGCGACCGGCTGTGGGAGCTGTTCCATGCCGAGCCCAAGCTCGGCTACGACATCACCTGGCTGGCCGCGCGCGAGGAAAAGATGATCGACGACAACCTCGTGACCACCGGCCGGCGCAGCGCCGTCGAGCGCGTGGCGATGCTGCTGATGCATCTGTACCGCCGCGCCGAGCGCGTGGGCATGGTGCGCGACGGCTGGGTCGAGTTCCCGCTCAATCAGCAGCACATCGCCGATGCGCTCGGGCTGTCGCTGGTCCACACCAACAAGACCTTGCGGCGGCTGTCGCAGCTCGGGCTCTACAAGCTCGACGACCGCTGGCTGCGCATCCTCGAGCCGCGCGCGCTCGAGGCGCTGGGCGACTACTTCGAGCGGCCGCTGCGGCCCACGCCGCTGATCTGAGGCCGGGGCCGGCTCAACCGGCCGCCTCCGAGAGCTGCCGCAGGTCCTCGCGGTAGCCCTGCAGCCGCTTCACCGCCTGCGCGCGCTGCGCCGCGCTGGTGCCGTTGTGCAGCGCGGCCAGGTTGCGGCAGCCTTCCTGCAGCAACGCCTGCTGCTGCTCGCGCCAGGGGCCGGGCGGCGGGTCGGCGATGCGCTGCAGGTAGGCATGCAGCGCGGCGCGCGCCTCGGCCGGCGGCGTGCGGTTCGCGACGAAGCCGCGCAGCAGCACCAGCGCCTCCTGCTGGCGCTTGCGGCGCTCCACGTCCTGCAGCTTCGGGTCGAACACCGACTGCGCCACCTGCTGGCGCAGCAGCTCGCGCTGCTCGGGCGAAAGCCGGCCGTAGAAATCCTCGAAGCGGTCGAGGAACTGGTCGTAGCGCTTCTCCTGCATCCGGGCCGGCGAGCGGTCGAGCCAGTCCTTGCGGTAGTCGGCGTTGTTCTTCGCGTACTTGCGCTCGAGCTGCTGCAGCTGGGCCTCGCCGAGGCTCAACGCCAGCTCGGTGCCCGCGGGCTCGGCGCGCTCGCTGACCGCCAGCAGCCGGTCGCGGATGCGGTCGGTCATGGCGCAGGCCTGGGCCGGCGTGATGTCGCCGGGCGCCAGCGCCTCGGCCTCCTGCAGCAGCGCCGCGATCTTCGGCAGTTCGTTGCGCCGGTGCCATTCGAGCAGCCGCGCCAGGTCGTCGCGCACCTTGGGCGTTTGCGAGCCGTCGAAATCGAGGTAGCCGTCGAGCCACCAGTAGCTGAGCTCGGGCAGGTTGTTGTAGGCCAGCCGGATCGCGCTGCAAGCCCCCAGGACGGCCGCCAGCGCCAGCACGCCGATAATCCGCGCCAGCTTGAAACAACGCATCCGGGTAGAAAAAGGCATGAATCAGATTCCGAAGCAGGGCGACCAGGGACCGGTCGACGTCGTGATCATGGCGGCCGGCAAAGGCACGCGCATGAAGAGCAGGCTTCCCAAAGTGTTGCATCGTTTGGGTGGGCGCGCACTGTTGTCGCACGTGACCGGCACCGCCGCGCGCATCGGCGCCCGGCACGTGGTGATCGTCACGGGCCACGGCGCCGAGCAGGTCGAGGCCGCCATGGCCGCCTCGCCCGAGGCCGCCTCGCTGCGCTTCGCGCGCCAGGAGCCGCAGCTGGGCACCGGCCACGCGGTGCAGCAGGCCACGCCGCTCTTGCCCGACGACGGCACGGTGGTGATCCTCTCGGGCGACGTGCCGCTGATCGCCGAGGACACCTTGCGCACCCTGATCGCCGCCAGCGGCGGCGAGCGGCTGGCGCTCTTGACCATCGAGCTGGACGACCCCACCGGCTACGGCCGGATCATCCGCAACGCCGCGGGCGGCGAGGTGACCGCCATCGTCGAGCACAAGGACGCCAGCGAGGCGCAGCGCGCGGTGCGCGAGATCAACAGCGGCGTGATGGCCGCGCCCGCGAAGCTGCTCAAGGGCTGGCTCGAGCGGCTGGACAACCGCAATGCCCAGGCCGAGTACTACCTGACCGACATCGTCAAGCACGCCGCGGCCGACGGCGTGCCGGTGGTGGCCCACATCACGACCGACGGGCTGCAGGTGGCCGGCATCAACAGCCCGGTGCAGCTGGCCGAACTCGAGCGCGCCTTCCAGCGCCGCCAGGCCGAGGCCCTGATGACCCAGGGCGTGCGGCTGGCCGACCCGGCGCGCTTCGACCTGCGCGGCACGCTCGAATGCGGCGGCGACGTCGAGATCGACGTCAACTGCGTGTTCGAGGGCCAGGTCTCGCTCGGCGAGGGCGTGCGCATCGGCGCCAACTGCGTGATCGCCAATGCCCGCATCGAGGCCGGCGCCGTGATCCATCCCTTCACCCACATCGACGGCG
>JAESFO010000305.1_pt1 | contig 73698 bp, 55 predicted proteins | sample 9269421 | NCBI WGS metagenome assembly JAESFO01 (sample SAMN14502839, study PRJNA617101) | algae metagenome | isolation source: Nostoc desertorum CM1-VF14 and co-occurring heterotrophs from rocky... | place: USA: Clark Mountains, San Bernardino, California | collected 2000-06-05 | reverse complement strand
TAAAATAGACGCTTTACTTATTAGCGTAATACTTAACATATTTAATACTCAAATTTGATTCTTTGCTCATCTATTGGTCAAATGTTCTGTATTTTAGGCTACAAATTTATATGCGCTTACCCTGCTTTGCTAATGTGGGCTATTGCAGTGGTGTGTTGTGGTAAATCTGGTGCGAAGATTCGGTTTGGGAGCTTTTGTGCTACAAAACCACTGCTGAGGGCAAACTTAAAGAATTAATTTTAATGGCAATAAATCACGAGAGAATAGTGTTTCGGGATATGTGCATAATAAATGATAGCTCTACCAAAAAGATAACAGGAAAAGTCAGGCTTCTGTCTGGCAGGATTAACGACTTGATACTAACCTGAGTCCCAGCACACCTGCCAAAATTAAGCCAATGCAAATAAAACGCTTTATAGAAGCAGGTTCACCAAATAGAACTACCCCTAATAAAGCCGTACCCATAGCCCCTATCCCAGTCCAAACGGCGTAAGCAGTACCTACTGGTAATGTGCGTAGTGCTATCGATAAAAAGAAAAAACTCAATATCATACAAACAACTGTGGGAATACTGAAAGCCAGCTTAGTAAAGCCTTGCGAATATTTCAGACCAATTGCCCATACAATCTCTAACAACCCTGCAACCAACAAATACACCCACGCCATTGTTTATTCTCCTGCACATTGTAGAAATTAAAACTTTTATTTTTTAACGATTTTTCTTCTATTAAATATGAAATATTGCGATATGGGTAACATAGTTTCTCAAGGCATAGCCTCTAAGCTAGTAATTGCCGCTTATTCAAGCGAGGAAAAAAGAGCGATACGGTCTTAAACCTCTCCTAAACCTCAAATTTCATGCTTTAAGCAAAAAACGAATAATCTTGAAGTTGGCATTACAAAATTTAGAAGCAAGCATCAGTCAGCGTATCATAGACGACATGAGTAAGGAATTCTGGGAATGGAGAAAGTAGCGTAGGCGCAGCCCGTCGTAGACATCGCTCTCAAAGCGGGGCGCAGACATCACCCAAAGCATCGAACCTGCTGCAAGAACATCGATTGCCTATTGAACAACCTCTGTTTGGCTGCAACATGAATACAGATAGTGTTAACTTTATTTCTGAGAGACGTTCTAAACCACCTTATTAGCTTGGGGCATTTGCTGGTGTCATGAGCGTAATACTAAAAGTGACAAAGATGAATATTGTCAAAGCGATGGAGAAAAAGCAGTGAATGGGCAAACCCTAATTCAAATACAGCAGGATTTACTCAAAAAAGCGTATGCTGCCTTTAACGCTGGTGATATTGATTCGGTTCTTGCACTGATGCACTCTGATGTGGAGTGGGCTAATGGTATGGAAGGTGGGTATGTTCGCGGTCATCAGGCGGTGCGTGATTACTGGACTCATCAGTGGAGCTTGATTGATCCTCATGTTGAACCTACCAGGTTTCAACCCGATGAGAGTCGGCGAGTAGTTGTTTATGTTCATCAAGTAGTGCAGGGTTTAGATGGAAACTTAATCCGCGACCAGATGGTTCAGCATATTTACACTATCGAGAATGGCTTGATCCGACGAATGGACATTCAGGATTCATAAATAGGAGCGCTTAGAAAAATAACAAGCTGTGTACTTCAGCAGACTGGTAACTTCCAATTACATTAAAATGAGATTAAGTAAAACGAGGGAGGAAAGAACTATGTCAGTTAAACTTTTACCCGACCTTGGAGATTTAGCAGAAGGATTAGGAATCACAGGTATTGTAGGGATAATTCTTTTACCAGTATTCTTGCCGGCCATCGGTGGTCTTGGTAGACCAATAGCTAAAGCACTTGTCAAAAGCGGAATTGCTTTTTATGACAAAAATAAAGAAGCTTTAGCTGAATTGAGTGAAACTTGGGACGATATCATTGCAGAGGCAAGGGCTGAGGTCGGTGAAGAACGGATGAGATCAGCTGAACCTATGGACACGAATGGCTAAATGCTGGAAGCACAGTGGTGGTAATCTCAATGCTTCTCTAAATTCGGCATTTAGATATGAACTTTAATACATAACTGACAAAATTAGCTGTGTTCCCCTGCACTAATCTATACTCTGATTAACGTGCCATGCAAATTTCTATGAGTTGCGAACATTTAGACAATCTGACTACGGAAACTCTGATTTCTAAAGCAAACTACCCAGTATTCCGTTGTGAAGACTGTATCCAAATCAACAGTCGCTGGGTGCATCTCCGTATTTGTCAAAGTTGCGGAAAAATGCTGTGCTGTGATTCTTCTGTTCATCAACATGCCCGACGGCATTACGAGGAAACTGGACATTCAGTGATTAGCTCGGCTGAGTTAGGAGAACAGTGGTTATGGTGTTTTCTGGACGAGCAGGCAAAGAACTATTAAAGTGAGCAATGTACTCCGATCAGTTTCAATTTCAAACTAATTAAGATAACAGTTAGATATATCATCATCTTAAAATTTAAAGAGGAGCTTCCTCAACGATCGCTCGTCAATTCGAGCTTGCTATCGAGCGCCATCAATATCTGGTAGGCGGTCTTCACGCGAGCCGGGATAGGATAGTTCTTGTTCGCCATCATCACAATGCCGATGCCCTTGAGGGGAACAAAGGCAACATAGGTACCGAACCCATTCGTCGAGCCAGTTTTGTTAATCAGCGCATTCTGCTGCGGTGACAGCGGCAAAGCAAGTCTGGTAACCTCGTTGACCTTGAGGCTCACTTGCGACGAGTTCCCCGCAAGCAACCGGTCGAGATTTATTGGATAGGTATACATCTCCCATCCCAGTCCCTGCCTCATGTCACCAACCTTGAAGTATCCGGTGTGCGTTCCAGCAATCGCGCGTTGGAGAGTTTCGTCTAACTCCGTGCCGTTCATATTTGCCTCGACGAACTGGATCATGTCGGAGGCAGTTGTCTTCACGCCATAGGCTTCCGAATCCAGGATGCCAGGACTGACTCGAATCGGCTTGTTATCTTTTGAGTAGCCATAAGCGTATTTACCCATCTGGTTTTGCGGAACCCTAAGGTAAGTACGCGTCAAGCCAAGTTTCGGGAAAAGCGTCTTTTCCATTAGCTCATCGAAAGGCTTGCCCATGCTTCTGGCGGTCAGATAGCCAAGCAAGCCTATGCTCGGGTTTGAATAGAGCCGATGGGTACCAGCCGCATAGCTCGGTCGCCAGTTTTTATAATAGGCAATCATCTCCTGTTGATCATTGACATTTTCTGGGAACTGTAGGGGTAGACCGACCGCCGTATAGGTGCCAAGATTGAGAAGGCTGATTTTGTTGAAACTGCTGTCGGCGAGTGCAGGCAGATATTTGCTTGCGTTATCCAACAGAGACAGAGTTCCACTCACTTGCGCGTAGGACGCGAGGGTTGCTGTGAATGTTTTACTGACCGAGCCGATCTCGAAAATCGTATCCTGGGTGACTTTTTGTCCGCTCTCCTTCGAGGCGACACCGTAATTAAAGAAATATCGCTTTCCCTGAACCGTGACCGCTACAGCCATCCCCGGAACATTGTTCTCCTCCATAATGGGCCGAATCGCTTCGTTGATGATTTGCTCAAATTGGCTTTGGTCTTTGCTATCAGCAGCTTGGGCGCATGCGCCCAAGAAAAAGCTTGTGGCAGCAATAATTCCAACCTTCAAAACGGAAGTCGTTCTCATAACAGATACAGTGACTCGATTAGGTTTGCCCCGATCTCAAAGTTCGCACTTTATTTATCTAGTAATTCTAATCTTACGGGGCTACAATGCAGATAAAATAAGCCTTATCGCCCTTTCTCCTTGCTAATATTACTTGCGCTTGTTATGACTTAATGTCAATAATTCGGCGACTAACTCGCTTGTTTCTTTTATGAAACGGTTTTCTAGACAATAATCGGTATAAAAGGTATTCATCACAGAGCGATAGCTATGCCCACTGTTGGCATTAGCGTTGGCGAAGCCTCTCGTAGAGAAGCGGTAGCGATTCTTCTCCCAAGGGGAGACGCCAAAGGCGAATGAGCGTCAGCCTCTCTAAGAGTTGGCATCGTAGAACTTTTTGGTCTACTGGCATTTAGTATCAACGTTTATGGCAAGCTAAATTTATCAAGGGATGGTGGCTAACAACGATCAGCTTAAATCTGTTTTCAGTAATCCATATAAATAATCATCAATCAACTTGCCGTCACGGTATAAGTGTTGACGTTGAATGCCTTCTAGCTTAAAGCCATTCTTCTCTAGAACTCGACGCGATCCCCAATTAAACTCAAATACTCGTGTCCAAAGACGAAGTAGACCGAGTTCTATGAAAGCATAGTCGACGAAAACCTGAACGGTTTGTGTCATGATTCCCTGTCCCCAATACGAGGAGGCAAGCCAGTAACCAAGCTCGGCAACATGAGGATGTCTCTCATCAATCTCACCAATACCAATTGAGCCAATCAGTTGCCCTTGTGGATTACGGATTGCTAATAGATGTGGTTTTCCGTATTGATTAATGATATCTGTATGGCGTTGAATCCAATATAGCGCGTGTTCTTTGGTGTAAGGGTAGGGAATATTTTCAGTTGTCTGGTGAATAGTCGGATCGTTGAGATGCTCAACATACGCGATCGCATCTGAGGATTGTAGTTGTGATAACCAAAAACTATTTTTTAGCAGCAGTTCGATCATCATGATGTTCAAATGTTTTTTAAGAGCTGATTCGTAAAGAAAATCTAAACACAACTCGACGCTTGCTTGGCGTATTCTTCTATCAGCGAAGCATAGTTCTCTTCTGTGGGCAAGGTTTCAAAGCTATGAACCGCAGAGGTCATCGCCCATGTCAGCTTTTTCCTCGTCCAAGTTTCGCTGAAAGGCTTAAACCATGAGGCATCGTCCAGCATCGTCACACGAAGGTTGACGAACTCGTCTATTCCTTCCGGGCGAGTAAACATCCAACTTATACAATGCGGGCAGAAGTAATGGCGTGTTTTGGCTGCTACAGAATGGTAACGTATAGTACCTTATATAAGCGACAGATGAGATTTTAATTTGACAAGAATATCTCTAGCTCTTGTCCAGAGAATAGAGCCTCCTTGTTTTGGGTCTATGATGTGCGTTGCATTCGGTAGGCGTAAAGCCAATGTTGCACCAAAATCAGGAGAGTGAACTGTACTAGTATCTAAAGCGCCATACCAAAGATCCACAGGAATAGTGATGTCCTCCAGTGCTATAGTCCATGAACTAAGGCTATTAACAAGGTCTCGTGCGTATCCTTGTGCGCCCTGAGAAAAACCTTCCTTCAAAGCTTGCTGGTATGCTTTACCAAACATATCACTTTCATATAATATTCGGTCGTCATCCGCACTCATGCCAATAATTAACTGCCACAGTCCATGCGGCGTGACTATTTCTGTAAAGCGCTGCTCGAACTCCACAGGATCTTGGTGGAGAGAAGCAATCATTTTTGTTACATCTGGATGCAACAGGGGTTTCAAACGCGGATGGGTAAGTTCGTCTTGTCCTGACACAATTGCTATAGCTTTTACGAAACTGCACTCTGCAAGAGCGAATCCAAATGGTGCGCCTTGAGAGAAACCAACTACCAGAACATTAGGGAGATCATTAGCCTGAATCAACTCCTGTATATCATCTACCCAAGAAGAAAAGGTTTTGTTAGGGTGTGGGTCAGACAAACCTAAGCCAGGACGGTCAATCGCAATCAGTTTTAAGCCGAGTTCCGCCAGACAGTTCACACCAAAACCGAGCGTTCCGCTCATTCCAGCCCCAGTGCACAATAAAACCGGAATGCCATTAACAGGCCCCCATTCGTACCACGCAAGGCTACGATTATCATGCAGTCGCATCGTTTTTTGTCTTTCGGGTGGCTTTACAAAGTTACTCATGCTATTCATTAGAACTCTTGCAAAGAACAATTTTAACGCACTCAACTATCTACATCTCACAACAGCAAGGGCATCAGTCCTGAAAGCTAGAAGAATATCTATTGATAGTTTTACTAAGTTAATCTTTTCCAATAGATAAGCTTCTAATATTTAAGTCAATGTTCCATCAGTTGTTATTAAAATCCTTTAAAATTGGCTCAAACTAAGTGGTTCAACATGCCTGGCTTTCAATGTTTTCTGCATTTTGTTTTTGATATTATTGTATATATTATTTACTATTTTTGTTTTGTTATATATTTATATAATATATATTATATAAAATTGATTTTCTTAAAAAAGATTGACACTGAAAAGCCCATTTTCTCTAAAACCTTGTTCATAAATTAGACAGGAGTCTTATATTTCCTCCGCTGACTGTTGCTGGGATATTCCCATTCTGAGTGTAGCAGTTTGTAAATGCTGACTTATCATTGTTTTTGTTAGACTCGTACACCCCTCCGTGTTTTCTCGTGGTTTTATTTAAAAATTAAATAGGAATCCTATATCCAATAGATAATCCCAGTTCTTTAAATAAAGTTCAATATTAGTTAAGACATTTAAGAAAGTAGTTAAGAAAGTTAAGAAAGTTAAGTAGATATTTAAAATATTTTATGAATTACGCAAACTCTACGAATTCTTCTCTACGAGACGCTACGCGTTGGCGTCTCTGAATCTTGGATAGGCTTATACGGTCAAAACTGGATAGCTGGTTTTCATAAATGTCAAGTATGAGTTGAGGAATTTATAGATTCTATTCGTACAAGCAGACGTTTTATCGGTGGGGTTTGAAAGCTATGTTACTTATACAGAAATACAGAAAGCTCTTTAGCTCCCTTGCCACCCACTCAAGTCTTGGCGTTTCGATAAATTAAGCTTTTTGGAAATTTTTGTGTAAGCCCTATATTTAATGAATCAGAATTCAATACGATTCAGTAAGTCCTGAATTTTTATAAATTAGCAATTGTAATCAAGACTAAAAATAAACTGTAGTACTGTAGTACTGTAGTGTAGCTTAAAGTTTTCTCCCTGTTTCAGGCTGCAAGATATGAGCCTCCCACGGGCGCGATTAACGCTCCCGCAAAATGTGAAACAAGCATATTTTAATTATAGTTTCTCAAATGCTTACTGTATAAGGTTTTTAAAATGTGCTTGTTAAAAAGCTCAGAGTTTTTATCATTTTTCAGTTCAAAACATAACTTACTTACTTTTTTATTAACTGTCTTAACTAGCTCAATAATTTACTTAAAAGTCTTAACTTTCCTTGATTTTTACTTTTAGCTAAGAGAAGATAAATCTGCAAATGGTATTGTAATCGACTTTGCCACGCTCTCTTGGACGATCGCTCTTTATTTATCTAAAAATATATAATATTTCCTCCCAAAACTTGCTTTTGTCGTAAACTAATTTAGTTGTCATTTAATACTATATGTTTGCTATGAACAATTATGAGCTATGTTGATTTGTGTTTTTATTTGAATTAGCAATAACTAGATGAACTTAATTAAATATAAAATGCTCTTTTACTGACTATGGCGGGCAGAATGCCACCCTATAAAAACAATTAACCTCTTATGGGGCATGGAGTAGGTGTCTCACCTGCTTTGCTTTCACTTTATTTATGTTCATCTACTGATCACGACGCTTTATTTACTAACCTAGACAAGTTAATTGAGTAATTATATGTTGCGATCAGCTACACTAACCGGTTACGCCATCGCTAAAAATCTCAACCTATATTTATCAAAGTTCAATTCAAAAATGCAACGATAAGGAAGTTAAGCGGAGTGATTTATAAAGCTAGGTATATAGCATAAAACTTAGGAAAAAGCTATTCCCTGAGAGTGATGCAACAGAGCGATCGCCATTAGAGAATGCAAGTAAAGATAAGATAGTTAAAACTTAAGTAACAGTAAAAGTAATGGTAATCATAGTTAAATCATATCAGAATATTGTTGTGTTTAAATATACTATCGCTTATAAAAGAACAAGTATCCCTATTTATGGGAATTGACTTGACTATGAGATATCAGGTTGGTGGTAGCCTGAAGTATGATGACTTTACATATATTGTCCGTCAAGCAGACGAACAACTTTATGCTGGATTAAAAACAGGAAATTTTTGTTATGTCTTCAGCTGCCACCAAACAGGCAAATCATCTCTACTACACCGGACTATTCATCGCTTAGAAAAAGAAAATTATATATGTGTTTATTTGAGTTTAGCTCTATTAGGTACTAATCAAACTACACCTATACAATGGTATAAAGGCATTATTTTCAGCTTATTTCACAAGTTAAATCTGGCAGAAAGGACCAACTTTGCGAGTTGGTGGGAGCAACAATCAGAGATTGTCCCTGTACAACAACTGTATAAATTTGTTGAACAGGTGTTGCTGAGAGAAATTCAAAATAATCGCATTCTCATCTTTATCGATAATATTAATAGCCTGCTGAGTTTGAATTTTCCGGTCAACGATTTTTTTATCTGGATTCGTTACTGTTATGAACAGCAAGCACACAACCCAAGCTTTCAACGCTTGGGATTTGCTTTGTTTGGTGTAGCCAGTCCATCTAACCTAATTGTTGATCGATATCGAACGCCCTTTAACATTGGTCAAACAATTAAGTTATGTGACTTTCAATTACATGAAGCTATGCCACTACTTGAAGGTTTAGAAGAAGTGGTCAGTCACCCACAGGCAATATTAGCGTATATTATTCATTGGACAAGAGGACAGCCGTTTCTCACGCAAAAGCTTTGTCAGTTAGTTGTGCAAGTTGCCTTAGAAAGTTATAAGGAAACAATTACTATACCGAACGGTGCTGAAGGATATTGGGTAGAACAATTGGTGCGATCGCGCATTATTCAACATTGGGAATTCCAAGATGAACCTCAACATCTCCGTACCATAAGAGATCGCTTACTTTGTGACGAACACAAAGCAGGAAAGTTATTAAACATTTATCAACGGGTGTTACAAGTAGAGGAACTAAGGAATAGGAACCCGCTAGATAACTTGATACCAGCCGATAATAGTGAAGAACAAACAGAACTGTTGCTATCCGGTTTGGTGCAAAATTATAATGGCTATCTGAGAGTTAAAAATCCGATTTACCGAAATATTTTCACTCCTCAATGGGTATCAAGACAGTTAGAAAATATTCTCTTTTCCTGATAGGAGCTAGTAATCATAATACATCTTTTCTATCGTGTCCGGTTAAAGTATTTATCATTAAGGCCGCAAGGAGCAGGGGGAGGAAGGATTTTCAAGTTTTTGCACAGATCAGGCAATTATATATAGCAAATCAGGCGGACATGATATTAGATAAGTTCTGCATTACTGTCTGATAAATAAATATAAATTCCACCAAATCACACATCATCTAGTCGTATATCTTTAGACTTTTCTTGTGCATAATTTCTGCCAAGTTTTCAACCAAGTCTTGATTACAAATAGTGTTATAACTATTAATACTCAGTATTTAGAGTTATACTAAAGCGATAATATTTTTGCAACAGCTCAATAACAAAATCACAAATTATACAAGCTAAAAATATTACATTATTTAATCACATTTGTACAAATTCAGGTAAATACAAGGTCTTCATTTTTTCAGAGACTTTTTGCAAGACAACCATCAAAACACCGAGTGGAAAAGTAGGAAAAGTAGGAAAAGTAGGAGAAATAGATAATTGATGCCAGTATTTACTATCAAGCTAATATAATGTAACTTAGTTGATTAGAGTTCCTATGGATTTTAAGAAAAAATAGATTAGCAGTGTATCAAAAGTTGCTACATTAAGTTATAGCTTCAGTATGTAAAAAGAAATGTTCTGACACTCATTGATAATAAATACCTGGGACAGCAATGTATAAAACTAAACGTACGCGAGGAGTTGTACTAACATCCACAGGAATTAAACGGTTACAATCAGCGATTCTTTCTGTGGAGATAGTAGAAAATAAAGGCGAACACTTGAGTTTAGAAGAAATAAGCTCACGCATTCATGTTTCTACTAGAACTTTGAGTAAATTATGGTCTTTAAGTGAAAGTGTAGATCAAAAAACTATAAAACTCTGCTTTAGCGCTTTTAATCTAGAATTACACAGTGAAGACTACACCATAGTTAATAAAGCAAATGAGACTCAAACATCTGAGTTATTGTCTATTGCAAATATAGAAGAAGATTTATCTCAACGTTCCGAATTAACCTCATTTGTCGAAAAACATCACACACAAACTGAACAGATAGAAAATCTTTGGTCATACCCGGATGGCCCCGTACCTTTTGATTCTCACTTTTATATTGAACGTCCTCCACTAGAGAGGAAAGTTTATCGAGAAATAACTACTAGTGGCTGCGTGATTCGGATTAGATCCCCCAAACAGATGGGTAAAAGTTCTCTTGTGTTGCGGCTTTGTGCCTTTGCACAGAAACTTGGGTATCAGACTGTGAATCTGAATTGCTACCAATTCGATAGTGAATGTCTAACTGATTTAAATAAACTGTTGCGTCGTCTTTGCTGGAAAATTGCAACTCAATTAGGTATTGACCCCAACCTCAAGGAGAAGTGGAATGAACAAATTGGCTACAACTTGAGTAGCGGCTTCTATTTAGAAAACTATTTGCTCGATCAATGTCAAAGCCCAGTGGTTTTAGTGTTGAATGAAGTTGACCGTTTTTTTGAATATCCTCACATTTGCCAAGATTTTTTTGCATTATTGCGATCATGGTGTGAGGAAGCACGACACAATCCCAATTGGCAAAAGCTGAGGTTAGTAATGGTTTACTCAACCGAAGACTATATCTCTATGGATATTAACCTCTCTCCTTTTAATATTGGTCTACCTATTCGCCTAAACGATTTTACTCAACCACAAGTAGAAGATTTAGCTAGGCGGTATAGTTTAGACTCGTTTAAAGCTAAAGATTTTGCCCAACTAATGTCATTAGTAGGAGGACATCCAGCGCTAATTCAGATTAGTTTGTACTATCTTAGGTCTCAAGAAATGACCCTGCAAGAAATAATAGAGCAAGCGATGTCCAATGGTGGTATCTACCGCGATCATTTATGGCGACAGTTGATCAAACTGCAAGAAAATCCTAGACTGGCAAAGACTTATGCTGAAATTCTGGCAGCAAAGCAAAGTATTTCTCTTAATTCTATTGACATTTACAAGCTTGAAGGTTTGGGATTAATTCGCTTTGAAGGCGATCGCGTCTTACCCCGTTACGGACTTTACCAGGCTTATTTTGCAAAACAGCTATCCACAATTGTTTGATAAAGCAGCTATAAGGCACTCACTCAATATCAAGTATTGCTACTTGGTAGGTGATTATGTTGAAGTTGGGAAAGTCGAAGAAAGAAATATTTTTGATAATCACACTCAGATATGAGATATCAAGTAGGAGGGAGTCTCCGCAGTGACGACCCCACATACGTTATCCGTCAGGCAGATGAACAACTCTATACCAACTTGAAAGCTGGCAAATTCTGTTATGTCTTCAACTCTCGTCAGATGGGCAAGTCATCATTACTACAACGCACAAGTTATCGTCTTAAGGAAGAAGGGCATAGCTGTGTTTACTTAGATATGACTCGCTTGGGTATTGAAGATACTACACCAGATCAATGGTACAAAGGCATTATTCTCAGCTTATTATATAGCTTAAAATTAGCGTCACAAATTGACTTTCAGCGTTGGTGGGAAATGCAAGCAGGTATTTCCTCGGTGCAAAAACTACAGCTATTTGTTGAAAATATCTTACTACCAAATCTCGAAAGTGATGCTCTACGAGACGGCAAAGCCAAACGCATTTTCATATTTATTGATGAGATTGATAGCCTGCTGAGTTTAAGTTTCCCAATTAACGACTTTTTTGCTTGGATTCGTCAGTGCTATAATCTACGGCCGCATAACTCAAACTTTGAACGCTTAGGATTTGCACTATTTGGTGTAGCTAGTCCCTCCGACTTGATTGCTGATAAACGCCGCACGCCCTTTAACCTTGGTAAAGCAATTGAGTTACAGGGCTTTGGGCTGCATGAAGCCACGCCCTTGCTTTTAGGATTAGAAGAAGTAGTCAGTCAACCACAAGCAATACTGCAAAAGGTTATTTATTGGACAGGCGGACAACCCTTTCTGACACAAAAAGTCTGTGACTTAATTACTCAAGTAGCCTTTGAAACTACTAGAGGGAAGATTACCCTGCCTCCAGGTATAGAAGCATCGTGGGTAGAGCAATTAGTGCGATCGCAGATTATTCAAAATTGGCAGTCACAAGACGAACCCGAACATTTGCGTACTATTCGCGATCGCCTCTTATTCGACGAACAACAGGCAGGGCGGTTGTTGAGTATTTATCAACAGGTATTGCAAGCAGAAGAAGTTCTTGAGCGGGAGAGTGGGGGAGAAGAGTTTTCCCCTTTGCCCCTTCATTCTGTTCCGAGTGATGATAGTCGAGAACAGACACAACTGTTATTGTCCGGTTTAGTAGAAAGACACAACGGCTATCTCAAAATTAAAAATCCTATCTATCAAAATGTTTTTAATGCCCAATGGGTGTTAAGACAACTAGATAATCTCCGTCCCTACTCGCAAACATTTAACGCTTGGGTGGCATCGGGTTACAAAGATGAATCGCGTCTGTTGCGAGGACAAGCTTTAAAAGATACTCAAAATTGGTCACAGGGCAAGAGTCTGAGCGATTTAGATTATCAATTTTTAGCCGCAAGTGTTGAATGCGACAGGCGTGAAGTGCAAATGGCATTGGAGGCAGCACGGGCTAAAGAGGTAGAAGCACGACTCATACAAGAGAAAAAAACGGCTTTAGAGGTAGAAGCACGGCTAGCACAAGAGAAAAGAACGGCTTTATTACAGAGATATCTACTAGTTGCAGTAAGTATTGGGTTGCTCGTTTCTAGTAGTTTGGGAATAGGAACTTTCATTTTGTATCACTACACTCACAAAAGTGAAACTATTGCTAAAAACAGTGAAATTCGAGCGCTTGTATCTTCTTCTGTTGGATTGTTTGCTTCAAATCGCAGATTGGATGCACTAGTAGAAGCAATCAAAGCAAAAAAAAGACTGCAAAAATTAGGTAAATCAAATACAAATCTTGCACCTCAAGTGGAAAATGCACTGCAACAAGCAATTTATGGAGCAGATGAGTACAACCGTTTTTGGGGTCATACAGCAGCCGTTATGGCAGTAGATGTCAGCCCTGACAGTTCTTTAATTGCCTCAGCAAGTGTAGATAAAACAATTAAGCTTTGGCGACGTGATGGTACACTAGTTGCAACTCTCAAAGCTCATCAGGGAGCAGTTAGGTCAGTCGCTTTTAGTCCTGACGGTCGGATACTTGCCTCGGCGAGTGAGGATGGTACTATTAAACTTTGGCAGCGCGATCCCAAAGATGCATTGTGGCGCATTTCTAGAACATTCAAAGGTCACACAGCTTCAGTCTGGGAAGTTGCTTTTAGTCTTGATGGTCAAACTATTGCCTCTGCTGGTTGGGACACAACGGTGAGAGTCTGGAAGCAAGACGGCACTTTGCTAAGAACGTTTCAAGGTTATAAAGCTGGGTTTTTGGGAGTTGCTTTTAGTCCTGATGGTCAAACCATTGCTGCTGCAAGTCTAGACGGGACAATAAAACTTTGGAGACGAGACACCTCAGGCTGGCAGAATGCCAAAACCCTACAACCTCTTCAAGGACATACAGCTTGGATTAAGGGAGTAGCTTTCAGTCCTGACGGACAGATTATTGCTTCAGCGAGTGAAGATACAACTGTCAAACTTTGGCAGCGAGACAGCACAGATGGCAGTTATCGCCTTCATAAAACTCTCAAAGGTCATAGTGCGGGAGTTTCGGGAGTCGCGTTTAGTCCTGATGGTCAGACTATTGCCTCCGCCAGTCTCGACAAAACCATGAAACTTTGGGACATTGATGGCACAGAACACAGAACGCTCAGAGGACATAGTGCATCTGTTTGGGCAGCTACTTTCAGTCCGGACGGCAGTTTTATAGCTTCGGCGGGTGCAGAAAACCTTGTTAGACTCTGGCAGAGTGAAAATCCATTCCAAAAGAGTATCGTAGCCCATAGAGGAGGGATTTGGTCAATAGCGATCGCCTCCGACAGTTCTACCATCGCCACAGCTAGCCACGAAAAAACTGTTAGATTTTGGAGTCATCAAGGCAAATTGCAGAGAACTTTGACTGAACAAAGTGTAATCTTCCAGGTTTCTTTCAGTGAGGATAACAAGTTAATTGCTCTCCCTGGTGAGAATGATACGGTAAAACTCAAGCGGCAAGATGGCAAGTTAATCGCTAATTACAAAAATCCTTATGGCAAAATTACAGGAGTGTTTATGAGTCCCGATGGTCGAGCGCTCGCCATAGCTAATGTTGACAATAATGTTCGGATATGGAATTTAGGTCACTCTAAACCACAGATTCTTAAAGGACATCAAGCCGAAGTATGGGAAGTTGCATTTAGTCCCGACGGTCGGCTGCTTGCCTCAGCCAGTAACGATGGTACTGTTAAGCTATGGACGTTAGAGGGTAAGCTGCTCAAAACTCTTGTCGGACATTCGGCGGCAGTATGGATAGTTGCCTTTAGTCCTGACGGTAAGATGGTGGCTTCTGGAAGTGGCGACAATACCGTTAAATTATGGACAATTGAGGGCAAGTTGCTGCAAACATTCATTGGTCACACATCTGCGATTTGGGGGGTAGCGTTTAGTCCCGACGGTAAAATACTTGCTTCTGGCAGTGGAGATGGAACCGTTAAGCTTTGGAAGCTTGATGGTACAGAACTAACGGCTCTTAGAGGACATACTGCTGCCATTAGGAAAATCGCTATCAGCCGCGATGGAACAATGCTTGTTTCAGGCGGTGATGACAACACGCTCATTCTTTGGAATTTGCAGCAAATTCTCCACCTAGATACACTGACTTATGGTTGCAAGTTGGTGCAGGATTATCTGAAAACTAACACAGCAGTTGAGAAAGGCGAAAGCTCACTCTGCAATCACTCTCATACGATTTCTTTATGAAGCTGCGCTAAATAAAGCTTCAAGAATAAAGTCGTAAGAGGCCAGTGAAAGTCCTAATTCGCTCTTGAGCCATTGTTGAATTTGACCATAGCTTTGAAACCCAGATAGTTCCTGCAACTGCTGTTTCAAGCGTTCTAAGTCTGAACCATTGATGCTCGGAACTTTCCCTGGAGCATATTTTACTTCAAGCAAGCCCCTTCGTCCTTCATCTTTATACTTTCTCACCCAACGAGTTATGGTTGCTTCATCACGCCCTAAACGTTCTGCCAGCGTAGTTTACCGCCGTAGGCATCGCCTGCTGCTGACTTGACCACTCTTGAGCCAATAGAAAAGAAAGCAATCTTTCTTTGCTGCTTGCCTCTGTGACATATCTGAGAGCTTTCTCCAATACTTCAAGGCTTTCTGAAATCTCGATTTGGAATGGACGACTCATAACAAAATTACTAAATGCACCCATCTATAAGTTTGACGTAGTTTGGCACATCTTCATACAGAATTGGTATTAACCCAATTGAGCGGTTTTGGGAATTTCTCAAATCTAAACTCCAATGGGAAAATTGTAAAACCCTCGCACAACTACAGCAGAAGTTAACTGATGCCCTCACAGCAATTACACCTGAGATGATTGCTTCTCTTACTTCTTACGACTTTATCCTTGAAGCCTTATTTAGCGCAGCTTCACATTAAATTGGTATCAAAACGCTATCAAGATGAGTTTAAATCTAGCCAAATTAGTCCTTCTGAATTAGAAGGATACGAGTAGTAACATTAGATGCCGCTCACTCCCGCATCAGCCGTGCTTCCTCTCGCATCAGCCGCGTTTGCTTTCGCATCAGCCGCGTTCGCTCTCGAATCAGCTGCGTTGACTCTAAAGCTTGTCGCGCTTTTTCAAAAAACTCTTGTGCCTCATCTGGGATTAATTCAAAATGTCGTTTGTCCATAATAAGCACTCCATAATACAACTTATTTTATTTGAACGCGAAATATAAAAAAAAGGCTAAAGGTCAAAAAATAATATATAGAAGTACAGAAGTCAGAATCTGGAGTCGGATATTGAAAGCAATTATTTTTTTAGACATTGCCAATAAAAGTAATTATGGGAATGGGGAGTCCGCTTTCAAAAGATACTAGCTATCTTCAGTACTAAGTAATAATTACAAATTATGTTGACGAGTGGGATGTTTATGAGCGGGCAAATGAAATATTAGCGGTTTCGTTGCGTGAAATTGCTGTGTCTAGCTGGGTATTGAGATGGAATTCATCTCTAATCATGGAGTGACATCCACAAGATGTCTGTTGCAATTTCTGTTGGTTAAGTATGGTAATCACTCCTCGTTTGTAGCTAATCATTCCTGCTCGGCTAAGTCTACTTGCTACCTCCGTAACACTAGGGCGACGACAGCCCAACATTTTGGCAATATATTCCTGAGTTACGCAAAATGTATCTGATTGCATACGAGCAGCGATCAAGAGTAGGCAACGGGCAAATCGTTGTTCTATAGTGTGGAGGCTGTTGCAGGCAAGCGTTTGTGTAACCTGGGTGAATAGTTTGTGAGTGTAACGCAACAGCAAATTTTGAAGCTCTCCACCCCGGTTGAACTCAACTTGAAGCAATTCTGTCTTTATCATCAAAGAACTGCCTGTAATCTGTACTAAAGCAGTTGTATTTGTAATATTACTACCCCAAACCACAGAAACACCTACCATGCCATCATTGCCTACCATACCAGCTTCGATCATCGAGCCATCTTTTTGGGTATAGACTAAAGAAACTATGGCTTGATGGGGAAAATAGACGTGTGTTATTGGTTTATTTGCCTGGTAAAGAACTTGCTTCACTTCAAGATTTACTTGTTCAAGATTAGGAACTAGGCGTTGATATTCAGTCTCTGATAAAACCGTGAGCAAGCGGTTTTCTGTTGGAAGATAAAAATCTTTAGACGCTGACATTTATAATCTTAGCTAAGGCTAATTACGTTGTAATAAATCAGAAATTAGTAGTTTGATAAAATGCTAATAAATAATTTTAACTTTTCAATATAAGGCTGGAAAAAAGTCACACTCTTAGTTTTTCAAATTTGGGAAATACGAGTAAGTAAAATTTGCAATTTGTTACAGTCTTTGTAGATAAGCTACTTCCTATTTACGTCACTTTTATTTGAAATTACTAAGTTTATCCGTAGTTTTGTTACAAGCTAATCTCGGCTACTTGTGCAAATCTGCCAGTGTTTTTGAGCAATTTCCTCACTACAAACCCAGCACTACAGTTATGATAATCTCCTCGATCAGCAACCATTATAGAAAATCAAACTACTTTTCTTATTGAGCGATAGCTTATAATATTCTATAAAGATAATTAGGAAAAATGATTCAGCATAAAAATTTGTATCGCGGGCACTCAATGGAAAAAGTTGGTCACGGTAAAAGAACGGTATTTAAAACAACTATCAACGAAAAAGAATGGTCTGCCGTGACTGAATTAGAGGTAAAAACAGCAATTGATGTTTGGATTGATGAAGGAGTAGAGCCTTAGTTATTGCCTACATAGCTTAGAAATGCCCTGGACAATACCTGACCAAATTGGGAAATGCTTTACGCCAACTTGTCAGCACATCCAGGGTATAGAATTCTTTGAAAGTTTTATATCCACTGCCATGAAATGCGATGAATATTGTCATTACAACTGAATGATGCATCCGGGAAGTGCTACGCCTTTCTCCTGTTGTGGATGGCAATTATGGTACTTGCTGCCAGAGATTTTCCCATTGATTACAGAAATCATCTACGTCGCAGAAAATTTGTGTGATATCGAGGCGAGATACAATGGTAGACTAAGCCCTGACCTTGATTTTTCTTACATATTTTTAGTCTCGGCGTTTTTTTGTGAGTTTTTTACCGATTCTCAATTAATCTTAGCGATCGCTTCCGCCTGATCACTTGAGTAAATTCATACATAGCATACAGTCTTAGAAAAACAACTTGCACTTATATTAAAGCAGGGTGAGCTTGCACCCGAAGGTGCTTGGGTAGCGCGTTATCAAGTCCGTCAAAATTTGAAGAAATATTGGTACTACAAATTACAAGTCCCAATCCCATACTTCCAGTGCGCGGCATCAGACAAACTGAGTAAATATAAGCATTTGGGTAAAGCTGGTACTCAAGAACATATTAATGCTGTTATGTCTGTTTTTAGACGTTCTGTTTGGGATGAAATACAGAGAATAATTCATACCCTTGATGACTCTCTGCTAGACATTAGTTCTGGATATGAGCAAGAAGAGGAAGAACCACAAGATTGAATCCCCAGATTATTTTATTTTTGCCAAATTGGGATGCTCCCGTTTTGTTTACTGCCTAATGCCAGTTGGTCTGGGCGCTCCCAAGGACATCACAGTGGTGTCAAATTTTGCTTATTTTTTGAGGAATGTCTTTCTCAAGGGAACCATTGCATAACAAGCTGCGGTCATCACTATTCCCCAAATTAAACTAGGTTCCGGTACTGTGGAAGTACGCCCTACCCGGAGGGAACCCACGAATTTAAAATTTAAAAGACCAAACCCATTGCCAGTGCTAAAACTAGCTTCTTCAACGGCGGTATCTTCGGCGACGAGTTGTACTGCGCCACCTGCTGCTGTAACGTCTTGGAGAAAAGCATCAGCCAAAGCGTCTGCCAATGGATCTAACCCAGCTACTCTTGTCGCTTTAACTGGGTCTGTAAAACCAGCGTCGATATCATCAGAAATGTCTGTGGTTCCACCATAATCAAGAACTGAGTAAATATTAGAGTAATCAAAATTGATGATTTTGGTTGTATTGAAACTTAGGAACGATTCAACATTATTGGGATTAGCTGTATAAATTCTTTCTTCAATAGTGGAATCTGGACTAGCAAACCAATTCTGTCCAAGAATGTCAGATCCTAAATTCCATGTAGTATTAAAGTTGCGATCGCTTTTTACCCCATAGCCAAAGCCTATACTACTTAAGGAAATTGCATTATTGTTGAGAAAGCTGCTAAGTGTAGGAAAACCAGCTATTTCGGCCACACTTGCGGTTCTGGTAGATCCGCTTGCAGGCTCTTCAGGACTTCCTTGGCGGCCAGTCAAGTAATAAGGAGCGCCATTACCGCTAGCATTGAGGCTAATATCTCTATGACCAAAATCTGGAGCTAAGGGATCAAGATTAAAGAAAGCTGTATAACCTTGATTGTCAGCTACGTTGCCAAATAAACTGAGTCTGTAATTAGAGTTAATGGGTTTGGATGAAATATTTTGTAATCGATTGAAGTCGAAGCTAGCAGCTTGGGCCATCAGAGGGGTACTAACTACAACAGTTGTAGTTAATCCAACAAGTATTGATAGGTGAGTTTTGTGCATAGTTAATACTTAAAAAATTTGCTGAATTTGTGCTAGGTTTAATACTACCTTAATTTGGAAGGTATAAATTTTTCGTCACAATCAGCAACTAATCTCCTTATATAGACTGACGATAAATTCGCTGTTGTAAAAATATACCTACTAACAGTATTGCGTAAAGTAAAATAGATAAACTGAATATATGGCGACCACCTAAAAGCTGCATAATTATCGAAGATAAGATAGGGCCGGCAGCACAGCCAAAGCTGTATATTTTTGTAAATAAAGCGGTTCCCGATGGCAGTTCTTCTTGTGAAAGTTGTTCACCTATCAAAGACAAACAGAGGGGATAAATAGGGCCTACGCTAGCTCCTGTTAAACAAGAAAATAATAAGCTCATCTCATATCTTTCTGATAGAACCAACCCCAAACTGACTAACAATCCCACACATAAGCTGATAGATAGGATTCTGATTCTTCCGTAACGGTCTGCTATTTGAGTGACGGGAATAGTGCTAATGATGCTGCCAACAACAAATACAGATACTGTATAACCCATTTGTTCGACACTATAATTTTGTCGTAATAGAAAAACGGGATATAAAGTTATTAAAGTTGCTTCAGCAAAGCCGTAGGAAAATGCACCGAGAAGAGGAAATTTGAGTTTATTTAATAATTTGATGGACGAATTAGGCGTTTTTTTAGCAACAATTAATTTTCGAGGTAATTCTTTCCAAGCAATGGCTGAACCGCATAGTAGTACGCCAGAACCTACAAGAAATGCTAGTTGTGGGGAAATTGAGTAAATCTGAAAACCGATAATGGGACCAACAACAAAGCCTAAAGCTAGCGCGAGAAAATATATACCACTGACGCTAGCACGATTATTTTCATGTGAACAACTATTGAGTGCTGTTTGTCCAGTGACAAAGAAACAACATATTCCTAATCCCATTAAGATACGGATGAGAAACCAGAATGGTAGCTGTGTTGTGAGTGGAAATAATGGAGTGCAAAAACTCGTGACCATTAATCCCAACATCATGATCCGACGAGTTCCATATTGGCGTAATATTTTCTCTACCCATCGAGTAGCAAGGGCAATGGTGAGAAAATAGATGGTAGAAGTTAATCCTATCCATATGCCATCAATCTGGCGTTGTTCCATGAATGTGGAAATTAGTGGGTTGAAGATGCCAAAGGATGTACCAACTAAGAAAGATATGCTATATAAGGTGATTAATTGTCTGGAGAATAAGGTATTTGATGGTGTGGAAGTTTGTTGCATTTTTTTATTGAATGTTGTAGCAGATTGGGAAAAATTTGATGAAGATATACTTTATTCTGTACTGTAGAGATGTTGTATGGAATGTGTCTACATCACTGGTTTGTTGCAATTTCATAGAAAATTGGTATTAATATCATGTCCGCTTGATTGCTTATTAAACCCGAAGAACCCCACCCCGCCAAAGCTGTGCTTTGTCTCCCTGACCCTAATCCCCAGAGGGGGCCCCGAGTTCCCCGCCTGCGGGGAGGGGTTGGGGGTGGGGTTCTTTTATTATGGGTAATTTGGCGGACATGATATAATACGTTACTATTAGCACTTAACACAGTTTTATATGTGGTGATGTGTTAGGAGAAAGCCTAACACATCCACTTAATACTTACTTTTATAACTGTCTATCAATTTCTAACTTTGCAACTTATTTTGTAGAGATTGATGAAGTTAGTTTTGGTAATTACTGCTTATTCTTAAACGGTTCTAACATATTTTTGGAACCATAGAAGAACATATCTTGTTTACCAAATACTTTCAAACATTCTCCGGTAATACTGTTAGATTGAGGTGAGGCTAAGAAAGCAACTACATCAGCAATCTGTTCTACGGGAATTGATTCTGGACGATAAACTTTAGGAGTTAAATCGGTGTCTACAAAGGCTGGACATACTGCATTTACTTGTATGTTTTTTTGTTTTAATTCCTCAGCCAGAGATTTAGTCATACCAGCGATCGCATGTTTGGATGCAGCATAGGCACTAAACAAAGGATAGCCAATGATGGAGGAATCAGAACCTAAGTTGATGATTTTGCCTTTACCACGTTTGTTCATCTGCGGAATGACGCTACGGCAACAATGATACGTACCGAAAACGTTCACTTCTAAAATCTGCCGCCACTGTGCTGGGTCGGAGGTAGCTAAGGGGGCAAATCCTGTAATTCCGGCGTTGTTTACCAGAATATCTACACCACCGAACTGCTTGACTACCTGCTCGACCATTTGCTTGACTTGATCGAGATCACTAATATCTGTGGGTATGGCTATGGTTTCGCCACCGATTTGCTCAATTAGTGCGGTAGTTTCTTCTAGTTGCTTGGCAGAACGTGAAACTATAGCTACACGCGCACCTTGTTCTGCTAATTTGAGGGCGATCGCTCGACCAATTCCTCTACTACCACCCGTAACAATTGCTACCTGACCAGTCAAAGGTAAGTGACGCTGGATCTGGGGTAGGGGTTGGCTAGGAGGTAGCCCATTGCTGGTTACGGCAACCTGGGTTTGTGTAGTCGCCCCTAGTAAATCATGCAATAATTCTAAATATCTTTGCCCTAATTTGCGGATAGTTGGTGCAACATGGAAGTTTTGCGAGTATTCCACTTCTAACTCTAGAATACCATCGTTAATCGAGAAGAAAAACTCTAACAGCGTAGTGCGCTTCTCTTCTGGGGGGGATAAGCGGCGATCGCGGTCTGCGGCTTTAAACTCAAACAATTGAGAATTAGGTACAGAACGATTACCTAAATAATTAGCTCTTACCTGGGTGAGATTGGTATCAGGATATACGTGTTTTGGTAATTGGTCGGCTATCCAGTCAAAACTAACTCCATTCATCGGTAGTTCGTTGAAAACTGCCGCAATTTCCTTGACTTTTTGCTGCCACTGTGACTTCTTGTTCACTGGGATACCTATAGGGAAATTGACAGCGAAATTGCCTACAGTCTCGAAGAATGTCTGATTATTATTTAAGTTACGTCCGTGGCTACGATGGCTGAGAACTACGTGAGATGCTCCACTCCACTCGGACATGAGTTCGTACAGAGGCGCAAGTAGAATGCTGTACAAATTGCAACCATAATGCTGCTTGGCTCGACGTAGCAAAATCTCACTATCGTTTTTGTTGAGGGTGAATGTTTCACTCGCAGCAGAAGCCTCGGTATTAGCACCTTTTTGACAATCAAAGGGAATTTTTAAGCTGTAGTCCTGTGATGGAAAGCGCGATCGCCAATACTCAACGTGGCTAGCTAAGGCTCCTTGTTGTTCTGCTTGCTGGAGTACCCGCAGGTAATCTGTATAGGACTGAGAAACGACAGGTTTGGGGTTTTGATTGCCCAATATTTGCTGATAAACTTGCCAAAATTCATTGAAAACTAGATTATTACTGAGTAAATCACCGATGATGTGATGACCGATAATCGCCATGTCATAGGCAGATTCATTGACCTTAACAACTACTACCTTTAATAATGGCCATTGGTCGATTCTCAGTTCTTTGCCGATTTTCTCAATTAACTGGTGAACTTCGCGATCGCGTTGTGCTACCTCCAGATGACTACCATCGTAAAATTCGGCTAGTAGCGTTTTTTCGGGATTGATTAATTTTTGCCACCATTGCCCATTTTGTTGGACAAATACGGTACACAACGCCTGATGGTTACTCACTATTATGTTAAGAGCCTGATTGAAGGCATCCATATCTAATGGTTGGTGGTAAATAAAGCGTGTGTAACCAGTCCATTGATATGGTGGCTCAAAATAATTGATCAGCCAGCGTTGTGCAGGAGCCAAGGGCAAGTACTCAGTATCAGTTTTGGTGTTGCTGGGTGTCAAGTGTCTCTCATCAAAGATAGCCTGTAAAGCTTTGCGATCAAGCTTACCATTATGATTTTTCGGTAGACTCGGTATCCATTCCCAGCGATGGGGAATCATATAATTGGGCAAGCGATCGCTCAATTGTTGCTTAATTTGTTGATGATCTACCTGCTGTCCTGCTAAATAAGCTACTAACTTTTTCTGCCCATCACCATAGTCCACAGCCAAAACAGCAGCTTCGTTGACTGCGGGGTGGCTATTGAGGACACTTTCAATTTCCCCTAGTTCCACACGGAAACCGCGTATTTTTACTTGATGGTCAATGCGTCCGTGGTATTCATAGCTGCCATCTGGGAATTCTATCGCCAAATCGCCTGTACGATATAAAAATTCGCTAGGGATGTGGGAAAATGGGTTAGGACGAAACGCGGCGGCTGTGCGTTCTGGGTCTTTAAGATAACCCTTAGCTAGTTGTACACCACCAATCCAGAGTTCACCCATCTGTCCAGGGGCGACTGGCTGCATTTGTTCATCAAGGATGAGAATATCAACATTAGCGATCGCTTTACCGATGGGAATTTGTTGATCACCTTGGGTACTAGGACGCTGACGAATAATATGGGCAGTTACATCAATAGACGCTTCGGTAGGGCCATAGAGATTTGCTAATCCTACCTTCATTCCATACTGGTCAATCCAACGCCCAATAAAAGGTGCAGGTAAAGCTTCACCGCTAAAAATTAACCAGCGCAGATGGGGGAAACTCCAAGATTCTGTGGCTGAAGCACTCAAAAATTCCCCAAATAGAGAAGGCACAAAATGCACAATGTTAATGCCAGTGTCTTGCAGCCATTGGGCAAAACTCCAAGGATTCTTGACAGTTTCTGTTTCTACAGGACAAACCGTAGCCCCCACCATCAACGGCCAGAAAATTTCCCAAACTGAGATATCAAAACAGCAGGAAGTTTTCTGGGCAACACGTTCACCTGGGCGGAGTTGGAAAGCATCCTGCATCCACTGTAAGCGATTCATGTATCCTTGGTGATTGAGCATCACACCTTTAGGACGACCCGTAGAACCAGAGGTATACAATACAGTCATCAAATCCTCTGGATTGTTTAACAAAGTTGGTTCTTGAGTTGACCAACTTGACCAAACATTTTTCTCTACTTGCTTCCAGGCTGGATTAGCAACATACCTTCCTTCATCCAAGAATAGCAAACTCTGCAATGGCAACTCTGAAGTTAGACAAGTTGTTAATTTAGCATCTAATTTGTGTTCCGTGAGTAGAATTTTCAGTTCAGCATTTTCTAGAATGTAGCGGAGGCGTTCATCGGGATAGGAAGGATCTAAAGGAACGTAAGCCCCACCAGCCTTGAGGATACCTAAAACGGCGACAAACATCAGTGAACTACGCCCCAGCATCATCCCCACCAGCACACCAGGTTTTACTCCTTGGTCGCGCAAATAGTTAGCAATTTGGTTAGAAAGAAGGTCTAATTGTTTGTAGGTAAGTTGACGATCTTCCTCCAGAATAGCCACAGCATCAGGGGTGCGTTGGGCTTGCTTGATAATTTGCAGATAAGGAATTTCTAAAAGATATTTGTCTTGGGTAACGGTTGGCAGTTGTAAAGGTATGAGTGATGGCTGGGGTTGAGTTTTCGGGCTGAGTACATCCGCCATTTCTAATATAGTTCTACAGCCGAGTAAGGCTTTTCTGTCTAACTTGCCTAGCTGCTTTTCTAGTTGGGTAATGATGCGGATCAATTCTAGAGAATTGATGCCTAATTCTGCTTCTAAATCTTTTTTGATATCTGCATCAGTAATGTGGTTATGGCTAATTTCCGCCACAATTTTTCGCAGTGTGGAGAGAATACCTTGTGTTGGTATCTCTGGCACAAGTTTTGTCACTGGGGAGAATTGTATTTGTAATGCAGCTAATTCATGCAGTTGATTCATATATTCTGCAATTAAGCTATCAATTAGTGATGGTGCGAAGAATTTACCATCATAACTGGCGAAAATATGCAGAGAATCATCAAAAATTTCTTGTAAGATATCTATGGTTCCTACAGCATTCATTCCCCCGGCTCGGTAGTCTACAACTTCTAAAGAACCATAGCATTTTTTGATATGAGTATTGCCTGTATAAGGAAGGTAAAGGTTTGATTTCCAAGCGCCCTGGAATATAGATAAAATTGTTTCGGGAACCTTGCCATTATCTAAAACGATATTATCTTTGATTGTCGCTGCCATTTGATGGAGTTGAGCGCGATCGCAACCACTCACCAATCCTTTTTGAACTTCTTGGTGGATGCGATTTAATAGAGATTGCCAACTCTCATCCGCCTTGGGACGCTCAAAACTCAATGCTAAATTCTGGGCAAAGTCACTAACTATATTGCCAGCATCTATTCCTGGGTATACTCTACCACTGGTAGGAATTTGGACAATCATTGGTTGAGAAGACTGCTCAAATTTAGCCGCAGCCCGTAAGAAAGCACCTAAAAGCAGCGAGTTTAGTGGTAGTCGCCATTCACGAGTGCGAGAGATGAGTTGATTAGTGATATCCTTTCCTAGACGATATTGACGATTCTGGAAAACGGGGAGATGGGAGACAATGCGATCGCCTTGAGGATTCCAGAAGTAAGCATCTCGTCCCTGACTAAGAGTATATTCTCTCAGCGCTTTTTCTTCACTTGGTTCGCGCCAAGCATTTAATTTTTGTACTAATTCTTGATAATCTTTAACTGTAGTTGCTGGTGGTAAATCTGGTGTTTCTCCTGCTAATTTTGCACGGTAAATTTCCATAAATTCGCGCAGAATTATATGATTTCCCAGCCCATCAGAAACCAAATGTTCGTTACCTAAGAACAGCTGATAAACTGAATCTTCTAACCAGAACACCGAAAACTGATGCAAAGGCCATGCAGCCAATTCCCATTCGTAATTCAACCAATGATGGAACTCTTCATTAACAGCTTTCTCTTTAGCCTGACTATCTAAATGTCTGACATCAGTAACGGGAATTAAGGGTATTGAAGGATTTTCATCCACTACTAGTTGATAATTTTTAAAGCTGGTAGCACCATCGGGAATGATAAAGTGTCCTCTTAACATGGGATGCCTAGCAATTAAGTCTTGCCAACTTTGCCAAGCAATCTTCAAATCAAAAGTTCCTTGTAAGCGCAAACTCGAACACAAACTGTTAGATTTTATCAGCCAGTGAGTCAATAATTGATAAGTTTGGACATCAAGTATTTCTACTGTCTCGGTTTTCTGTACTGGTGTTTCAATAATAGTTTGTAGTTGTGTAGATAAATTATTTTCAATAATATTTGTTTCTGGTTCTGAAGAGATTAACCAATTTTCCACAACACGAATAACTTCGCCTACAGTCTGCAACTGAATCAAGTTTTGCAGAGGTACAGCTTCCATAAACTCAGCTTGCTGTGATTCAGGAATCAGCTGAATCAAACCGTTGAGCAGTTCTACCATCTTAATCGAATCAAAGCCCAGGTCTGCTTCCAAAAACATATCTAGTTCAATGTCTTCTGGATTATGCCCTGTAATTTTGCTTACCCGCGCCAAAATTTGCTGTTTGACTTGAGAGGAGTGATTTTGGCAATCGCTTGTTTGTCTTGGTTGTGTATCTACAATAATTTGTGGTGCTACTGGCTGAGAAATCTCTAACACAAGTTCTGCTGCTGGAGGAACCAACCAATTTTCCACAACACGAATGACTTCGCCCACAGTCTGCAACTGAATCAAGTTTTGCAGAGGTACAGCTTCCATAAACTCAGCTTGCTGTTGTTCAGGAATCAGTTGAATCAAACCGTTGAGCAGTTCTACCATCTTAATCGAATCAAAGCCCAGGTCTGCTTCCAAGAACATATCTAGTTCGATGTCTTCTGTACTATGTCCTGTAATCTTACTTACCCGCGCCAAAATTTGCTGTTCGATAATTTTATGATTCATTGTGCTTCCTTAAAAGTCAATATAATTGAGCATCAGCAGACTTATTGCCGTCCTGGGATTAATCTTGCTTTTTACTGTTCTGCATTAATCCCAATATTTATGCAAAAAAGCTAATATTTGAAGGGAGACAAGTAGGAAGATGCAAATAAACTGAACTACAAAAGTTCTAGTCAATAAACTGAAAAGCTCTTCTATTTTCAATCAGCAAAGCCGGATTTAGATAGCTAAAACTTTATCTTCCACAAAACTATCACTTACCCGCATACCAATAAATTTCATTTTTACACCATCACTAGGCACAAGATTTAAACCACTAAGCACAGGTTTAATAGGGCGATCGCTAGCCAAAGTTAAATCATACTTTGACACAGTAGTTGCTAACACTAATTTGAGTGCAAATTCCGCAAATGCTGCGCCAATGCAACGACGGCTACCACCACCAAAAGGCATATACTCATAATAAGCAAATTGTTTATCAATGAAACGTTCTGGTATAAACTCCTGGGGTTGAGGATATAAATCCTCGCGCTGATGTAAAAGATAAATTGCAGGTATCAATACTGTATCAATTGGTAATTCATATCCCATCATCTCAACAGGTGAAGCGACTATGCGAGGTTGAGTCTGAATTTCTACAGGACTAATGCGTAAAATCTCTTTGCAAACAGCACTCAAATAAGGTAGTCTGACAATAGTTAACGGATCTGGTGATGTACCAAGGGAAGATATTTCTTGCCTTAACTTTTCAGCAACATTAGGCAAATGATAAACCCAATATAAAGACCAAGCCATAGCTGATGCAATCCCATCTTTACCACCAAACACTAGCGTCACTAACTCATCGCGCAGTTCCTGATCCGTCATGGGTTCACCAGCTTCATCCCGCGCAGATATGAGTAAATTCAAAATATCAGTCCCTTCAGGGTTGTATTGCTGGCGACGTTCTTGAATTTCTGCATATAATAACTCGTCAATTTGCCGCATGATATGACAGACATATCCCCAAGGACTCCATTTGCCTAAATCTTTTCGTAAGAAGGGTAGAAAAAACATACCGGAAACTAAGGGATATTTCGCAAATTCTAGTAGTGAACTAATCAGTTGATCGAGTTTTTGCAAACGATTACCTTGAGCATCACCAAAAACGCTTTTGAGAATGATTTTACCTGAAATATGTTCTGTAATAGAACGCGCGAAGAAGTCTTCCCCTGGAGTTAACTGGCTAAATATTTGTGCAGTGGTCTGACAAATTATGTCTCCATAAGCTTTTAGTCGTGAGCCATGAAATGAAGGCATAATTAACTGGCGATGACGGCGATGGTTATTGCCAGTTAGAACGATTAATGAACTACTACCTAAAATTGGTTGAAAAAGCTGATTACCAGCATTTCTAAATTGCTTTGACTCTCCATTAAATATCTGTTGAATTGCTTGTGGATTACTAACATAAACTACTGATTTTGATTTTGCACCTAACTGTAATGTAAATATGTCTCCATAACGTTTTGCTGCTTTTTCCATGTAGCCAAGTGTATCATTCATCCACAGTATTAACTGTAGTAAAGGTTGAGTTTTAGGGCCATTAGGTAGTTTAGTCATAATTATTGTTTTAGGAAAAGTTTAGAGAGGATAGTTTCAGCAAACAAGCAATAATTTGCGCTGCATTTTATTAGGCATAAAACTTGGAATTGATGAAGAATGTAATAAATATGCAGTTGATTTAGTTGCGCTTTGCTTGAGTTGTCAGAGATATTTCGAGAGTCAATGCAGATTGTTACAAAACTTGATATTTATGTATCTGCGTAATTCAATGACTTCACACTGATTAATAAACTATAGGGTGTTCATCCTGTAAACACTGCTACCCAGTTCAGTATTTGTTGTGTATGAGTGCAATATTAAATACTAATTTACTCATTAGAGTAGTCTAGTTGTATTGCTGTTGTAGTTGTCAAATGAAATAATTAGCCAATTATGGTACAAAATTCCAGCATAAAAAAGCAGTATTTTTTCCAACATCCTGTTCAAAGGGCTACTACTCTATTCATTGCCACAGTTTTAGTAACTGGTACCACTATTTATGTCTTCTCGCGTTGGCAATCTACACAAGTTAGTTCTTCACCCGCACCTATAGCCACCAGTAGCGCAGAAAGTAAAATTGTTGCCGCCTTGGGGAGATTAGAACCTGATGGTGAAGTCATTCAACTATCTGCACCAATTTCTAGTGAAGGTAGTCGAGTTGAGAAATTATTGGTAAAACAAGGCGATCAAGTCTATGCTAACCAGGTAATTGCTATTTTAGATAGCCGCGATCGCTTACAGAGAGCCGTAGAAAAAGTACAAGAACAAGTTAAAGTTGCTCAAGTGCGCCTAGCGCAAGTAAAAGCAGGCGCAAAAACTGGTGAGATTAATGCCCAAGCCGCAACTATCGCCCGTTTACAAGCTGAAAAACGTGGAGAAATAACTGCTCAAACTGCAACTATCTCACGTCTAGATGCTGAACTTCGCAACGCAGAAACAGAATATCAGCGTTATCAACTGCTTTATCAAGAAGGAGCGATTTCTGCCTCTGTACGCGATAATAAGTACTTGCTAGTGGAAACAATACAACAGCAACTCAACGAAGCCAAAGCCACTCTCAAGCAAATCCAACAAGCCAAACAGCAGGAGCTAAATCAAGCAAAAGCTACCCTCGATGGCATTGCGGAAGTTCGTCCAGTGGATGTAGCAGTAGCCGAAGCAGAAGTGCAAAATGCGATCGCCTCTGTCAGAGAAGCCAAAGCTAACCTCGATTTAGCATATGTGCTAACTCCTAAAAGCGGTCAAATTTTAAAAATTCACACTTTATCTGGAGAAGTTGTTAAAGATAAAGGCATTGTTGATTTAGGTCAAACTAGCCAAATGTATGTGGTAGCTGAAGTTTACCAAAGTGATGTAAATAAAATCAAAGTTGGTCAACAAGTCACCATTACCAGCAATGTTTTAGCAAAAGAATTAAAGGGAGTGGTCAAGCAAATTGGGTTACAAATTGGCAAAAAAGATATTTTGGATGCTGATCCAACTGCTGATGAAGATGCCAGAGTCGTAGAAGTTAAAATTCGACTCAATAGTGAAGATAGTAAACGGGTAGCAGGTTTAACTAATCTACAAGTGAAAGTAGCAATTGAAATTTAACCTTGATTAATAATATATTGCTTCGTTTTAACAACTATCAATTATGTTTAAATAATGAATGATGCGTAAAATACCTTTAGCTTGGCGGCAACTTAGCCGCAATAAAAGTCGTCTTCTAGTTGCTTTAGCAGGAATTACCTTTGCAGATATTCTCATGTTTATGCAGTTAGGTTTCCAAACTGCTCTTTATGATAGCAATACTATTATCCATCAAAAATTACGAGGAGACTTATTCATCACCAGTACTCAAGCTCGTAATTGGGCAAATATGGAAACATTTCCTCGTCGCCGTCTGTATCAAGCTATGAGTTTTAAAAATGTAGAAGCTGCTGATGCTTTATACATTAATTTCGCCGACTGGAAGAATCCGAAAACTCGTCGAACACAATCTATCTTAGTTATGGGATTTGACCCTGAAAAATCTGTGTTTAATCTTCCTGAAGTGAACCAGAACCTTGATAAAATTAAGCTGCCAGATACTCTCATGTTTGATAGAGCTTCTAGGGGTGAGTATGATAGTACAGTTATCGACCTGGAAGCAGGTAAGATTGTGACTACTGAATTAGAATCTCGCCGGATAGAACTCCAAGGTTTATTTACAGTAGGAGCTTCTTTTGCGGCTGACGGCAGCTTAATTACTAGTGATTTAAATTTTCAACGCATATTTCCCAAAATTAAAGCAGGACAAGTCAGTGTAGGGGTAATGACTCTTAAACCAAATGCTGATCCTCAAGCAACGGCGAAAGTCCTTAAATCTGGCTTACCTGGTGATATTAAAATTTTAAACCGTCAAGAATTTATTGAATTTGAAAAGGAATACTGGAAAAACAATACAGCTATTGGATTTATTTTTAGTTTAGGAGCTCTGATGGGTTTTATTGTCGGTATCGTTATTGTTTATCAAATTCTTTATAGTGATGTTTCCGACCATTTACCCGAATATGCCACTCTTAAGGCTATGGGATATACAAACACATATTTATTATCTGTAGTATTACAGGAAGCTTTAATTTTAGCGATTTTAGGATTTGTCCCAGGATTTAATCTCTCTTTATTTCTGTATTCTTTAACTAGAAATGCCACACGCCTACCAATAGCAATGGTATTTGATAGAAGTCTGCTAGTACTAGCATTAACTATCTTAATGTGTGTTATTTCTGGCATTATTGCTATCCAAAAACTCCGAGAGACTGACCCGGCAGAGATTTTTTAACTATTGAGTCTATTTTTCCTATTGTAAACTATGACTACCTTTCTTGTTAAAGACACATCAATCACTCCACCTCAAGTAGTTTCTAAACAAGTTACCTTGGCACAATTACATAATGATGTAACTGCTCTAGCTGAATACTATCAAAAGCTTTGTGAATATAAAAAGCAGCAACAGTGGCGCAATCTTCAGGATAAAGTAGTTTACGGCTTTCAAGAACTGGCCTCTTTAAGTGAGGTTATCAATGCTTTATCAACTCAACTAGAAACTGAAATCCAGAAGTTTCATAAAATTGCTAGTGAAACTAACAAAGCTTACTGTGCCATCCATCAAGCTCCAGAGATGATGAATGGGGAGAAAGTAAAACTTAGTAGTTGGCAACATTTGAGTATTTGGCAAGTGCATCATTCATCTATACCTGTGGTGATTAAAGAGAAAGGCAAATTTGTACTGACTGAGAAAAAACTGGATTTTTCTAACCCAGAGATGAAAAAAGACGTTCCGAGACAGGCAAAAGTGGCACAACAACGTAGAAAAACTTTAGAAAGTTGGTTGGAACAACAACGGAAGTCTTAAACTTGCTTCCACTCGAAGGTGCAAGATGTCAGATAAGAATAATTAACCGCCGATTAACGCCGATGTTGATGTTCGCGTTAGCGTCTCGTACAGAAGTCTTCCCGCAGGGTACGCGGATGATAAAGATTTTAGCTAATGGACAAGTTTAGCCTTGCCACGCTAGTAGTATAGCTTGCTCATTTAAGCTTGTTGAAAAACGTTCAAATAATAGAGTTTAGAGATTGTTCTCTCCTGAAACTAACAAACGAGAGTAAATCATTGCCATATTTGCATAAATCTCAAGGAAACAAATGATAAATAAAACAGCTACATGAAGTGAAACTTAGCTTTGCAGAAGCTGAAAGTTTTCAAATTAAACAGAATTATGGAACTTAAAAAGCTCAAACTATGAGCATATTTTGGGTTGTTAGTAACCTTTGCTTAGAAATTTATTATTGCTGCTTTCGGAATAATTTAGGAAAAATTACATGATAAATATGATGATAAACGTAAAATTTTCTAGCTTAGTTGACTGCCTACGCTATAGAGCTTTAATTCAGCCTCATCAAGTTGCTTATAGGTATCTCTTGGACGGAGAAACTGAAGAGTCCTGTTTAAGTTACCAAGAACTAGACAAAAACGCAAGAGCGATCGCAGCTAAACTTCAAAATCTCGGCTTAACAGGAGAACGAGCGCTGCTACTCTATCCCCAAGGTCTAGAATTTATCAGTGCATTTTTTGGATGTCTTTATGCTGGAGTGATTGCTGTTCCTGCTTATCCTCCCCGCTCTAATCAATCTTTTGTACGTCTGCAATCAATTATGGCAGATGCAGGCGCAGCCGTAGCGCTGACCACCATAGAAACATTATCTAATGTAGAAAGCAAGTTCATCGAATATCCAGAGTTACAAGCATTTTCCTGGCTTGCAACCGATGATATTTCTTGGGAATTAGCCTCAGCATGGCAAGAGTTATTTATAGACAAAAATAAACTAGCATTTCTGCAATATACCTCTGGCTCTACAGGTACACCGAAGGGTGTAATGGTGAGTCATGGAAATATTCTATATAATCAGCAGATGATTCAACAGGCGATGCAGCATACCGACAAAACAGTTTTTGTGGGTTGGCTGCCTCTTTTTCATGACATGGGTTTAATTGGTAATATGCTTCAACCCATGTATTTGGGAATCCCTTGTATTCTCATGTCGCCTGTAGCTTTTCTACAACGTCCTTATCGCTGGTTACGAGCTATTTCTGATTACAAAGGAACTACTAGTGGCGGGCCTAATTTCGCTTATGATTTGTGTATTAAAAAAATTACCGAAGAACAAAAAGCAACTCTTGACCTGAGCAGTTGGAATGTTGCTTTCAATGGTGCAGAACCAATTCGTGCAGAAACTCTCACACAATTTACCGCCGCCTTTGCATCTTGTGGTTTTCGTCCTCAAGCTTTTTATCCTTGCTATGGCATGGCTGAAACTACTCTACTAGTTTCTGGTGGGTTAACTAGTAATTTACCTATGTTGCAAAACTTCCAAACCGCAGCACTGGAACAAGACCAAGTAGTGTCTGATAACGAGGGTGATAACTATAGGACATTAGTTGGGTGCGGTAAAACAGTGATAGAACAACAACTCATCATTGTTAATCCTGAAGCCTTAACTCTTTGCCAACCTCATGAAGTAGGTGAAATTTGGGTATCAGGTGCCAATGTAGCTCAAGGTTACTGGAATCGACCTGAAGCCACAAAAGAAACTTTTCAAGCTTACATAGCCAATACAGATTTTAGCGAAGCCTTGGCTTCAACCCCATTTCTACGTACCGGCGACTTGGGTTTTCTTCAAGATGGTGAATTATTTGTCACAGGCCGTCTCAAGGATTTACTAATCATTCGCGGACGCAATCATTATCCTCAAGATATTGAATTGACAGTCGAACAAAGCCACCCAGCGCTACAAGCTGGAAGTGGTGCAGCATTCACCATTGAAGCAAATGGTAGTGAAAAATTGGTAATTACTCAGGAAGTAAAACGTGAATACCTCCGTCATCTCGATGCTAATGAAGTCATTGCAACCATCCGCAAGACAGTTTCAGAACAACATGAATTAGATGTTTATGGTGTAGTTTTACTGAAAATTAGCAGTATTCCTAAAACTTCCAGTGGCAAAATTCAACGTCATGCTTGTAAAGCCAAATTCCTCACTGACAGCTTAAATAGTATCGGTCAGTGGTCTCAAGGCAGAAGGCAGGAGGCAGTAGTAGCAGGCAGAAGGTAATAATTGTCTTCCCCATCTCCCCACTCATCACTCATCACTTTTTCAAAAATACTTAGGAGAAATCGAGAATGTCGCCACTATCTAAATTAGAGAACCTAACAAAAGTTAATCAATACAGCACTACACAACCAAAGTTCGTCACTAATGGAAAGCCTAGTTTTATCGGTCATTCCGGTTATGACCAAATAGTAAATCTCCGTAAGAGTGTTAACGCTGAAGAAATTCAAGCATGGTTGATTTCTCGCATCTCTGAGGAGTTAGAATTTGGCGCGGAAACGATTGAGATTGATGAACCCTTTGCCCTCTATGGTATCAATTCGGTGGTAGCTGTGACTTTGGCTGCTGACCTGGAAGATTGGTTGCACATTAAATTACCTGCCACACTGCTGTGGGACTATCCAACTATTGAAACGCTGTCCCAGTATTTAGAGAACTCATCAGGTCAGTCTAAAGTTTATGTTAACGGGAGACGTTAGAAGCATGGAACCTATCGCAATTATTGGTATTGGTTGTCGTTTTCCTGGAGCGAAAGATAAAGATGCTTTCTGGCAGATGCTACGAGATGGGGTAGATGCGATCGCCCAAACTCCTAAAGAACGCTCAAGTCTTCTGGCAGCTTATGATCCAGACCCAAAAGCCCCAGGTAAAACGAATAATCTCTGGGGTGGCTTTCTCAAAGATATTGACCAATTTGACCCCCACTTCTTCAGTATTTCCCGGCGGGAAGCGGCAGCAATAGATCCTCAGCAACGGCTGTTGCAAGAAGTAGCTTGGGAGTCTCTAGAAGATGCTGGCATTCTACCAGAAAGTCTAGCTGGTTCTCGCACTGGCGTATTTATCGGACTAATGTGGAATGATTACGCCCAGATGCAGATGAAGAATCCATCTACCATTGATGCCTACACTGGTTCTGGTAGTGGTAATTTTATGACAGCTAATCGTCTTTCCTATCGGTTTAATTTTCACGGGCCGAGTATGGTGGTAGATACGGGCTGTTCCTCATCGCTGACGGCGGTTCATTTAGCTTGTCAAAGTCTGTGGCAGGGTGACTCTACTCTCGCCCTAGCTGGGGGTGTCAACCTCATTCTCGAACCAGGAGCAAGTGTTTTTTATAGCAAAGCTGGTCTGTTAGCTGCCAATGGTCGCTGCAAAACCTTCGATGCTCAAGCTGACGGCATAGTACGCGGTGAAGGCGTGGGTCTGGTTGTCTTAAAACGCTTATCCAGGGCTTTAAGCGATGGTGATCCAATTTATGCAGTGATTCGTGGTAGTGCTACTAACCATGATGGATTAACTAATGGTGTGACTGCTCCCAGTCAGTGGGCACAGGAATCATTATTGCGTGAGGCTTATGCCCAAGCGGGTGTTTCTCCTAGCCAAATTCAGTATGTAGAAGCTCATGGCACAGGCACTTTATTAGGCGATCCGATTGAAGCTAAGGCTTTGGGTTCCGTATTATCTACTGGTCGCTCTTTGGGTGAGCCTTGCGCCATTGGTTCGGTGAAGTCTAATATTGGGCATTTGGAAGCGGCAGCTGGCATTGCTGCCTTAATTAAAGTAGCTTTGGCTCTCAAGCACAAAGAAATACCCCCCAGTTTGCATTTCCAACAGCCAAATCCCCATATTCCTTTTGTTACTCTCCCCTTACGAGTGCAGCAAACCTTGAGTCCTTGGCCGAAAAGATCCGGTTCTGCTTTAGCCGGGGTTAGTTCCTTTGGTTTGGGTGGCAGCAATGTACACATGGTTATGGAAGAGGCTCCCCAATATCCTAAGCCAGGTAATGATGTTGAACGTTCTTTGCATTTATTAACTTTATCTGCCAAAACTGAGAACGCTTTACAAGATTTGGCTAGACATTATGAGGCACTCTTAGCAAAAACTGATGTTTCCTTGGCGGATATTTGCTTTAGTGCGAATACAGGGCGATCGCATTTTCCCCATCGTCTAGCGATCGCCGCAGCATCTACGGAAACATTATGCCAACAACTAGGGGGGTTTGCTACCGGCAAACAACTAGCAGAATTAGCAACTGGGCAAGTACGTAACCGCAAAAAACCAAAGATAGCCTTTATCTTTACAGGTCAAGGTTCGCAGTACGTAGATATGGGGCGTGAACTGTATGCAACTCAACCCAGTTTCCGCCAAGCGTTAGACCATTGTGACCAGTTGTTACGCCCTTACCTGGAACAACCTCTATTATCAGTCCTCTATCCTGATGGTGTTAACTCACCTCTGAATGAAACTGCTTATACTCAACCTGCACTTTTCGCTTTAGAGTATGCCTTAGCCAAACTATGGCAATCCTGGGGTATAGAACCCGATGCAGTCATGGGACATAGCGTTGGTGAATATGCTGCTGCTTGCGTGGCTGGTGTATTTAGTTTAGAAGATGCCATCAAGCTAATAGCTAACCGTGGTCAACTGATGCAAAGTTTGCCCCGTGATGGGGAGATGGTTGTAGTATTTGCCACTGAAGCCAGGGTTAGCCAAGCCATAGCACCTTATCAAGATGTAGTGGGAATTGCCGCCATCAACGGCCTAGAAAACATCGTCATTTCCGGTGCGCGTCAGGCAATACAAGCAGTGGTGCAGCAACTGACAGCCGAGGGAGTCAAAACAACAAAGTTGAATGTTTCCCACGCTTTCCACTCCCCCTTGATGGAACCCATACTGGCAGATTTCCAGCAAATTGCGGCAAAAGTGAATTACTCAGAACCCCAAGTTCAGTTAGTTTCTAACCTGACTGGGCAACTGACTACAGATGAAGTCATGTCAGCTAGTTACTGGACTCATCATATCCGTGAGGCTGTGAGATTTGCTGATGGGGTCAAAACACTGCATCAAGAAGGTTATGAATTATTTCTAGAGATTGGTTCCACACCAATATTATCGGGAATGGGGCAACGGTGTTTACCTGAAAATGCGGCAACTTGGTTACATTCTCTCAAAAAAGGTCAGGCAGACTGGGCGCAATTACTCGATAGTCTCAAAACTTTATATGTTCGTGGCTTTGAAGTTAATTGGATTGGATTTGACCAAGATTATGTTCGCCAAAAAGTATCATTACCAACTTATCCATTTCAGCGTGAAAGTTTTTGGATACAAGCATCAGATATGCAGCTCAATTCTCATCATCCTGCAACTGAGCAGAATCTTCCTCAACTATCATCACCTGTAGTCTCTCCTAGCCAAAATTTAACAAATACCTTGTACAAGCAAACTATTGATCCCTTAGTTCAAGAATGGTTTTACGGTTGGCAATGGCAGCCAGAATCCTTAATTGTCTCTCCAGAAATGCCTGCCGGCGCTGTGGTCATTTTCAAAGATAGTGACAACCTTGCAGAAAATTTAGGCAAGCTGTTTGATAACAAAAAATACGCTGTTTATTTTGTGACTGCTGGTGAAAAATTTATCCAAGATAATGCCCGGAATTTTACGATTAACCCATCTCATCCTCAAGACTACGAGCAGTTAATGCAAGTAATTAAAGCAGATGGCTGGAAAGTTAGTGCAACTATTTATTTATGGAATTATACTCAAGCTCTAGGCTCAACCATTATCAGCAGTGGCAATTACAATCAGCTAGAAGAAAACATATATAATATCTTGTTGTTAGGACAGGCATTAATTAAATATTATCCTGACATTCCTATTAACTTCCTTGTGTTAACTCAAGGTGCTTATATTACATCTGCAAATGAACAGATTTCCGGTTTACATCAAGTAATGGGAGCTACAATAGCACAAACAATTACTCAAGAAAACGAAAATATACAAACCAAAATAGTAGATGTAATTCCCCAAAGCATATCTTCAGAAACATTAGCCCAAATTTTATTCCAAGAGTTAGCAGCTAAACCTGCTCAAGATGGTATAGTAGCTATTCGCCAAGGACAACGCCTCAGACGCACCTTAGAAAAAATCAAAGTTACCCCCAATGCTGGATCTCCTAAAACTCATACTGCCAGAGAAACTTGGTTGATTACTGGTGGTACTAGTGATGTGGGAGCAGAAATAGCTAAGGGACTGGTGAGTCAAGTACCCGTGAATTTGGTACTTACTGGACGGAGTACCTTACCACCCCAAGATACTTGGGATGCTTTGCAGACAGATAAAACCAATAGTAAACGCATTCAAGTAATTCGCGACTTAGAGCAACTGGGCGCTACAGTTATGTATCAAGCTGTAGATGTCACCAATGCAGCCCAGATGCAACAGTTAATAGTAAACATCCATGATTGCTTTGGTCACTTAGATGGAGTTATCCACGCTGCGGGTGTTCAACATAATACCACATTTAAAGTTATTAACAAAACACCAAAAACTGTTGCTCCAGTATTGGCTCCTAAAGTCCAAGGCACAATAATTTTAGATCAGGTCACACAAAACGAACCCTTAAAATCTTTTGTGGTCATTTCCTCAGCCGCTGCTTCTCATCCCCAATGGGGCGCAAACTTAGGAGATTATGCCGCCGCTAACGCTTTCTTAGATAATTATGTTATTTATCGTACCCAAAGAGGAGGAGCCGGGCGATCGCTAGCTGTGAATTTCTCCTTATGGCGTGATAAAGGCATGGCAAAAATTGGTGGCTTTGCTCTCACATTTATAGCTAAAGCTAAAGGTTTAAATTTACTCGCGCCGCCACAAGCTGTCAACGCCTTTTTGCAAGCTTTATCTTCAAATGAATCTGCTGTAATTCACATTATTGATTTGATTGAGCCAAAATTTATTCAACCAGAACAACCCCAACTACCAATTACCCCTCCATCTCTTCCGAAAACTCAAAATATGCGTCAATTAGTGCGGGGAATCTTAGCTCAATATCTATCTATTCCTGAAGCACAACTAGAAGGAAGTAAAAACTTTCAAGAACTAGACTTAGATTCAATTGGGATGATAGAAGCCATCAAACAACTCAGCCAAACCCTCAACCAAGAGTTATTTCCTACTTTATTATTTGAATATCAAACCCCTGATGATTTGGCAGATTTCTTAGAAAGTCAGGGCTATACTGCACCAAATATATCCAAAAATGCTGAAACGACAAAGGTTCCTACTATTAACAACAACCAACCAGAAAATCTCAAAAACGTGAACATTCAAGCACAGGAAATAAGAGAACAAGACATTGCAATTATTGGTATGGCTTGTAAAGTGCCTGGCGCTGATAATTTAGAACAGTATTGGGATTTACTGATGGCAGGAAAATCAGTTATTCGTGATGTGCCTGCTGAACGTTGGTCAACTGAAGATTACTTTGAAAAAGATGGCACGGCGGCACATACAACTTATTGTAAACGGGGCGGATTTCTCGAGCGTCCGTATGATTTTGATGCCCTATTCTTCGGCATCTCTCCCCGTGAAGCCACAGCAATGGATCCGCAACAGCGATTGTTTTTAGAAGTCGCTTGGCAAGCTTTACAAATGGCAGGTTACGGCGGCAGATATCGTACCCAAGATATAGGCGTGTTTGTTGGTTGTGGACAAAATAACTATGTAGAACACTTCATTAATTATCAACAATATGCTGTATTGCGGAAGCGTTTAGAAACAAGCTCTTGGTTTAGTAGCCTGTCTCCCCAGGATCAGCAAAACTTGCTGGGAACCTTGACAAATGTACTCAAACCCAGCGAAATTCTGCCAGAGTCAGCAGCAGGTAACGAGTTAAATGGCATTGCTGCTAGAGTCAGCCACTGTCTAGATTTCAATGGACCAAGCTTGTCAGTGAATACAGCTTGTTCTTCATCACTAGTAGCATTAAATATTGCTTGTGAAAGTTTGCGTGCTGGTCAAACTCGCATGGCGATTGTTGGGGGAGTGAATCTGAATCTCAGCCCTAGCCCTTATACCTTTTTGAGCAAGGTTAAGGCTCTCTCCCCTGATGGCAAATGTTACCCCTTTGATCGCCGTGCTGGTGGCATGGTTTTAGGCGAAGGCGCAGGTGTAGTAATTCTCAAACCCCTGAAAGATGCGATCGCCGATGGTGATTATATTCACGCAGTTATTAAAGGTGTGGCAGTGAATAATGATGGACATTCTCAAGGAATCACAGCACCTAATCCCAAAGGACAAGCAGAAGCCATCCGCAAAGCTTATCGTAATGCTGGTATCGACCCGCAAACAGTATCTTACATTGAAACGCATGGTACAGGTACTTTACTTGGAGACCCCGTCGAAGTCGAGGGCATGACTCAAGCCTTCCGCAGTTTTACTAGCGATCGCAGCTTCTGTGCGATCGGTTCGGTAAAATCTTCTATTGGTCATATGTTGTCTGCCTCTGGCATAGTCAGCCTGATTAAAGTTGTACTAGCTATGCAGCATGGTAACATTCCCGGTACTGTCGGTTTTCAAGACCCCAATCCCCATATTAATTTTGCCGAGACACCTTTCTATCCTATCGGCGAACAAGGGATGAATTGGTCTGTCAAGACTAGTCCAAGGCGTGCAGGTATCAATGGATTTGGATTTGGTGGTACTAACTGTCACGTAATTCTAGAAGAATCTCCGGTATTATCTCAACGCCCAGCTAATGCCAATCAATCTGCACCTAATTTACTGTTATTGACTGCGCGGAACCAAAAAATTCTTAAGCAAGTGGCTACACAACTGCTCGACCATCTTGTGAAGTATCCTGAACAACAAGCTGCCCAAGTATGCTTCACTATGAATAATACTCAAAGGGAACAGGCTTATAAAGCTGCTATGGTTGTAAGCAATCGCCAACATCTGCTAGAAACCCTCAAAGCAATTTGTTTGGAACAGCCACATTCAGATATTTACGCAGGTCGTGCTAATCCCCAACGCGTAGCTAGAGTACACGTAGTCATGGATGACAGCATTGCTCTAGCACCGGAGGAAGTGGAAACATTAGGACAACGTTTCCCTCATTTTCAGCAAGCTTACACTCAGTGCGAAAACCTCTGGACTCAAGCTTCAAACCGTAGAAATGCCCTGACAAACAAAGCACACACTTTTGCAGTCCAGTATGCCTTGGGTCGGTTGCTGATGTCTCTAGAACTCCAACCCAATAGCTTACTAGTACAAGGAACAGGCGTTTTAGTAGGAGCTTGTCTGACTGGCAAAATTCCTTTAGAACAGGCGATGTCATTGCTAGTACAGATAGAAGCAGGCACAATTATTCATCCTGTTAATGAACAGCATACAGAGGCGATCGCACCTACCTGGACTTGCCCACTAGTAACTGTAGGCGGCATCTTCAGAAACTCTGTGACAATTTCTCACCCACAACTAGCAAAACTGGTGCAAACTTCTTCACAATTAAATCTTGCTAGCTGTCAAGAAGTTGTCAGTGAAGAAGCAGTTTATCTAGATTTAGGAAATGCTCAATTCCTCAAAAAACAATTAGTAGATAATCCACAGTTGTGGTTCTGTGCTGATAACCAGCAACCATCTGTGAAACGTTGGCTTGTGACACTAGCAAAATTATATATTGCAGGTGTGCGGTTTAACACTAAACCTCTATTTTCTTCAGATGTTAGTCGAGTACCATTACCAACATATCCTTTTGAACACAAGACTTATAAAGTGAGTGTTACTGATAGTAGCAATGAAGACAATTTTCCTCAGTTACCTCCAGTCATCAACAAAAATCCTCAAAAACAAACCACATCACTAACCCCTGAATGTACAGTGTCTCTAGCTGTTAACCCAAAACCTCATCAAATAAGCCAATCTGAGGTCATAAGTATTACGCTAACAGGACTAATGCCCATAGAAAAATTATCTCCATTGTTAGCAGAGCAACGCCAATCAAGTTACCTAGCTTTAGATCGTGAATTTAAAAAGTTAGGCAACCCCCAATACAGTTTAGTTAAGGAAATTTATCTGTTAAGGCAGGCAGGGGGAGCAGGGGAAGCAGAGGAAGCAGGGGGAAAAAAAAAGGCTTAACTGAACCGTATTGAGGCAACCCCACTCAAAATCATCTCTAACTAAAACCAAGCCGAGCATTCCTTAAACTAATATCAAGAAATGCTCGGCATTTTGATAATCAAATAATCCCTTAATCCCTTCCGCTTCCCTCCTCATAAAACCTCCGCGTATCTCTGCGTTCAAAAAATCCGAAATTTATGCAAACACTAAATTACCCTAACCCAATTAAATCAGGAATAACTGAACCCATCATTAACATCCGTAATGTCAATCAATACTTTGGACAAGGAAAATTACGCAAACAAGTTTTAACCGATATCAATCTAACCATTAATCCTGGATCTATCGTCATTATGACAGGCCCATCCGGCTCAGGAAAAACCACCTTATTAACTCTCATAGGTGGATTACGTTCTTGTCAACAAGGTAGCTTACAAATAATGGGACAAGAACTATGCGGTGCTTCTGATAGGTTATTGCTACAATTACGCCGACAAATTGGCTATATTTTTCAAGCGCACAACTTAATTGACAGTCTAACTGTACAAGAAAATGTAGAGATGTCTTTGCAACTGCATGAAGAGTTCCCTTACTCTCAAAGAAAGGAACAAGCAGCACAAATACTGGAATCTGTAGGACTAGGACATCGACTGAAATACTATCCAAATAATTTATCGGGTGGACAAAAACAACGAGTTGCGATCGCTCGTGCTTTGGTTGCCAATCCTAAAATTGTTCTAGCTGATGAACCAACAGCATCACTCGATAAAAAATCGGGAAGAGAAGTATTAGAATTAATGCAAAACCTAGCTAAAGAACAAAATTGTACTATCTTGTTAGTAACTCATGATAATCGCATTTTAGACATTGCAGATCGGATTATTTACATGGAAGATGGCTATTTATTAGATAAGTAATAAATTTTGGCTCTTCCGTAGGTTTTATGCTGAAATTGAAATAATAATTCGAGATTTACCTTTAATAGCAAGGCTTTTGGGTAGTTTTAACCTTAATTTTATTCCAAAGGCTCAAAATCCAAGCTTAAAAGCTGTCTTTTTTGCCCTGTAAGGAATCTGAGCTATTTTATAAGCGTTTTTAGCATAACAAGTAATAAAGAGCCTAAATTTTATTTTGCTATCAATTTTATTAAAAAAATTATTTCAATTCTATAAAACACAAGATATGAGGAGGAAGGTCATGAAAGCAGTTGTCATCCATCAATATGGTTCTACTGAGGTTTTGCAGTATGAAGACTTGGAGGAACCACAAATCGAGCCAACGCAATTACTTGTGAAAGTTCATGCTAGCAGCGTTAATCCTATTGACTGGAAAATCCGTAAGGGAATGTTGAGTTTCACGACTGGCAATAAATTTCCCAAGATTCTAGGCTTTGATTTAGCCGGAGAAGTGGTAGCAGTTGGCTCTGATGCTACACGCTTTCAACCAGGAGATGCTATCTATGGACGCACTGGCTTATCTGGCGGTGCTTACGCGGAATTTGCAGCTGTTTCAGAAAACTTGGTTGCTACTAAACCAAATAATTTAACTTATGAAGAAGCTGCTAGCGTACCTTTGGCAGCACTCACAGCACTGCAAGCCTTACGTAACCAGGGTAATACTCAGCCAGGACAAGCTGTTCTCATTAATGGCGCTGCGGGTGGTGTAGGAACTTTTGCTATTCAAATAGCTAAGGTTTTAGGGGCAGAAGTGACGGGAGTTAGCAGTACAAAAAACTTAGATTTGATTAAATCTCTAAGTGCAGATCGTGTTATTGACTATACTCAACAAGACTTTACTAATAGTACATTACAGTACGATGTAATTTTTGATGCAGTTGCAAAAAGCTCATTTTTTCAGAGTAAGAAAGTGTTGAAACCTAATGGAGTTTATATCACAACACTACCTAGTCCTAAAAGTATTCTGCAAAATTTATTAACCAAAATTATTCCTGGCAAAAAAGCTAAGTTGGTCTTTGAGAAACCAAATGCCCAAGACTTAATTTACCTCAAAGAGTTGATTGAGACAGGTAAAATTGGTGTAATCGTTGACCGTACTTATCCTTTACAAGAATTAGCAGCAGCTCATACTTATAGCGAAAGTGAGCGAGCAGTAGGTAAGATTGCTATTATTATTTAGTCGTGCTTGAAAAATATAGGTGTAGAGCATCCGTGATAGGTTAAGGTAAAAGTGGCACTTGTTCTTTTTATGCCTACGCTACTGTCTATGTAATTAAAAAGAATAAACGAGTTACCTTAGCTATTAAAGCTGTTCAATAACAAAATACTTTAGTAGCAATTATTACTTATCTTTTAGCTCTGATTGAGCCTTTGAAGCTTAAAATAGAACGATTGTATTTAGACCGGGAATTCTTCTGTGTGCCAGTCATCAGATGGTTGCAAGCTCTTGATATCCCCAATGAAGATGCCAGTAATTATTCGAGGTAAACATGGCGGTACTAGACAATTAATTATTTAAGTTGTATTTGAGATAATGTTTTAGACAGTTAGGAAATAGCTGGCACTAAGGGTGAGGTTGCTAGAACCTTGAATGATCGCAACTAGTTCAGGACTAGTTTCATTCAGGAATAAGGCTGTACCTGTAGCCAAACCAGTTGGCGCTGCTCCCAAGCTATAGCTCGAGTTGGAGCCAGACAATTGCAACGTATCTTCGGTGGCATTGAAATCAGCAATCAGAGCGTAGTCGCCCAGTCCCAAAGTACTAGTATTACTATCGCTATAGAAGACACCGACAGTAATACCTAGCACAAACTGATCACTCCCAGCGCCGCCAGTCAAAAGGTCAACTTCAGCAATACCTCTTGTTGCTGTATCTGTTCCTGTAAGTATGTCGCCACCTTCATCTCCAAACAGGCGATCGCTTCCAGTGCCGCCGAAGGCAGAATCATTCCCACGTCCACCATAGAGAAGATCGTTACCATCGTCCCCAAACACGGAATCGTCACCATCGCCACCTGTAATGTAGTCAATTCCTGCATTACCACGGATGGTATCATTGGCTGTACCACCCGCTTGTGTGTCGTTGTTAGCAGTACCCAAAAGATTCAAAGCAACAATAGTCAAATTGTTTTTTGTGCTGGTATCGTTCTGCCCAGTAAATTCAGCATTGACTACTGTATTCAAGTTCAGGAGAATACCGTTGCACTGGGTAAAGCTATTGCCTTGGAGTAGTTCTGTATAGAGAATATTGGCATAACCATGATTACCAGCAAAATTCCACTGTCCAGGCTGAAATAGATCGTTCCAGTTGGCATAGACATCCAGAGTAGCCAACCGAGCATCATAGCCTAAAGTTTCGCTAGTATGAATAGATACAACGCGATTGGCGTCACTTGGATCTAAGCGTTCGCTTGCTGCTTTGCCTTCAAACTCAGGCCCTGCTGGATCTAAACCTACTATTTGAGTAAGAGAGCGCCCTGTAGATTCACGGTAGGTTGAGCCAGTGAATCCGGCAATGTGCGCTCCCAAACTATGTCCAATCAGGTTGGTGTAAGTCGGATCTACACCATTATTTACTAAGTAGGTAGCCAGCTGACTGGCGACATCGCGCGTTGTGGCGGCGGAAGTGGAATACCACAAGGAACTAGCTCCTTCTTCCCAATCTAGGAGAATGATATTAGCATTTGACTCACGTTGCCGAATGGTTTGGGCTATATTTTCCATCCAGTCAGCGGCTTTGTAGTTATTGCCTACATTGCCACCAGTGCTTTGATAGCCATGAATAACAACATAGGTTGGTGCCTCAGAAGTTATGCGCCCAGAACGGTTGATAGAACCGTTACCCCAAACATTAAAGTTGACTTCAACCATCTGAAAAATTCTATATGGAAAATTTCTATTTCTTTAGGCGAAAATTATGTTTTACCCTGGCAGATTTCTAAGTGGGACTTTCCCTACTTGATAAAACTGTTGCTCTAACTTGCCCAAACCAAGCCAGATCAAAAGCCCAATTATTATAACTAGGCTTGAATCCACCAGCAGAGTCCTCTTGTACTACTTTTGTTTGAGATGTTACTTGTTGTTGAGAACCCTCTTGAGGTAAAACACTATTGGACATGGTAACAATTGAAAAATCTGTTATTTTCTAGCCCCAAAAAATGTAGGTATTTTCTAATCCTATTGGTGGAACTCAATTGAGAAATCAGTCTTTAGTCTCAAGTGACGTCAGATGAAGCATATAATTTCTGACATTAAAAACTTTGGGTATACCAGAATTAAATGTAACCCTCCAAGGGAGTATGTTTCCTCAAAACAAAAAAAGCTTTTCGGCTTGGGGACAAATATTGGGCTATTTTGGTAGCTTTTGATGACTAAAGAAAGAGAATAATTTAATAGAGCGAAATAGCTCATTAAAACATTGTTGTGGCAGGAATAACGCAGTAATTCTTATATGCTAACCAATGTGTTTTAAATTGAACTCACATTATATTAAGCCGCGCACCAGCTTTAGCAAGTGATTTGGCAATTTCTAGCCCTAGTCCCCCTCCGGCTCCAGTTACTAAAGCAATTTTTCCAGTTAATGAGAACTCTGATAACGTCACAAAATTTACTTTCCACAATTATATTGAGCCGAGATGCCAATAGCTTAACAACAGAGTTTTAATAATAAAAATGCCCTCACCAGAGGGCAAGGGGCTATGCCAGGCGCTTAGGAAAAAAGAATGCTCACGATAAAATTGAAATTTTGGATTTATAACGGCTTTTATACTACACATAGTGTATCGGAATATCGAAGTTTATAATCCGGATAAATAACAAAATCTTGCTATTGGATGAGGTTTCGATTTCTTTTAAAGCGTCAATGTGGCGAAAAGGTCATTGCGCCTCATTGAAATTGAACCGGAGAGTTACCAAATATGAGACACTAAGCATGAATACAATTTCATATGAACACTCATTTGTAAAAAAAGTGCTAATAAATTTTAGTTGTCAACTGTCTAATTGTTGTTATTTATGCCGAAAATAAGGAAAGATTATCGTTTTCAGGGCAATGCAAAATAGTACAAATTTAAGCATCAATTGTGTAGACAAGCTTAAGGTGCTGGCAGATGAAACCCGTTTGGCAGTTTTACAACTTTTGATTGACAGTCCTAAGCGAGTGGGAGAGATGAATGCGATTTTGCATTTGGAGCAAAGTCTGCTTTCTCATCATTTACAGGTTTTGCGTCGAGCGAAATTGGTTGTGCGGGAGCGAGATGGCAAAGCATTTCTCTATCGTCTTGCCCCTCAAGTCGAAATAGCTACAGGCAAAGCTTTAAACCTCGGCTGTTGTGTTCTCTCGTTCAACCAAAACCTGGAATATCTATAAAAGTAAAGGGAGAAGATGAAACATTCACAAATTTCGGCGATCGCAATAGGATTAGTGACAAGCATTTGGTTACAAGGTTGTTCTCAACCTCCGCAAGCAGTCACAAATGATGGAAATAGGCTACAAGGAAAATTGGTACTTACTGGTTCAAGTACAGTTGCACCATTAGCAGCAGAAATTGGCAAAAAGTTTGAATCGCAACATTCTGGTGTGCGAGTTGATGTGCAATCAGGCGGTTCTTCTCGCGGTATTACAGATGCTCGTCAAGGTGTAGCCAATATTGGTATGGTTTCCCGTGCTTTAAAGCCCGAAGAAAAAGATTTAAAAGCGTTTTCCATCGCTCGTGATGGAGTAACGGTGATTCTCCATCAGGAAAATCCCGTCCCATCCCTAACTGACAAGCAAATTGTAGATATTTACACAGGCAAGGTGAATAACTGGAAACAGCTAGGGGGTAAGGATGGGGCAATTACAGTTGTTAATAAAGCCGAAGGACGTTCTACCCTGGAATTGTTTACCCACTACTTCAAGCTAAAAAATACTGACATCAAAGCACAAGTAGTGATTGGTGATAATGAGCAAGGAATTAAGACTGTAGCCGGAAACCCGAATGCTATTGGCTATGTTTCCATTGGCTCGGCAGAAAATAGCGCCGCCAATAAAGTACCAATCAAATTGCTACCTGTAAACGGTGTAGTAGCAACAACAGCTAATGTACAAAACGGGAGCTTTCCTATTTCTCGACCGCTTAACTTGGTCAGCAAAACCGAACCCCAAGGACTGGCTAAAGAATTTATTAACTTTGCACAATCGCAGCAGGTAAGTGACATTGTTAAAAAGCAAAACTTTGTCTCCATCGCCCAATGATATTTGGTTAATTTGGATACTACGAGGACTGGCAACAATCGCAGGAGCGATCGCACTTTTAATTGTTGTTTTTCTACTTTGGGAATCCTTACCAATCTTCAGTCGTATAGCACTATCCCGCTTCTTTACCGACTCCTCTTGGAACCCCACAGCAGGTTTATATAATCTCTCACCCATGTTATTGGGTACTTTCTTGGCAATGGCTGGTGCAGTGCTAATTGCTACTCCTATAGGCATTTTATCTGCTGTCTTTTGCCAATTCTATGCCCCGCCAATGGTAGCTCAACTCTATCGCCGCCTCATTGAATTATTAGCGGGGATTCCTTCTGTAGTGTATGGCTTTTGGGGATTAGTCGTGCTAGTTCCTTTGATTGGTAAAATTCATCCACCAGGGCCAAGCCTATTAGCAGGAATAGCAATTTTGGCGGTGATGATTCTGCCAACAGTCGCCCTTGTAGCCGATGCTAGCCTAGAGAAAGTTCCCACCTCTTACATTCAAGGTGCTGCTGCACTAGGGTTATCACGTTGGACAACAATCTGCACAGTAGTTTTTGCATCAGCCAAATCAGGGTTATTTACAGGCTTAATTTTAGGAACAGGTCGTGCCATTGGTGAAACAATGGCAATTTTGATGGTATGCGGCAATGTGGTACAGACCCCAAAAAGCTTATTTGACCCCATCCGCACACTCACGGCCAATATTGCTTTAGAAATGGCGTATGCCACAGGAGATCACCGTAGTGCGCTTTTTGTCAGTGGTTTGATATTGATGGGAATGATTGTGGTCTTAGTGGCGATCGCTGAAGTTATCAGTCAAGGCAAATGGCAGAGATAAAACAAAGCAAAGACAATCGTATCACTCGCAGAGAGTGGCTAGCAACAAGCTTAGTTTGGGCAACAGCCGCCTTCGTTACCGCCATTTTTTTATGGATAGTCAGCGATATCCTCTGGCACGGTATGGCAAATTTATCTTGGGAATTTCTGATTAGTGAACCAGAAAATGCGGGTAGAGAAGGTGGAATTGCCAGTATTCTCGTTTCCACTGTTTTAATTATTGGTGTATGTATGACAGTTTGCCTGCCCGTTGGTGTTGGTACAGCAGTTTTACTAGCAGAATTTACGAGTCGTGATAGTTGGTTCGCTAGATTAGTGCGCCGCAGTCTAGATGTACTTGCTGGTGTACCTTCGATTGTCTTCGGGTTGTTTGGCAACGTCTTGTTTTGCAAAGTTTTAGGGCTGGGGTTTTCCATTCTTTCAGGCGGACTCACACTGGCGTGTATGGTGCTACCAATCTTGATTCGCTCTACAGAGGAAGGATTTTTAGCGGTTCCTAATGAGTACAGATTAGGAGCCGCCGCTCTTGGCTTTTCGCGCACAACCACAATATTTCAGATATTATTACCTGCTGCTGTTCCTGGTTTAGTTGTGGGATTTGTGCTTGGTGTTGGTCGGGCTATTGCGGAAACTGCGGCTTTAATTTTTACTAGCGGTTACGTAGACCGAATGCCACAATCACTCCTCGATTCTGGGCGTACCCTTTCGGTTCATATTTTTGATCTCTCAATGAACATTTCAGGAGGAGATAAGAGTGCTTATGCTAGTGCATCGGTTTTGCTATTACTACTGCTTTTTATTAATGGCACAGCAGCGTGGATTGCAAAACGTTGGTTACACAGCAGAGTTATTTCTGGATAAGGACTGGTGGATATAGAGGAGGATATTTTGGTAGTTGCTAAACCGTTGATTCAAATTGAGAACTTAACTCTGCAATACGCACAAAAAACTGCCCTTGCTAATGTCAACTTGGCTGTCAATGCCGGAGAAATTTTGGCTTTGGTTGGGCCTTCTGGTTGTGGAAAAACTAGCTTGCTCAGTTGTCTCAACCGCCTCAGCGATATGATTCCCAAGTGTCGAGTTCAGGGAAGAATCCGCATTGGTAGTCTAGAAGTGGTAAATTCCAAAATCAATGTCATCGCCTTGCGGCGTCAAGTCGGCATGATTTTTCAAAAACCTAATCCCTTCCCTTTCTCAATATGGCAGAATCTGGAATTACCTTTGCGAGAGCATGGCATCCGCGATCGCCACCAAATTGATACAATTATCGAAACCAGCCTCCAAGATGTAGGGCTATGGGATGAAGTAAAAGACCTATTGCAATCTTCAGCTTTAGCTCTTTCTGGTGGGCAGCAGCAACGTTTGTGTATAGCTAGAGCCTTGGCTTTGCAGCCAGAAGTCTTACTACTGGATGAACCTTGTAGCGCCCTCGACCCTATTTCCAGCAACGTTGTTGAAGATTTAATTATCAGTTTGCGCCAGCGCTATACTGTGTTAATTGTTACTCACAATCTGGCTCAAGCCAAGAGAATTGCAGACCGAGTTGCTTTATTTTGGGTACAAGACGGTATTGGACAACTAATTGAATCAGGTACTGTAGAGCAGGTTTTTAATTATCCTCAACATCCTTTAACAGTTGCTTATGTAACTGGTGCCAGGGGTTAAATCCACAAGCTAATTTTTTCATTGCTTGGAGCAGGTTTGCTAATTTGCTTCCACATAGGACTATATAACGCTTCATCTAGTTCGTCTGCTAGTACCACAAAACCTGCATAACTAGCGTAAGCATGGTGACGTTCATGGTTAATGTCTAAAAAAGGAATTTGCTCTTTTAGAGCAAATCAAACTATTCCATCAGAAGCATTGACAAGAAGATTAGCCAAAAACTAAGGTTTGATTAACAAAAGGTTATAAAATCCTATTTTTCACTTATAAACGTCCCGGCGCCATTAGCCAAACGATGTTGCGATTCATAATCATTGAAAAGATAGAGAGCAAGACATTAAGGCAATACAGAACTTAGTCGCTCGATTCAGATGCAGGTAGTAGATTGCCAGGTTTCTACAACTTGTTGGATGGCTTCATGAGCAGTTGCGATCGCTCTTGTCCGTTCGTCAACCCCCATTGCTAGATTTTCGGCATGGATAAACGTGACATCAGCTACACCAATAAAGTCAAACACTGCCCGCAAGTAAGGCTCTTGAAAATCGAGTGGTTCGCCTGCATAACTTCCGCCTCGTGTTGTAATTACCAGCGCTTTTTTCTCGTTCAACAGTCCTTCGTAACCATCAGCACCCACCACAAACGTCCGCCTGACTCTTACAATCTGATCGATGTATGCTTTGAAACTGGCAGGTACACTGTAGTTGTACATAGGAATGCCAAAGATATAGAGGTTTGCCGCCAGCAGTTCAGCAATCAATTCATCGGAAATCATCAAGGCAGATTCTAATGCTGGAGTGAGTTGAGCCGGGGGGCAAAACGCAGCAGCAATCCAGGCTTCATCGATCGTGGGTACTGGATAATGTCCTAAATCGCGATAGATGACAGGAACATCTTGATGCATTTGTTTCCACAAGGTCACAAATTGCTGGGTTAAGGAGCGTGAGATAGAGCGCTCACTGCGTGGGCTAGAATCAAGGTGCAAAAGTTTCATGGATTTAACCTCTTAAAACCTGTTTGTAGAGTCAAAAGAACAATTACATCACTGTTGTATGAGCAAGATTGCAGCTTAGAAATAAAGATGACTAAGCATCCTGCTGGTTTGCTATTCGTTGATATCTGACAAAAAGTAGGGCATTGCAAACCAGCAACACTGCACCAAAGCCAAATAGCGTGTACATCACGCCAAATTTGTCAGACAGAAAGCCAATCAGAATTACAGGGATACCATACCCTAAATAAGCGCAAACAAAATAGCCAGAGGTGAAGGGAGCAGATTGAGTGCCGCTCATCTGTACCACTTCAGTCAATCCACCCAGGTAGGTGAACCCGTAGGATGCCGTTCCAGCGATCGCTACTCCTGCCAGCACCAGCCCTAAATGACCGAGCCACGCTCCATATATGAAGCTAAAATAGCCAGCTACCAGCAGGACAGCACCGATCTGAAGTGATCGGCGTGCCTCTAGCCGACGAGCAAAAGGTTGAAACATAACCCCCGCGATCGTAATGATGAACAACATCAAACCTGCCCAGTTCGGTAGACCATATCTTGCTAACTGAGTAGGTAAAATTACACCGACAATTCCTGCCAAAGACCATGCCAATGCGATCGCTAACCCCGCCCAAACTGCGTCCATTGAAAAAGTTGGCAGCCGGATTAACGCCGATGAAGTCGTTGCCTGTTCTGGAATACTAATGGTTAAACCAATACAACCCAGAAGCAAAATAAAGACGACCCAATAGCTAAACGGCACCAATGAATGGTGATAAAACAAAGCGATATTCGTAAACAGTGCACCACTGGAAAAGCCCAAAGCGGTGGTTAAGCTGACGTAAGCAGCAACTTTCTTGGCATTTTGTGGCATCAGCGTTGATAGGTATGCCGTTCCTGTTCCAGTCATGAAAGCAACGCCAATTCCTTGTAAAACTCGTGCAACGAACAGCGTGTAGATATTTGGCTGAACAATCATTAAAAACGTTGCGACACAAGCCAATAGCAAACTTGTGAAGATGACAGTTTTGCGCCCAATCCGGTCAGAGGCTCCACCCAGCAGAACCAGCGTCGGCAACAATCCTGCAATGTAAGTTGAGAAAGCGATCGCCGAAATGCCACTACCAAAACCTGCCATCTTTGCATAAGTACCATATAGGGGAATTTGCAAATTCGTTGTGTGAGTGATGAGGAAAATGGCTATTGCCACAATGAACTGGGGCCGTTTCATTGTGAAACTCCTGAAAGACAAGTTGTATCCGTCAAAAAAACCTTGGTTTGGATTAAATATGCGATTGTTCCAGCAAACTTCAGGCAGTGTAGCTGCACTTTATAAAGAACAATCTTGATAAACTAACTCTACAAAACCGTCTTAATGCCGTCTTGCACGTTCTTGAGTTTTTGGACACATTCTTACTGACTTTTGAGAAATGCTTTGGGACTTACGCCCACCAATCGTTTGAAGTGGCGGCTGAGGTGGCTTTGATGGGTGAAGCCAAGACTGTAAGCAACTTCTGCGATCGTCAAATTACTTTGTCGCAGTAACTGCTTGGCGCGATCAACTCTGCACTGAATCACATACTGATGTGGTGCTAATCCGGTTGAATGTTTGAATAACATTGAAAAATAACTCGGACTCATTTGCACAATGGCTGCCAGTTCGGCAAGCGCTAAGTCATGCTCAAGGTGCTGATGAATGAAATCAATCACCTGCTGCAATTGTCTTTTGGCTAAACCACTCTGAGGTCTAGAGATGGATCTTTGGGCTGAGTAGTGCCGCAATAAATGAGTCATCAGAGCAGCCGTTAGCGAATTAATATAGAGACGACTGCCAACTCCGCTAGACTCAAGCTCTGACTTGAGCGCGAAGCCAAGACTGTAAATCAAGGGGTCAGGTTTGCTGAAACTGGGGACAAGCTCGACATCAGTAGCAGTCGTCAGATCGAAGGTATGACGTGCAAACGTCTTCGCCTCAAAACTGAGAGTAATAAATTCGTATTCAGTGTTCCAATAAGCCGAATTAAGGACATCAGCTGGCACAACCGTCACATCGCCATATCCAAATTGCCGCTTTTGAAAGCGATGCTCGATCATCTCTTCAACCATTGGTGGCGATGGACTGCGATCGTGAATAATGATGCGATGTTGCCTGGAATAATTTTCTGCCAAGTGATGCGGTGGATGGCGATGATATTGCAGTTGAATGCCGTCCCATCCTGCTTTGTCACTGGAGAGTAATGGCGCTTCCGGGTAAAGCTTTAGCACTTCATCCTGCTGAACAAAGTCAACAACTAAGATATCTGAAGTTACCATTGCTTGGCTCCTTCTATGGAACTGGATACTGATCAAATTGCTGCATCAGATGCAGTAGCTCAGTTTGGCTGGGTTGTCGCCCGTTTTCAGTTAACCGGGCTAACCCCTCAAAGTACTGCTCCCGTGAGTCGGCAGGACAAAAGAGGATCAGTAGGGTCGATCTCACTGTTCCAGGATTAGAGAACCCATGCGGCGTATTTTCTGGCACGAGCATCATTGCGCCCGGTGCAGCCATAATTGTTTGCCGATCCAACAGCAACTCCACTTCTCCCTCCACCACATAAAATATCTCGGTTAATTGCTTGTGGATGTGTGGACTGGCTCCTTTCGTTCCTGGTTCCATAACAAATTCAAACAAGCCAAAGTGTCCATTTGTATTCTCCCCAGTCACTTTGAATGTGCAGGTACTGGTGCCGAGTTTAACGGACTTTCCTTCACCGGGTTGCAGAACAATCGGTAACGACATCAGAAGCTCCTTTGGATTAAGAATTGGGAATTGCAGCAACCGCGTCTATTTCAAACAATAGCCCCTCGACTGCTAATCTCGGTACAGGAATCAAAGTACTGGTGGGTTTGCGATCGCCTGACCACATCTCATTCCGTGCGGCTGAGATCAATTGCTGTTTTTCGGCATCGTGATCAACTGAGAGTACTGTAATTTTCACAACGTCTTCTGGGGTTGCCCCAACTGCTGCTAATGCTGCACGAAGGTTAGCAAATGCCTGTTTCAACTGAGCTGCAAAGTCAGCCGCAACCAGATTGCCCGTCTCATCCATGCCCAATTGGCCTGCAATATAGACAAGGGTGGTGTTAGCAGGAACCGTTACAACATGGGTGAAACCGTAATCAGATGGATCGAAGAACTCAGGGGGATCGAGGTGCTGAATTTGTTGAACCATGATTTGACTCTTAAATCAATTTTGTTGAAAGTTGCCAGTGCAGAGATCAACCCAGTGGAGACATAATTGCTCAGGCATAGCGATCGGACATCGCCGGAATATCAATCTCTTTCACACAGGAGACGCGCGATAGTTGACGCAAACAGCGCACTAAGAGAACCAAATCCTGCATCGGAATTTGCCTGCTGTTGTAGGTTTGGATTGCTGCCTCTGCCCCAGGACTACTGTAAATTAAACTACATACGGAATCAGGTAAAAGCTCGAAATTGAAGAACACTATTTTTTGCCTCTAAACTATCCGCAACTATATTAATCCTTATTATTGCGTTCTTAGTAGATATGTAAATTTTGTCTAAAACCTTTACACACAAAGGTTTATGATTTTCCGGACAAGTCTATTTGTACTATCACCGATTCGGGCGAGGCAATATTGCCAAGTCTGCTGAACCCCAAACCCGAAAGAGTATTTGCTATCAGACAACAAAGCTAAAAAGTTGTATCAGCCTTAGCTAGAAACTCTTAGTAAAATTAAGAAGTATTATGTTTAAGTAAAGACTCTGTAAAAAATGTAACTTTGTCTATCTGAAAGGGTAAATTGAAAGTAGTTAAAAAAACTTTATAACCCAATGCTTAAAAGCCACAATTTCTAGACATTTTGACCAAAAAAACTATTTAATGTTTAAGTACCTATAATGAATAGCACGCTTGATAACGGCAAATCTATTATCTATAAGTATAAGGCTTGTGGGTGTGGGGTTGCAGGTTCGTGACGTTCGCGCCAGCGTTGCGTAGCAAAGAAATTTATTTATGCTCGCACTCATATTTACTTTTCTTGATTTTTTCCGAACCTGCAACTTTACCCCCTACACCTTGTCAGCAAGGAGTTTTCAGCTTTTCAAGCGTGCTATTCGTACCTGTAATAAATGCTAAAAATTTATCTTTTGATAAATCGCTAGATTTTTATAAAAATTACCCTTGCTTTGACATTGACTAGGAAAAATCAAATCATCTATTTACCCTATTTTAAGAGTTATATAACTACTGTGCTACAGCTTCTTAAAAACACCGAATATAGGGTTGAAACTACTTTGCAATTTATCAAAATTGAAAAACTTTATTGACTTGAATGTGTACGAAAATCAGCATACGCCAAATAATCTTGCTAAAAAGCCGATTTTGTTAAGTGAAGAATACATCACGGGGTGTAGCTATACAAGCAAAGATTCGTTGCCAGAGGTGAAAGTTTCAGATAATCCGCTAAAAATAGACTGGGAGCAGATACTTTATTCGCTCACGGAAATTAGTCCGTTTCCGATTGGAATTGTATGTCTGAAAAGCGAACAAATTCTCTTTAAAAACGAATTACTAGCGCCTTTTTTTGGAATTGATTCAAGCCAAACATTTGACAAGATTATCCCTGAGTTTTATGCCCAGCCAGCTTTATGGACTCAATTAGTTAACAAGCTTAAAAGTGGCAACCTCATCAATAGTTATGCCGTAGAAGTCAAAAAAACCAACGGTGATACTTTTAAGGCACAAATTTCAGCTAAGGTTGTTAATTACGAAGATAAACTGGCGGCGCTATTCATATTTACGAATAATATTGAGCAGTTAAAAACTCAGCAGGAGAATTTATTATTCACAAATACTGTAGAACCGATCAAAGATGCCATTGACTTCACGCACAGCCAGCCAAACTTGGTGGATGTTAACTCTTCTATTGTAAGCACTACAGACGACAATCTAAGCATCCAAACAGTTGAAAATGTCTCAAGATTAGAAGAGCCACAAGTAGATTTGCATCTGATGGAACGTGCGATTGCTGCTAGTAGCAATGGTATTATTTTGACAGATCCCAATCAACCAGATAATCCCATCATTTATGTTAATCCAGCATTTGAGTCGATCACAGGCTACTGTGCCAGTGAAGTTATTGGACGAAACTGCCGCTTTTTGCAAGGAAACGATCCAGAGCAAGTAGCCCTTCAGGAATTACGTAGTGCTATTCAAGAACAAAGAGAATGTCATGTCATTTTACGGAATTACCGCAAGGATAATGTACAGTTTTGCCATGAACTCTACTTAGCTCCGGTGTTTGATAACTCTGGTTCTTTGACTAATTTTATTGGTATCCAAACTGATATTACTCACCACCTACAAGCTCTTGAAGCATTACGAAAGCAAGAAGAACAGTATCGCCGCATTGTACAAACAGCAACTGAAGGGATTTGGGTACTCGATAAAGACAACCGCACTACTTTTGTCAACCAACAGATGGCAACAATGTTAGGTTACACCATTGAAGAAATGCTGGGTGCGACGCTATTTTCTTTTATGGATTCTGAAGGGTTGGAAATTGCCAATGCTTATCTTTTACGACGTCATCAAGGTATTCAAGAAGCGCACGATTTCAAATTCCGCTGCCAGGACGGTTCAGACCTCTGGGCAATTATTTCTTGTGCCCCGTTATTAGACGACCAGGGAAATTATGCTGGAGCCTTGGGAATGGTTACTAACATCACTGACCGCAAACTAGCAGAAGCTGCACTCCAAGAAAGCAAACAACGTTTGGATGGAATTTTATGTTCTCTTGAAGACGTAATTTGGTCAATTTCTGCTGATACTTTTGAAACCCTTTATCTCAATCCTGCTGCCTTTAAAGTTTATGGTCATTCTGCATCAGAATTTTTTGATAACTCTAATCTTTGGTTTGAAGTTATTCACCCGGAAGATCAGCAACTAGTTTATGCTGCCATTCAACCATTATTCTTAATTGACAAGCAAGAACTAGAATACCGAATTGTCAGACCTGATGGACAGGTACGCTGGCTGTTGAACCGAAGCCATTTAATTTATAATGCTTGTGGTCAGCCGATTCGTATCGATGGAATTGCAACAGATATCACTGAGCGCAAACTTCTTGAAGAAAAGTTAGTTCACAATGCTTTTTATGATGCTCTGACTGGACTGCCCAATCGGATTTTATTTATAGACAAGCTAGAACAAGCCATTGCACAGATGAAACGTAATCCAGATGATTTGTTTGCTGTCTTATTCCTTGACCTTGACCGTTTCAAAGTCGTCAACGATAGCTTAGGACACTTAGTTGGCGACCAACTATTGGTAACACTTGCTCAACGTTTACAACAGTGCCTCCAGCCTGGCGATACTGTTGCTCGCTTAGGTGGGGACGAGTTTACCATTTTACTTTCCCATATTCAAACTATTGAAGATGCCACACATATCGCAGAACATATACATCAGGCATTAAAGTCGCCCTTCAACTTGTGCGGATATGAAGTATTTATGACTGCTAGTATTGGCATTGCTTTAGGTACAAACAAATATGCTCAACCTGCGGATTTACTTCGAGATGCTGACACTGCTCTTTACCGTGCTAAAGAGCAGTGTCAAACTGGGCATATAGTATTTGATACTAGTATGTATCATCGGGCAGTAACGCTGTTGCAGTTAGAGACTGACTTGCGCTGGGCTATTGAACGACAGGAGTTGTGCCTTTACTACCAGCCAATTATTTGTATGAAAACAGGAACAATTACAGGATTTGAAGCACTCGTTCGCTGGCAACATCCAGAACGTGGACTCATTTCTCCAGGCGAGTTTATTCCTATAGCAGAAGAAACCGGACTAATTATCCCAATTGGTCAATGGGTACTAACTGAGTCTTGTCAGCAATTGCGCCAGTGGCAACTACAATTTCCTGCCATCAAGCCCTTGACCGTGAATGTTAACCTTTCTGGTAAACAGTTTTCTCAACCTCACCTAATTGAACAAATCAGCCAAATTCTCGAAGATACTAATCTTAACCCTAGCAACTTAAAGCTAGAAATCACAGAAACTGCAATTATCGCCTCTCCTGAAAAGGCTACCTCCGTCCTTAAGCAACTTAAGGCTTTTGGTTTGCAATTATGTATTGATGATTTTGGGACAGGTTATTCATCTCTAGCTTATCTGCATAATTTTCCCATTGATGTTCTCAAGATTGACCGCTCCTTTATCAACCGCATTGATAGCGATACTGAACAATTCGCTATTGTTCGGGCTATTGTTACTTTAGCTGATAACTTAGGAATGAGTGTCGTTGCTGAAGGGGTAGAAACAATTGACCAATTAGTACAACTTAAATTGCTACAATGCCAACAAGCACAAGGTTACTTATTTTCAAAACCCTTGGATCAAGAACAAGCAAGAATTTTATTAGCTTCTGAGCAATCTTTTTTCAGCGCATAAAGGAACGCAGAATCAACCGAGAAAACAGTAAGTGCGCGAAATTAGAACAAACACTAATTGCAATCTGAAGCTTGCCAAAGAATACGAAGTTTTGTGACTCGAATATTACCTATATCCCACCGCATCAGTTCCAGAAGCTACTGCCCGAATTGCTAGGCGCATTCTGGTTTAATTGCTAATTTTAAAAGTCATTATCAGTAAAGGGAACAATGGATGGTAAAAAGCTTTTCAGGGATGGATAAAATTCTAACCTCGCTGTATAATCATCTGTTTGAGATACTGATAGTTCAATTGTTTGCTGATTTTTTTCATCAAAAAGTAACTGGATTTGATAATTTGTCCAGAATTGGTCACCTAGTTCATTTTCTAAATCGAAAAGCTGTTGTTCATCCCCCCATATATCCGACCAAAGGACTATCTTGTTAGCCCGAAAATGATTTTGACCTGTTGTGTCTGCAATGACAAAATATGCTTCGACATTTAAATCAAATCCCAAGTCATCTACCTCTACCTCTGCTATTTGACAGTTAACCACTATTAATGTACCTGGGTTAACGTTTACTACCTGCTCTTGGCGCTTTAATAATTCTTGTAGCACGAAATTAGGTAAGAACTGGGAACTCTCCTCAAGTAAGAGTTTTTGAGCTTCTGGGGAGTAACGAGTTTTTAATTCTTGCGTGATTAAAGTTAAAATGTCTTCAGTAGCTAAATTGACAACTATCTTTTTATCTACGGAATTAAGAAAAGCTCCCGGACTAAGCTCAATGCGTTTTTTAATTGGCATCGTTATCTAAAATTATTTTAATTTGAGCAGACCATTCACAAATAAAGCTCAAAGGAAGTCAATCAAGAAACATCACCTCGGTTTCAATTATCCATTTTTAGCAGGACGTGCCTAATAGCAATTGCATCCTTTAAATCATAACTATAAATGACTGTGATTTGTGAGTCAAAAAAGATTCATGCGCTAATCTTTAAAAAGGCCACAGTGCTTGACCAATTAACGGATTGGTTGAGTAAGTAACGAGTAAAAAAACTTTTAATAATGCCTATTTCCTCACTGGTCAAATTTGCAGCCAGACGCTCGGCATAACTTGGTCGATTGGGATTAGCAGCAAATAAGCGCTTGATAAAATTATCAGAGATGTGCATTGGTGCCAAATACTGCTCAAGAACTACTTCTACGCAGTGTCCATTTGAGGCAAAAATGTGGCGCAAATCGTCAGCGTCCCAGTTAAGCATGGGGTCAGATGCATCTGTATAAATAGCCTCTTCCGCTAAAACTAATCGCTCATACAATTGGGCATCAAGATTTTGGCTGGGCAGTAAGCGATAAAACCTTTGAGTATGACGAGGTACTGTCTCAGCTAAAATAAGCTTGACTGAGTGGGAGAGCAATTGAGTTAAAATTTGAGCAGCAAGTCCCTTATCCAGTTGGGAGGCTAGTACATTGCGCCCAATAATAGAGTCAAACTGTACATTTGGTGCAAGAGATGTCACCATCGCAGGTATCTGTGCAACAGATGCAGTAAAAACTATTGGTCGCATTGTTTCAGGAAGTACCGCAGCAAGTTCATTTAAAGCATTGGCATCAGAACTATTGCGGACACAGGCATAAACCCCGCCTTCAGGAACTTGCCGGATTGCTTCCCAAGTAAGTAAACCAGTGGCCGCATTTAAATCCAATACTAAGTGATGACGTTGTAATTGAGCGAAAGTAAAAATGCGATCGCGCACAGATGCTAATTGTGTACTAACTTGAGAAAGTGTGCGTTGCAACCAGCGCTCATCTGCTCGGTCAACAGTTCCATAAGTCATGACTTCCACTGGTGCAACACCAATCCCCTCTACTATTGCAGCAAGTTGAGCTTCTCGACGACGTGCCACTTGTGTTGCAATTTGGTGTTCATAACCTTGGATTGATGGTTGATAAAACAATTGACCTTGCAAGCTCTTGGGTAAATACTGCTGTTCTACCCAATGATCTCGATAAGCGTGAGGATAGAGATAACCCGCCCCATGCCCAAAACCTTTTTTATCGCGATTGGCATCTTTAAGGTGAGTGGGGACTTCTGCAACATTTTCATTTTCTACTGCGGCTAAAGCATCAAAAAAGCCCATAATGCTATTGGATTTTGGTGCAGTCGCTAAATAAAGTACTGCCTGCGCCAAATGATAACGTCCTTCCGGCATTCCCACGCGGTCAAAAGCTTCAGCACAAGCATTTGTAACGACAACTGCTTGTGGGTCAGCCAATCCGATATCTTCACTGGCAAGAATTAACATCCGACGGAAAATAAAACGCGGGTCTTCACCTGCATAAACCATTTTGGCCAGCCAGTACAGTGCTGCATCTGGGTCAGAACCTCGTAAGCTCTTGATAAAAGCACTAATGGTATCAAAATGGGCATCCCCTTCTTTGTCGTATAAAACAGCACGTTGCTGAATAGATTCTTCTGCCACTGCTAGGGGGATATGAATAACACCTGTAGCATCGGGGGGTGTAGTCTCTACAGCCAGTTGCAAAGCATTCAATAATGAACGAGCATCACCATTGGCAACATTAACTAGATGAGTTAAAGCATCTGCGTCAATTTGTACTGTTAAGTTGCCATAACCGCGTTCTGAATCAGCTAGTGTTTGCTCAACAATTTTGTATAAATCTTTATCAGTTAATTGCTGAAGTTGAAAAATCCGTGAACGGCTGACAAGTGCCTTATTGACCTCAAAAAAAGGATTTTCGGTGGTAGCACCAATGAGAATAATTGTGCCATTCTCTACCCAAGGCAATAAGGCATCCTGCTGAGACTTGTTAAAACGATGGACTTCATCGACAAAAAGAATAGTTCGTTGATTATGAAACTTGCGCTGTTGTTGGGCTATTTCAATTGCCGCTCGAATTTCTTTGACTCCTGAGAGTACAGCATTGATAGCGATGAAGTGAGCGCGGGTGGTGTTGGCAATAACACGGGCTAAAGTAGTTTTGCCAGTCCCTGGTGGTCCAGAAAAGATTAAGGAAGACAGTTGATCTAAACTAATAGCACGCCGCAGTAGCCTTCCTTGCCCGATAATATGGTCTTGACCAATAAATTCATCAAGTGTCCGTGGACGCATCCGAGCCGCTAGGGGTGCTTCTTTTTCAGTTATTTTTGCAAGATGCTGGTCAAATAAATCCATTATTTAATAGGTCTTTGGAGGTGGGGTTTTTCAAGCCATAGAAGATGTATGCTTTTTCAAGGTAAAAAACTATAACGACAATTAACATCTAAAAAGAAATTACTTTACGATCGCGCAAAAATTTACCGCTTATATTGCGTGGAGCATCAGTAGCCAGCCAAATTGCAGTGTCGGCCCCTTGTTCTGGCGTGCGCGGTGCTGATGACCCACCCATATCTGTTTTGACCCACCCCGGACAAATGGAATTGACAACAATCCCAAAAGATTGTAGGGCTTGTGCCAGCATAATTGTTGCGCCATTTAATGCTAGCTTTGATAGGCAGTAGCTTGGGACATCGTAAGACAAGTCTTCTAATACTCCATATCCGCTTGAAACGTTGATAACTCTGGCATCGGGGGATTTTTCCAACAGGGGTAACAATGCCTGTACCATCCGAATTGCGCCAAAGGTGTTGGCATTCATTGTGGAATCAAGTAACTCACGAGAAATTGTAAGAATATTTAGATCCTTGTCTGGATACACGCCAGCATTATTGATCAAAACGTCTAAGCGATCAATTTTTTGGTGCAGGGTTTTTACTGCTTCATCGATAGAGCGATCGTTAGTGACATCCAATTCGAGAGGAATTACCTTTGGTTGAAGCTTTTGGGCCGCAAGTTTTGCGTTATCAAACGAGCGGGAAGTGATAATTATCGAGTAGCCTTTTGCCAGTAGACCTTGAGCGATCGCAAACCCAATCCCTCGGTTCCCACCTGTGATTAATGCCCATTTGTCTTGTGTAGATTCCATGTTATGTTCTACCTTCTGTTAAGAATGCTTGCTCTTGTTAAATCAATGCCGTATTTTATAATCAATAATTCTTTGTAGATCCGGCGATGCTAGAGGTTAAGGTTTAACTGAGCGCAGCCTACGCTCCAGAAAGCGGCGTTCGCTGTCATTTGTTACCAGCACGAGGGCTAGCGCGTAGCTCTGCGCGGCTTCATCGGAGGCTCCGATGCGGCGCAGCAGATCGGCACGGGTGGCGTGAAATAGATGATAGTGATTAAGTTGGAGGGCAAGCCCATCGACGAGTCCAAGCGCTGTCTGAGGACTGTCTACCATTGAGATTGCCACCGCGCGGTTGAGCGACACGATCGGCGAAGGCTGCAAGCGTTCTAGTAAATCGTATAGGCGGACAATCTGCAACCAGTCCGTTTCTTGTGCCTGTAACGCCTGACAATGTAGTGCCGCGATCGCAGCTTGCACTCCAAACGGGCCAGTTCCAGTTCGCAGCGCCTCTTCAACGAGCGGCAGCGCCTGGGCAATTTGCTGTTGGTTCCAACAACGACGATCCTGATCTTCGAGCAACACCAAATCGCCCGCCTCATCCAAACGGGCATTGCGCCTGGAATCGTGCAGCAACATCAACGCAACCAGGGCAGTGACTTCTGAGGGCGGTTGCGGTGCCATCAACATCCTCACGAGGCGACCCAGCCGAATCGCTTCTGTGCATAGGTCAGCCCTGACCATCGTCTCGCCCCTAGTCGCCGCATAGCCTTCGTTGAAAATGAGATAGATCACTGTCAGCACTGCGTCTACCCGTGCCGATAAATCGGTTGTGTCTGGTACTTTGTAAGGGATACCAGCGTCACGAATCTTGCGCTTGGCACGCACTAGGCGCTGCGCCATAGTCGCCGTGGGTACAAGAAACGCCCGTGCGATCTCATCCGTCTCAAGCCCGCCTAGCATTCGCAGTGTCAGAGCAACTTGCGTCTCGCTCGCCAGTGCCGGATGACAGCAAGTAAAGATCAACCGGAGTCGATCGTCTGGAATTTCGTCTGTATCGTAAGTTGGCTCCTCGCTTGTTGGGATTAACCCGGAGGCGGCATACCATGAGAGCTTTTCCGTGAGCCGTGTCCGCCGTCGGAGGCGATCAATAGCTTTGTATCGGGCTGTTTTGATCAGCCACGCACGGGGGAGATTGGGCACGCCGCAAGACTGCCACTGATGCGCGGCAGCTATAAAGGCTTCCTGTACAGCTTCTTCAGCTACATCGAAATCTCCCACTAACCGGATGAGGATGGCGACGATCCGCCCCCAATCAGCTTTGTAAACGGAGGCGAGTGCTTGGTTTACGTCTGTTTTTGCGTTTGGGATTATACCTGACATAAAAAATTTTTGGTGAGGTGTCGATTTGAGTCAGCACCGTTCGACTTAACTTAGAAGGGAAACAAGGGAGGTATATCCCAATCGTACTAAACGATCAAAATTTTTGGTGAGATGTCGATTTGAGTCAGCACTGTTCGACTTAACTTAGAAGGGAAGCAAGAACGGGAAATAAAGGAGGCAACTTGATGAAATATTTGCTGCTGATTTACCTTGAAGAAAATGCCCTGAGCCAAACCGAGCGGGAGGAATGTTATGTGAAATCCGCGCAACTGACACAGCAACTTAACTCGAACGGGCAGTATTTAGCTACTGCCCCGCTCCACCCTGTCGCAACGGCAACTAGCGTTCGGGTGCGCGATGGCAAATCACTTGTGACTGACGGGCCGTTTGCAGAAACGCGCGAACAATTGGGCGGTTTTTTTCTGATTAATGCTCAGGATCTCGATGAAGCGATCGCGATCGCCGCCCGAATTCCAGCAGTACAAGTTGGCACCGTCGAAATTCGCCCCGTAATTGAAGTTGCAGATTTGCCAGAGCATTAGGAAGAGTGCTCAACCTGAAATCAAAAGGAGATACTTAAATGACAAAAAGCACGATGAAAATCAATTCTTATCTCATGTTCAACGGCAACTGTGAAGCAGCATTCAAGTTTTATGAGCAATGTCTGGGCGGCAAAATTGTCATGATGCTGACCCACAAAGATGCACCCTCAGCAGAACATGTACCCGCCGGATGGCATGACAAAATCATGCATGTCTGCCTTGATTTGGGCGATCGCCTGTTGATGGGGTCTGATAGCCCGCCTGGGTATTTTGAAACACCCCAAGGCTTCTACGTGCAAATCAGCGTTGACGAGCCAGAAAAAGCAGAACGTGTGTTTCATGCCTTGGCAGAAAACGGAAAAGTGAAGATGCCGCTCGAGCAAACCTTCTGGTCTGTCCGCTTTGGAATGTTAGTCGATCAATTCGGTATTCCCTGGATGGTTAACTGTGAACAGGCGGTTTGACCTGTGATTCAAGGGAAATGCCTACAAGTATCTCCCTTGAATATAATCACCAGCGACTTTTTGCCAATTCTTTACTCTGCAATCAACTTCAAAAGGAGAAATCATGACTACCAAAGTTTTCGTCAATCTGCCAGTTAAAAACCTCAATCAGTGTATTGGCATTTGTTTTATGTACAACTGCATCAATTTTTGTCGCTTTGGTCTGCTGTCTTGTAGAGCTTCATAGATGCTTGACCACTTGCGTCGAAAAAATGGAGATAGGGATAAATCTGCCAAACTGTAAGCATTACGAGTCGTCAAGATGGCATCAGTCAATTCAAAAGTCGCATCGTGGGCTTTGCCCAGATGGTTGTAAGCTGCTTGACGAAATTCTTGAAGTTTGTCAAATTTCATATTGGCAGGTGAAAGTAGGTGGTACAACTCTTACGCTTCTGTCAAAAGGGGTCTGTGTTTAATCAGACCTCCTATTTTTTCTTTGGGTTCGACGTATTTAGTCTAAACTCCAGGAGGTATGTTGCTTCTGCTATCCCCATCTGATTATTTACGTGCGTCCAATGGCGCTTTGGGAGCAGTTGTACATTAAACCAGTTCTCACCAAGCATACTTAAGTATAAGTTGCGTGAATTACATAGAGATATTGAAGTTACAGTAAATAAATAACAGTATATTAGCGGGTTACAATCTAGTATGAGGGTAACTACGATATAGCAAATTACACATTATTTGCTACTCAAGTAGTGGGTTTTGAGCTAATGACTATTAAAAAGCCTTTGGTAATCGAACAACCAAAACTGGGACAGCTCATCCATGAACTTCGCACTGTAACGGGTTTAACCCAAGAGCAGTTTGCAACACATTTGGGTGTTACTTATTCCACAGTTAATCGTTGGGAAAATAAACGCTCTAAGTTATCACCGATGGCTATGCAGAGGATTGAAAAACTTCTGCAAGAGATAGGTGATCAAGGACAGAAACTGTTAGCAAAATATCAATCAAATGAGTTTTGAAAAAATAAATAAGTCTGTGTGCCTACTTGAAGTTTGGCTTGCATTTTAAATGGTATTGTTGGAAAAAGTTAACAACAATTAAATATTAGTTTTTGTGAGGAAAAATAATGTTACATACATCATCAACTGCATTATCAGAATCTAAATTCAAGCAATTGGAATCTAATCAAGAACAAGAGTTAGCTTCTTATGTAAAAAATCTTTATGGAGATATTGCTATTTCTGAATGTCCTTTTACAGAAGAAGAGAGAAACGAATTATCAAAAATGAATGAGTTGTTGATTTATTTACCAGCAAAGCTTACGATGCAGCAGCTTTGTGATAAGTTTGGCATTAAAGCTAATATCAATTTCGAGAATGAAACCATGATTAAGAATACAATGGTTTCAGAAGATCAATGGTTTATCGCCTCCAATAGTAAAACACCGGAATTAATTAACGAAACTGGGATTTTTAGCAAACGGGTCTATGAAGATGAAGGTCTTCATAGCATGGATTTGAGAAGATATCTTGCATTCGCAGCAACTTTTAAATATTATTTTGGTGAATTTCCCGATCAAACCTATTGGTGTTTTCTGTTATCGGGAAGCTATGACCGTAGCGGTGTCTCTGTTGTTGGTTTTGATGCAAAAGGTGTACTCAGCCATCACGGTTGGATGAAGAATTTTAAAGCTAAGTATTGTGGTTCTAGATATATAGTTATTCCTCCAAGAATTGAAATATTGCGTTCTACAAAATCATTAAAAAGGGCACGTCGCGGGAACGGAAGTGCTGAAGGTAAAGAAGCAAGTATGGGTTAAACTTACCTATGTCATTTGTGCAAATATACGATTTATTTAGCCCTGATTTCTACGCACGACCGGAACCTACTTTAAATGAGATGCGCCGAAATCATCCTGTTTATTGGTGTACTCGTCTAGAGTCATGGGTATTAACACGTTATCAAGATATTTCAACTACGATTCGAGATACAAATTTTTCGGTTGATAGAAATGGTCAAATTGCTAGGGGAAGGTCGTCTGCACTCCAAGATAAACTAATTTTTTGCAATAAGTTTTTTGTTACTTGGATGGTTTTTTCTGATCCTCCCAGACACACATTTTTACGCAATATTATATCTGGAGTATTCACTTCTTCACTAATGGAAAGTTATCAGCTTTGCATTGAAGATTTGACTTGGCAACTGATTAAAAATATTAGTGCTAAGGGAGAAATGGAACTAATTCAAGATTTTGCGGTTCCCCTACCTGCTCTGGTGACTGCAAAGATGTTTGGCATCCCGCGAATGCATATTGCAGAATTAAAGGATTGGAGTAGTAGTGTATTTACTCTGCTTGGAGCCGATAATGCTAGCGATGAAGCGATTAATGCAACCTACCAAAACTTAGTAAAATGTATTACATACTTTCACAGGCTAGTGGAAGAACATCGTTGTTCTAAGAGTAATACTTTAATCAATAAAATAGCCAATGCTTCGTATTGTTCGGCTCAACTTAGCACTCAAGAAGTTACTACCATGTGTATTGTCATAATGGCTGGTGCTTACGAAACTACAACACATTTAATTGCTAACGGTATACTTGCACTCTTACAAAACCCTGCTGAATTACAAAAATTAAAAGACAATCCAGCCTTAATTGACAATGCAGTTGAAGAATTATTTCGCTATTGTGGTCCTGCTTTTAGTGTCGTTCGCCGAGCTAAATTAGATACGCGAATCAATGGACAAAATATTCAAGCTGGACAAAAGATTTATTGTCTATTACACGCAGGCAACCATGATCCTGAACGCTTTCACCAGCCCGATCAACTAGACATTTCTCGTCAAGACAACCGTCATTTAGGATTGGGATTAGGTATTCACTTTTGTCTTGGTGCAGTTCTAACTCGTTTGGAAACCAAAGTTGCAATTAACTTTCTTGTTCAAAGCTTCCCAAATCTATATCTAAATTCCTCTAAACTTGAGTGGATACCTAATTTAGCAATGCGAGGTTTAAAAACTTTACCTCTTGCATTTTCTTGATTCAATTATCGCTGAGTTTAAAACAACTTCTGAGCTTAATTTAATATGCATCTGCTTTAGTAAATGCAATCAAGTAACGATAATACTTTATATTAAATAGATGGGGGTTTTGGCTATCAGAGCTATTAGTAGGTTACTGACACAATTGCAATTATCCAACCAAACTAGATAATTTGCTCACATTCTTAACACAATACTAGTAGTGACCGCTGAACTCATACCCTTATTCTAAGGATTAAACGAATAGCTAGGCTTTTTCTATTTCTAGCAATTGCTTATGATTTGGGATTTAGCGCAGCTAAAGCTGTCTTTATTAGCTTGATTCTTGCAGGAATTATTGGTTTTAATTTAGTTTATTTCCAAAGTAATAGTCCAGTATTTTCTTGCTTTGCACCTTATGTAAAAAATTTAATTTAGATACCCAACCTAGCAATTCGCGGTTTGGAAACATTGCCCGTTTCATTTTAACTGTAAGCAAACAACACAAATATATTTATCTAATTTGAATAGAAGGGAGTAGTAATGGAGACTGCTGCATACGTTCCTAATTCTGGCCGTCTTGTTGATTATTGGCTTGGAGGTTCTCATCATTTTCCCGCAGAGGTAGAGGTTTGCCAAATATTTGATTCAGTTTATCCACACTTCCCAAAAGTTTTCCGTATGCTACGCAATTATATAGGTCGTGCAAGCCGCTATATTGCATCTCAAGGAATCGACCAATTTGTTGTGTTTGCTTCTGGAATACCAACTTGTGATAATGTGCATGAAAATGTGCCAGAAGCAAAGGTACTCTATACCGATATCGATCCAGTCAATATCAAACTTGGTCAAGAAATTCTAGCCCATAACTCTAATGCTTTCTATACCTTTTGTGATATTACAAACATTGATATGCTCGATCGCTCAATTTTAACTCAATCGCTGGGATCGATTCGGCGTTTGGGCATGATTTGCGTAGGTCTTCAAGGTTTTATGTCTGATGAAATTTTGGCAAAAGCCTACGATAGATTCTATGACTGGGCACCTCCAGGAAGTTTTCTGGCGCTAGATTTTGAAGGTGAAGCTGCGGCAGAGCCCAAAATGAAAGAAATCCTAGAATCAATGGGTCTGACTATTTATACACGCAACTCTGCCAGTATTAAACCACTGCTGGGACGTTGGCAGTTAACCGAACATGGTATTTTACCTGTTGAAGCTTGGCAGTCTAATTTGCAAATAAAACAAACTGAGATTAAAGAACCTGCGTTTCACTATGTTTGTGTAGCCTACAAGTAAAGTAATATGCTTTGATTGTAGTGTTGAAGTGATATTCCCTCATGAAAGTACTTGTTTTGCCGCGCCCGTCGCTAAAAATGAAAAATCATTAAATTCTGCGATGTCTAACGACAAGCCGTTTCACGTCTACGCTAATCAAACACAGAGGCAAGTAGAACAGAGTAATCCCACTTCGTTGTTAGTTGAAAATTCAGTTTCAGGTGTAGGAGTCAAAACAGTTAATGAGGATGAAAGTCCCGCCGCACCTTTCACCAGCGCTGAAAAATGGTCGCATGAGGCGATTGTAGCGGGGTCAAATGTACGGCCGGAGCATATGCAGAAACTCAAAGTTGCGGCGAATTTGGGGCAGAATCCGGGGTTTGACTTCTTGCTCTCGTGTTGGAATGCTAATCCAGCATTGCAGATTGCAATCAAGAAATTGCTGGTGAAGTTTCCTTACTGGGGGATTATTTGCGTGGATGGGGTGCTGATAAAGTGGAGTGAGTAGCGATGCCTACGACAACCCAAAGAGGAAACGCATTTCAACTACTAGCATATTCCAGGACTCGTTTCTACTCCCAGCGCCAAGCCGTCTCTACCAAAATTATTTTACCATTGGTGAATTGGATGAATTCTTGCCCATTATCATCAAACACATCAGCAATCAGCCGATTACGTACATCGTAACCCCACTGAGAGACTGCGGAATTCCACCAATGTCGGTGCGGATTGCACAGCGTGGTAGTTCCATGTATTCATCACGCCACGTAGAGCGTTTCCATTGGTCTTGCAAAGCTCGAATCAAAATGGCGTTTGGGAAAAAAGCAATCGAAGGGATTAGTTTATTTACCAGCGTCATCCATCTTTAGCCAGTTAGCAAAGTTCTTTGTAGCAGATAAAATCCTTTAGGAAAAGCAAATTGATATACTGGTAGGTTTTTTAGCAAGTGTTACAGATAAGAAAAATTGGTTCTTTGATGCAGTTATTTTAATTCATTAAACGAGAGTTCTCATTATTAGAGCTATATAGTTATGCCAACCGCACTCAAAAATATACAAACTAAAAATCTAATTTCAATTGGTTTGCTAGTTTTTGTCCCGATTGCCATTGTGGCAGAAAAGTTAGAATGGGATGCATTAATAGTGTTTGGGCTTTCAGCAGTTGCAATCATTCCGTTAGCAGTTTGGCTGAGTCAGGCAACAGAAGAAATTGCTGTGGTTTTAGGACCTTCTATAGGAGGTTTGTTAAATGCAGTCTTCGGTAATGCAACTGAGCTAATTATTGCTCTAGTAGCTCTCAAACAAGGCTTAGTAGATATTGTCAAAGCCAGTATTACCGGGACAATTATCAGTAATTTACTGCTGGTAATGGGGCTATCTATGTTGCTAGGAGGTTTACGCTATAAGGAGCAGACTTTTCAGCCAATGGCAGCGCGAGTCAATGGTTCGACAATGACATTAGCAGTGACTGCAATTGTACTCCCGGCAATGGTGATTACTACATCTAATGTGGTCGAGCAAAGGGCTATTACTAAGCTGTCGATTTTTGTAGCAGTTATTTTAATTGTAGTTTATGGTTTGACGCTGTTATTCTCCTTGAAGACTCACAGCTACCTATACGATGTTGGGGTTGTAGAACTAGAAGATAAGGTTTCTGAAGACCAGGCTACAGAGCAAGATAAGCATTCTTTGCCAAACTTGAGCCTTTGGGTTGGTATTTTGCTTGTGGCAACAGTTGGTATAGCATTCGTGTCTGAGATTTTTGTTGGTGCGGTTGAAGAGGCAACAAAAGGGCTAGGATTGACACCTTTGTTTACCGGAGTAATTCTGTTACCACTAGTTGGAGGTGCAGCCGAATATGTAACTGCTGTCCGAGTAGCGATTAAGAACAATATGGATTTGGCAGTATCTGTAGCAATGGGATCGAGCCTACTAGTTGCTTTGTTAGTTGCGCCGCTTCTTGTACTAGTTGGGCAGGTAATTGGGCAGCCAATGGACTTAAACTTTAACTTGTTTGAGGTTGTTGCAGTGATCATTGCAGTGGTCATTGCCAACTTAATTAGTTTGGATGGTCGCTCTAACTGGTTAGAGGGGATGTTGCTGCTAGCAACCTATGCTATATTAGGTGCTGCTTTTTACTTCCATCCAGTTTGAGCGCTAATCCTTGTTGCTGTTTAATATTATTGAAACTTCTTGCCATTTTTTTAGTAAAGCAGACAGGCTAAGAAAATAGCGCTCGTATTCAATTGGTGGTTCTTACTTAGTTTGATGGAGAATTAATACGGCGAAATTGTCAAATAACTCTATAACTCTGATTGCATCGGTCTGGAATTGAATTGCATCGACCTACAATTCAATTCGATCAACCGCTTACTGAATCATTCAGAAAAGAGAGATACGTATTGGCAACGATCGCGGCTTGAGTGCGATCGCGCAAATTCAGGCGAGTCAAAATGTGGGAAATATGGTTTCTAACAGTTCCTTCAGAAAGAAAGAGCGCTTGGGCAATTTCTCGATTACTAGAACCTGTTGCAATCATTTTGAGAACCTGCATTTCGCGGGGTGTAAGTTCTGCAAATCCTGGTGGCTGCGCTTTCGCTCCCATAAGAGCAGCTGAACCACTCATGACTGCCCGTACATCATAGCCGCGATCGCTCAACAAGCCGGATAATAACCGAAGGTTGTCCGGCTTGTCATCAACGATGAGGATGTCTCCTTTGGATTGACTAGAATTAATGTGGAATCCAGAGGAATATACAGTGTTGGTCATAAGTAATTATAAATCATGAGGTAAAATTGCAAAGCTCGGCTATTGACTAAACTGGGTTTTTTCACGGGAAAGAGCAGTATTGTTGGTTAAAAATAGCAGACTTAGTTGATTAGTATATAAAGTATACAAGTTGTATCAGTTTTTAAATAACAGCAATCCTATTTGGTTTGCTTGCGATAGATTAGATTTGCCTTGAAAGTCTACTTTGATTAATCCTTGTAGATTAAAACTCATGAAAGTTTGTTGTAGAAGTTTTTGTGGTTTGGGTTTGAGTTCTCCTGAGAGTCTATAGCTCTAAATTATCTATTATAGATATCTGCTGACATCGAATAAATGTCATGTCGAGAGCATTACATTTGTCACTTGCGATTATTAACTTTTTGTTGAAACCGACTGGGTGCAAATTGACTTTTACTAGAGAAGGTTGAAGAATAATCCTTAAATCTTGTTGATTTTGGATCTTGTATGTGGAATTGAACCGAGGTGCAGCGTGATGATTAATCTCCCAAACATTGAGGTTCACTCCCAAATTTACTCACAGCATATTGCAGGTTCATGAAGTACAGTAGCAACAGTCTGTAAACCAGTTTTTTAGATGTTTCGGATTCATCAAATCAAGAGCCGTTGCAATCAGAATATCAACCATTTTTGTTGTGGTTGGAGAGAATTGACGTAAGAAAGATTTAAGTTGTGACCACCAAAGTTCAATCGGATTAAAATCAGGAGAATAGGGTGACAAATTGAGAACACTGGGGGAGCATCCCAGTTTTTTGCAAAGAAGGCGAAAATCAGTCAGGATAGGTAAGATGAGTATATTTACTTACCGATGACCCCAGAACAAAAGCAAGCTCTTCAAGAACATATTCAGGCGATGCCTAC
>JAESFO010000304.1_pt1 | contig 73823 bp, 73 predicted proteins | sample 9269421 | NCBI WGS metagenome assembly JAESFO01 (sample SAMN14502839, study PRJNA617101) | algae metagenome | isolation source: Nostoc desertorum CM1-VF14 and co-occurring heterotrophs from rocky... | place: USA: Clark Mountains, San Bernardino, California | collected 2000-06-05 | reverse complement strand
CGGCATTGCCCGCCTTGACATCGCCGTTCGCCACGATCGTCACATTGGCGCTCGTCGATTGCGTCTGAACGTCGATGCCGTCCTTGCCCCCGGCCAGCGCCGTCACCGCGCCAGTCGTGACGCTGATGTTGCCGCCGGTGGCGGTGTCGCGCACCACGATGCCCTCGCCCGCCGTCGAACTGCTGGCGCCCGAGATATTGACCGTGACCGTGCCCGAACCGTTGTTCTTGATGTTCGCCGCGTCGCCGCTGCCACCGACGAAACCGCCGGTGCCCGTCACCGAGATATTACCCGCACCACCGGTGCCGCCGATCAAGCTCAGGCCACTCGTGGCGCCCGTCACCGTGCCAGCCACCTGCACGTCTACCCCGGCGTTGCCCGTCGCCTTGATGCCTTCGGAGAATGTGCCCGTCACCGTGCCGCCGGTGATCACAGTGATCGCGCCGGTACCGGCGTTGGTCGCCTCGATGCCCGTCGTACCCGAGACATCGCCGTTGGTCGTCACGCCGATGGTGCCTGCGCCAGCTGCACTGGTCTGACGGGCGACGATCGCAATATTGCCCGTCGAGCTGACCGCACCTGTCGTCACCGACACATTGCCGCCCGTCGTCAACGCGAACACACCGTTGCCTGACGTCGCCGTCACCGGGCCAACCGTCTTCACCGTCGTTGAGCCCGTGCCGAAGTTCTCCGCGTCGATGCCAAAGCGCGCGTCGATCGCACCGTTGGCCGTCACATCGATATTGCCGGTGCCGCCGGCCGGGAAGATCGCGCCGACGATGCCGGCATTGCCCGCCTTGACATCGCCGTTCGCCACGATCGTCACATTGGCGCTCGTCGATTGCGTCTGAACGTCGATGCCGTCCTTGCCCCCGGCCAGCGCCGTCACCGCGCCAGTCGTGACGCTGATATTGCCGCCGGTGGCGGTGTCGCGCACGGTAAGACCTTCGCCGGTCGCCGCGGTGATAGCACCGGTAATGTTGATGTTGACCGTACCGGCGCCGTTCTGAAGCACATCGAAGGCGTTGCCGTTACCGTTGTTGGTGATCGCACCGCCCGTATAGATGATCGGCCCGCCGGCGGCGGTGACAGACAGTGCCGCCGTACCGCCGACCGTCGGCGTGTTGCCTGCATCGACGCTGATCGTGCCGCCATTCGTGACGGTGACACCGCCAGCGCCCGTGTTGGAGAAGGCGATACCGAAACCGCTGACCGCTGCGCCCGGGTCAATCGTGAGCTGAAGCGGAGTTGCCGAATTCCCCGAGTATTCCCGGTCGTTGGGCGTATTGGTCGCAAAGGTCGTATTGCTCGTGGAGGTGGTGTCACACTGCACAGTCGTGCCGACGACTGTGCAGGCCGCCTGGGCGCCTGTGGGAACGAACAGCGTCGAGCTTGCCAGCACGACCATCCCCGCCGCCGACCGCAGCGCGAGCTGGCTGGTCTCAGACAGAAATTGCACGCGCAAACGGACAATCCGGTCGGCAGCGCCGACCGACAAAGCGGTAAATTCCATGAATACCAATCCCCTACGGTATAAACTCACGACTACGCAAATCTACCGACTGCCCAGTTGGGGACTTTCCAGGGTTTTTACCCATTGTCAATGTTTGAAGCTCAGGCGCAACAGTATCTTGCCGGAATCTCCGGGTAAGGACTACCAAAAGCCTCTTTGTGCTTTGCCCCTGAGCGCCCTCGCCTAGGGATGCGGGATTGCCCCCGGGTTGAGCTGCTCCATGACGCGCTTCTGCACGGAAGCCAGATGGGCGCGCATGGCGCGGTCGGCGCCATCAGGGTCGCGGCGCACGATGGCCTGGGCGATGGCGCGATGCTCCGTGTCGCGCGTGGCGATGCGCTGCGGCGTCGCCGGACGGTTGCTGCTGCCAAGCCGCACGCGTGCGTCGCTCGAAACCTGCCGCAGCAGGCTGTACAGCGAGGCCGCCAGCTTGTTGCCGGAAGCGGCGGCGATCAGCTTGTGAAAGGCCACGTCCCAAGCGCCGCTGTCGACGTCGCTCGCCGTGGTCGCGGCCTGTTCAATACGCGCCATTTCCTGCGGCGAGGCCCGCACCGCCGCCAGCCGCGCCAGAAACGGCTCGATGGCGATGCGCATTTCGATCACTTCCATCGGATTGGTGGCCCGCACCAGGCTCTCGCCATCGTGACTGACCAAAGACTGCCGCTTGGCCCGCGCCGGTTCCAGTTCACCATTGGCACGCAAGGCCAGCAAGGCGCGGCGCAATTGATGGCGCTTGACGCCCAGGGTTTCAGCCAGGTCGCGCTCGGACGCAAGCTTCTTGTCCGCCGCCATGGCGCGGATGGCATCCTTCAACTCTTCCAGATCGTCATCGGGCTTTTGGGCCTGAGAGAGCTTCGCGCCGCTGGGCTTGCGAAGGGTGGAACGGGTACTGGACACAATCGCTGTCATGAAGGCTGTCTTCGAACCTCGAGGAATGTGGAGCCTGGAGCGACCGGAATCGATCTCCGCAGAAACTAACGGGCGGATGCCACGCAGGACAAACGTGCCGGTGAACTTACCCCGCAATTTGTACATCGACCGCCTCGATATCTCAACCAAAAATTTTGGTTGAGTCTGCAATCGGCTCTCCGATCACTGTTTCATTCTCGTAAAATAGCCCTGAAACACCGATATTTTATGATTTTGCACCGCATCAATGCAATGTGCACTGCAATGATGCACAGGCGTCCAACATTTGACCAATATCTTTGGTTGTTTTTGGTTGACCGCGGTTGGGTTGCGCGCCTAACCTGCCCTCATTCCGCGAGAGGCTAACCGGAGGCTCGCATGTCCAGCACTGCTCTGTTGCGCAACCGTGATGTGGAATTGAAGGCGCTTTACGACGACGTCGCCGCCAACCACATGTTCCCCTTCTGGGCGACGTCCGCCGACGTGGCTCACGACGAAATCAAGCAGCTCATGGCGAGCCCGAAGGCCGTACCCTTTGTCTGGCGCTGCGCCGAGGACATCGAGCCTATTCTCAATCGCGCCGTCGAACTCATCACCATGGACGATTCCGAGCGCCGCTCGCTCGTGCTGGTCAATCCGGGCCTCGCGCCGCGCCGCGCCACCGTGTCGACCATGTACACGGCCTATCGGCTCAACGACGCCAACGAGATCATGCCGCCGCACAAGCATTCGCCCAGCGCGGTGCGTTTCGGCCTCAAGGGCCAGGGCAATTTCACCGGCGTCGACGGCGAGAACATGGTGTTCGGTCCCGGCGACCTCGTGCTGACGCCCAACGACACCTGGCACAATCACGGCACCGTCGGCAACGAACGCGCGCTCAACCTCTCCGTGCTTGACCTGCCGCTCGTCGAAACGCTCAACGCCATCCACTTCGATCACGACTACAAGGAAGAGATCGACGGCAAGATCGTGCCGCTAAAGCAGCAGACCGAGCGTTTCACGCCGGACTATTCGCAGAAGACCTATGGCTATGGCGGCTTGATGCCGCGCTTCGCCGGCACCAAGTCACGCGGCGCGGGCTATTCCTCGCCGATGTTCCTCTACCGCTGGGACATGGTACGCGAACTGCTCAACAAGCATCGCGAGAACCCGGGCGACGAACACGACGGCCTGATGGTCGAATATATCGACCCCACCACCGGCCAGCCGGTGTTCAAGACCATGACCTTCTTCGCGCAGATGCTGCATCCGGGCGGCAAGACCCTGCCGGTGCGCACGACATCGAGCCTGCTCGTCTCGCCTTTCGAAGGCCAGGGCTATTCGATCGTCAACGGCAAGCGCATGGACTGGAAGGAATATGACACGCTGGCCATTCCCGGCGGCTCCTGGTTCGAACATCACAACACATCCGACAAGGATCCGCTGGTGCTGTTCGTCGCCAGCGACGAGCCGACGCTGAAGAAACTCGATCTCTACAAGAAGTGGGGCAAGAGCGCCTCGGGCCAAGTTTCACAACTGGTCTGACCGGCCATTGGCCTGACGTTCCGGCCGGCCATAGGCGCCCGCCCCCTACACTACTTTTCGCAGGAGTCTTCCGTGCTCGACAAACCCGCCCGCCAATCCAACACGACCCACATCGCCCGGATCGAAACACCGGGCGGTGGCCAGGTCTGGGTGGAAGGCTCGACCATGTATGTCGGTCATATGCGCCCGACTTCGGGCACGACGATCATCGACGTCGCCGACCCCCGCAAGCCCAAGGTGATCTCCGAGATCGAAGTGCCGACCGGCTGGCACTCGCACAAGGTGCGCGTCAAAGACAATATCATGGTCGTCAACGTCGAACGGTTCGGCAAGAACCAGCCGGGCGACATCGGCGGCGGCCTCAACATCTATGACGTGTCCAATCCGGCGCAGCCGAAACTGCTGTGCGAGTGGCGCACCAAGGGCGGCGGCGTACATCGTTTCGATTTCGACGGCCGCTACGCCTATATCTCGCCAACCGCCGAAGGCTATGTCGGCAATATCACGATGATCCTCGACCTGAAGGACCCGACCCGTCCTGAAGAAGTCGGCCGCTGGTGGATTCCCGGTCAGTGGCAGGCGGGTGGCGAAGCCTATCCGTGGGGTAACGACTGGCCGACGCCGCGTTGCCACCATCCGCTGCGCCACGGCGACCGGCTCTATGTGAGCTACTGGCACCACGGCTTCTTCATTCTCGACATCTCCGACATGTCGAAGCCGACGCTGGTCTCCGCCTACAACACCAGCCCGTCCTATCCGCACCCCACCCACACCTGCCTGGTGATGCCCAAGCCCTTGAAGGGCCGCAACATCATGATCGTGGCCGATGAGGACGTGGCGAAGCTGTGGCCGTCGCCACCGTCGTTCACCTGGGTCTACGACATCACCAACGAGCGCCTGCCCGTGCCAATCTCGACCTTCCAGGTGCCGGGCCTTGATCCCGACGGCAAAGCGCAGCCAGCGATGACCGGTTGTCATCAGCCCTCGGAGCGCTTTTCCGGCACGATCGTGCCCTTCGCCTGGTTCGCGCAGGGTCTGCGCATCGTCGACTTCGCCGACCCCTACCAGCCCAAGGAGATTGGCTACTACGTGCCGCCGGCGGCACCGGGTGCCGATCGCCCCTCTTCCAACGACGTCACCATGGACAGCCGTGGGCTCATCTATCTCGTCGACCGCGTCAGTGGCGTCGACATCATCGAAGCGGACGCTTTTCGCTAAGGACCTGTCATGACTGAGACGCGTAACGACGTTTATCCGATCGGCAACAAGAACCCGAACCTACCGTTCCATCCGGCCGTGCGCGCCGGCGACTATATCTTCGTCTCCGGCCAGGTGGCGAAGGATGCCGACGGCAACATGATTTCCGGTACGATCGAGGAAGAAACCGCCGCGACGATCGAATCCATCCAGCGCATCATCGCGCTTGAAGGCTGCACGCTGGCCGACGTGGTACGCGCCACCACCTATCTCGAGGATACGCGCGACTTCGGCCGCTACAACAAAGTGTTCGGCCAATATTTCAAGGACGCCACCCTCGCCCGCACCACCATCGAGGCGCGCGCGGTGATCAGCACCAAGATCGAAATCGAAGTGATCGTTTACAAGCCGATCAAGGGCAAGTGAGCCGCTAAGGGAGATGCCATGATGCTCGCCGAGACCGTCGCCCCTGCCCCTTCTGTCGCTTCCGTGCCGGAGACGGCCGAGGCGCAAATCATCGGACGCCACATCGCCGTCGATTTCACCCATGCGGGTCGGCGCCAGCGCGTCTTGCAGAGCGTCAACATTTCCATTCCGCGCGGCAGCTTTGTTTCGCTGATCGGGCCGTCCGGTTGCGGCAAGAGCACGCTCTTGAAAGTATTGGCCGGCCTCGTGCCGCCCAGCGAAGGCTCGGTCACCGTCGACGGTATCGCGCCGGAAGAGGCCGCCAAGAAACGCGTGATCGGCCTCGTCTTCCAGGAAGCGACCCTGTTGCCGTGGAAGAACGCGCTTGAGAATGCCGCCTTCCTCTTGATGACGGCGGATGAATCGATCGCCAAGTCGGAAGCCTTCGGCCGCGCCGAAGCGATGCTGAAACTGGTCGGCCTGCGCGATGCTGAAAAGAAAATGCCGTCGCAGCTTTCTGGCGGCATGCGCCAGCGCGTCGCCATCGCCCGCGCGCTCGCGCTCGATCCGCAGGTGCTCTTGATGGACGAGCCGTTCGGCGCGCTCGACGCCATCACCCGCGAAGAGATGAGCGAATGTTTGCTCGACATCTGGGAGCGCACCGGCAAGACCATCGTGCTCGTCACCCACTCGATCGATGAAGCCGTGCTGCTCTCCGATGAAGTGCATGTGATGGGAACCGGCCCGGCCCGCATCATCGAAACCCTGCCGATCACCGTGGCCCGGCCGCGCGGCGAGGAAAGTTATTCGGAACCCGCGTTCAAGGCCGCCGAGAAGCGTCTGCGCGGTCTGTTGATCGAAAGCCACAGGAGGACGTCGTGACGGAAGTGGTGCAAAGCGGCGTGTCCCAGGCCCGATCAGAGAATGTGCGCAAGCCGCTGCCGGACTTCATCCCGGCCGCCGGGCTGATGATCGCCGCCCTCCTCGTGTGGGAATTGGGCGTGCGCCTGTTCAACGTGCCGGAATTCGTCGTGCCGGCGCCGAGCGCCGTGTTCCGCTCGTTGATCGAGAGCCGCTATCATCTGATGGTAGCGGCCAAGGTGACCGCGATCGAGGTGCTCGTCGGCTTCATCCTCTCGGCGGTGGTCGGCATCGCCGTGGCATTGGTCATCTCCCGTTTCGAACGCTTCGGCCGGGCGCTTTATCCCCTGATCGTCCTGTTCCAGAACGTGCCGAAGGTGGCTTTGGCACCGATCTTCATCCTGTGGTTCGGCTATGACATGGCGCCGAAACTGCTGCTCATCGTCGTCATCGCCTTCTTCCCGGTGACCATCGACATGCTCGCCGGTCTGCAATCGGTCGAACCGTCCTTCGTGTCGCTGATGAAATCGGTCGGCGCCAACAAGAACAAGATCATGTTGCGGGTGCGTATCCCCCATGCGCTGCCGCATCTCTTCGCCGGCCTGAAAGTGGCGATCACCTTCAGCGTCATCGGCGCCATCGTCGGCGAATTCGCCGGCGCCAATGCGGGCCTCGGCTACGTGATCCAGTTTGCCTCGACGCAATTGGATACGCCGCTGGTCTTCTCAGCTCTGCTCGTCATTTCGGTGCTCGGCCTTGCCTTCTACTACGTGGTGGAACTGGCCGAACGGTTCCTCGTGCCGTGGGCTCCGAAATACGACACGAGGCAACGTTCTCACTAACCACAACAACAAGCCAATCCAAACTGAACCAGAGGACCAGACCTATGAGAAGATTAGCGTTCGCCGCCCTCCTCGTCGTCGCCGGCTCGGCCGCTCATTCGGGTGCCCAGGCCGCCGATAAGGTCAGCGTGCAGCTCGATTATGTGGTGCGCGGCAATCACGCCATGTTCTTCGTCGCTCAGGAAAAGGGCTATTACGCCAAGAACGGCATCGAAGTGACGGCGATCCAGAAGGGCACGGGTTCGCCCAACGCCATGCGTCTGGTCGGCAACGGCAATGCCGAATTCGGCTTCGGCGATTTGCCGACGCTCGCCGTGTCGCGTTCGCAGAACGTGCCGGTGGTGGCGCTCGCCGCCGTCAACCAGCACAGCCCGCTGGCGATGCTGTCGCTGGCCAGCAAGACGAAACTGACCAAGCCGCAGGATCTCAAGGGGCTCAACATCGGCGTGCAGCCATCGGGCTCGACCTACGTCTTCCTCAAGGCCTTTCTTGCCACCAACGGCATGACGCTCAACGACATCAAACAGAGCACGGTGACGCCGCCTTACGAGAACTATCTGCTGCTCGGCCGTGTCGATGCGGTGCCCGGCTATATCGATGCCGAAGTGCCGGAATTGGAAGCCAAGGCCGGCGGCCCGGGCTCGCTGTCGATCATGCAGGGCTCGGACTTCGGCTACAAGGTCTATGGCTCGGGCCTGTTCACCACCGAGAAGATGATCGCCGAAAAAAGCGACGTGGTGCAGCGTTTCGTCAACGCCTATATGCAGGCCTTCGCCGATGTGGCCAACAATCCGGCTGAAGCCGCCGACATTATCATCAAGGCCAATCCGGAATATGCCAACCGCAAGACCGTGCTCGTGCAGCAGATCGAAGCCGACGTGAAGCACAGCTTCTTCAGCGACGACACCAAGGCCAATGGCATCGGCTGGATGACGGAAGCGGTCTGGGCCTCGACGGTCAAGACCCTGGTCGAGCAGGAAGTGATGAAACAGTCGATCCCGGCCGCCTCCGCCTTCACCGACAAATATCTCAAAGGCGCCAATCCGCTGAAGCGATAGGCGTTAAATTACTAGAGGAGTAGCAAATGATCCGTGTTCTTGGCCGGCAAACCTCCGGCAATGTGCAGAAAGTCCTGTTCTTCCTCGAAGAGGTGGGCGTGCCTTATGCGCGCGAGGACTACGGTCGCCAGTTCGGCAACACCAACACCGACGACTACCGTGCGCTCAATCCCAACATGAAGGTGCCGACGCTGGTCGATGGCGACGTCACCACCTGGGAATCGCACACGATCCTGCGTTATCTCGCCGCTTTGCATAAGCCGGAATTCACCGGCGCGACGCCGGCCGAGAAGACGCAGGTCGAGCGTTGGATGGATTGGCATCTCGGCTCGCTGAACGCGCCCTATCTCGCCGTGTTCCGCGATGCCAAGAAGCCGGAAGCCGAACGCAGCGCCGATTTCGCCGCCCAGGCGGCCGATCTCATCGCGCAGATGAAAATCCTCGACGGCGCACTTGCCGGCAAAGATTGGCTGGCGCTCGGCCGCCTGACGCTCGCCGACATCGCCATGGCGAGCGTTGCCAAGCGCTGCCTGGAATTCCCGATCGATAAGCCGGAACTGCCGAACCTGACCCGCTGGATGAAGGCCATCGAAGGCCGCCCCGCCTTCCAGGTCGCCATCGGCAGCAAGGAAAGCACTATCGCCAAGGCGGCGTAAGTATCGACAACGAGGCGCGCCGGGATCCGGCGCGCCTTCTTTTATGCCCTCGTTTGGGCTCTTGGGAGACAGAGGATCGTGGCCGGCGACTCGTTCGACTATGTAATCATCGGTGCCGGTTCCGCCGGCTGCACGCTCGCCAACCGTCTGTCGGCCGATCCCAAGCTCAAAATTCTCGTGCTCGAAGCCGGCGGCTGGGACAGGCATCCCTTCATCAAGATGCCGCTTGGCTGGGGCAAAGTGCTGCGCGACCGCATCTATGACTGGGGCTATGACGGCGAACCGCAAACGACCATGGGCGGACGCCAGGTCGAATGCGCGCGCGGCAAAGTGGTCGGCGGCTCATCCTCGATCAATGCCATGGCTTATGTGCGCGGCAATCGCGGCGACTATGATCGTTGGTCCTCTTATGGCCTGAACGGCTGGTCCTACGAAAACGTGCTGCCCTATTTCCGCAAGCAGGAGAATTGGGAAGGCGGCGCCAGCGCCTATCGCGGTTCAGGCGGCCCGCTCTCCACCCGCAGGGCGCGCTATCAGGATCCGCTGATCGAAGCCTATTTCGCCGCCACGGCCGCTGCCGGCTACGACCAGAACGAGGATTACAACGGCGCGCGCCAGGATGGCTTCTCGCGCATGCAGATGACCATCCGCGACGGCTGGCGCGAGAGCGCCGCCACTGCCTATCTGCACCCCGTCCTGCGCCGCCCCAATCTGCAAATCCGCGTCAAGGCGCAGGTGACCCGCATTCTGTTTGAAGGCACACGGGCCACCGGCATCGAATATGTGCAGGATGGCCTGACGCATCAGGTGCGGGCCGAGCGGGAAGTCATCCTATCGGGCGGTTCAATCAATTCGCCACAGACCTTGCAGCTCTCCGGCATCGGCGATCCCGACCTGCTCGGCGCTCACAAAATTCCCGTCAAAGCCGCCCTGCCCGGCGTCGGCCGCAATCTGCAAGACCATGCCGCCGCCCTGCTCATCTATGGCCGTGGCGACACCAGCCCGCTCCTGCGCAACATGCGGCTCGACCGCGTCGCGCTGGGCGCCGTACAGGCCTATCTGTTCGGCACGGGCTTCATGAGCGATCTGCCGGGCGGCATCACCGGCTTCGTCAAAACCGATGCGGCGAAGGCCCTGCCCGACATCCAGCTTCTGTTCATTGCCGGATCGCTCGCTGCCAATCCCTATCTGCCGCCGTTCCAAAAGCCGTTCGCCGACAGTTTCGCCTGCCGCATCGTGCTGTTGCGGCCGGAAAGCCGCGGCACGGTGAAGATCGCCTCGGCCGATCCGCTGGCGCATCCCAAGATCGACATGGGCCTGCTTTCCACCAGCAACGACTGGTCGGTGTTGAGAAAGGGCATTTCCCTCTTCCGCGACATGGCGCGGAGGCCGGAGTTGAAGGATTTCGTCTCACGCGAGATCGGCCCAGACGCCAGCGTCAAGGACGATGCGGCGCTCGAAGCCTATGTCCGCAACACCGCCGTCACGGCGCATCATCCAGCCGGCACCTGCAAGATGGGCGCCGACAAGGACGAGATGGCGGTGGTGGACGGCGAATTGCGCGTGCGCGGCGTCGAGGGCCTGCGGGTGGTCGACGCCTCCGTCTTTCCCGATCTCGTCGGCGGCAATATCAACGCGCCGACCATCATGATCGCCGAACGCGCCGCCGACCTCATCCTCGAGCAAGCCGCTTAGACAGGGGCAATACCCTCTGCGTCAACGAAAACCGCCCCGCACAGAGGTACGGGGCGATTCTCCGAGACGGCCCTCGGGCTGTGGAACTCAGGCTGCTCGGTTACGCCGCTTGACGGCGCTGCGCGGGGATCGCGGAGGTAACGATCGAGAACCGCGCGCAGGCTTCGAAGCGATTGGCCAGCGAACAATCGCGCCAGACCTTCTCGGCCGCTTCATAGCTTTCAAAAGGACCGTAGGTCTTGCCGGTGCCTTCGATGACTTGGCGGAAATCGAGATCGGAGAACTCGCCGCCGACAACCCAGAACTGTTCCTTCATGACATGCTCCTGAATGATGGTGTTGCGTTGAGAATGGTCACTCCGCGGCGACGCGGGGCTCAGACTTGTGGAACTGCGCGGTTTCGGTCGACCCCGCCATGGCCGTCGTCGAGGACTTGCCGCCGGAGATCGCCATGGCCACCGCATCGAAATAGCCGGTGCCGACTTCGCGCTGGTGGCGCACGGCGGTGAAGCCGTTGGCCTGAGCGGCGAATTCACGCTCCTGCATCTCCGAATAGGCGCCCATGCCGCGCTTGGCATAGCCCTTGGCCAGGTCGAACATCGACAGGTTGAGGGCGTGGAAGCCGGCCAGCGTCACGAACTGGAAGCGATAGCCCATTTCGGCGATCTGCTCCTGGAAGCTCTCGATCGTCTTGGCGTCGAGCTTCGAGCGCCAGTTGAACGACGGCGAGCAGTTATAGGCAAGCAACCGGCCCGGATGCTGGCGGTGCATTTCCTGCGCAAACTCACGCGCTTCGCCGAGATCGGGCTCGGAGGTTTCCCACCACACGAGGTCCGAATAAGGCGCATAGGCCAGGCCGCGGGCGATGGCATGCTCCACCGAATGGTGGTTGCCCTGCTTCAGGCGATAGAAGCCTTCGCCCGTGCGGCTGGAGCGATCGATGAACGGATGATCGTAGTCATCGATATCCGAGGTGATCAGCGTCGCCGAATGCGCATCGGTGCGGGCGCAGATGATGGTGTCGACGCCGCAGACATCGGCCGCCAGGCGTGCGGCGTTGAGGGTGCGGATGAAGGTCTGGGTCGGCACCAAAACCTTGCCGCCGAGATGGCCGCACTTCTTTTCCGAGGCGAGCTGATCCTCGAAGTGAACGCCGGCGGCGCCCGCCTCGATCATGCTCTTCATCAGTTCGAAGGCGTTCAGAGGACCACCGAAGCCCGCTTCCGCGTCGGCGACGATCGGGGCGAACCAATAGGTCGAGGTATCGCCTTCCGCCCGCGCGATCTGATCGGCGCGCTGCAAAGTGTTGTTGATGCGCTTGACGACTTCGGGAACCGAAGACGCCGGATAGAGCGACTGGTCCGGATACATCTGGCCGGCATTGTTGGCATCGGCCGCGACCTGCCAGCCAGAGAGATAGATGGCCTCGAGGCCGCCCTTCACCTGCTGCAGAGCCTGTCCGCCCGTCATGGCACCGAGCGAACGCACGAAGGGGCGCTCGGCCAAAAGCTTGCGCAAGCGCGCCGCGCCGAGCTTCGCCAGGGTGTGCTCGATCCGGATCGAACCGGACAGCCGGTCAACCTCGGCAGCGGTGTAATCGCGGCGGTTTTCCGGGTTGTAAAAGGAAGACATTGCTTTTTACTCCGCTTGTAACAGTGACCCTTACGTCGCTGTTTGGCCGTCATTGGGCTGAGCGGAAAATGGCATTGCAAATTGCGATTCACAATAACTATATGAAAATCCAGAGAGAAAATGCAATTCATCATCAGATTGACACTTGTCGATTTGTAAATTGTAATAATCATGTCAAGCGAGGGTAAAATCCGATGCGCTCGGTGAGGATCGGCGGCAAGCTGCGCCGCCTGCGGCAAGACCAGAAGCTCAACCAGACGCAGATGGCGGCAGAACTCGGCATTTCGCCGAGCTATCTCAATCTGTTGGAATCGAACCAGCGCCCGGTGACGGTGAACATCCTTCTGCGCCTGGCGGAGCGTTTCAAGGTCGATCTCACCGCCATGGGCGGCGAGGATGACGGCCGCCTCGTTACCGATCTGATGGAGGCTCTGTCCGATCCGGTCTTCGACGCGCAGGACATCAAGGCCACCGATGTGCGCGACATCGTCGCCACCCTGCCCTCGATGGCACGTGCCATGCTGGCGCTTTACCAGAGCTATCGGCGCGGCACGGCGCTGGCGCCGGTGGAAGGCGATTCCGACAGCGATGCAGCCCCCATCGGCCTGCCCTCCGAAGAAGTGACCGACTTTCTACAGGCCAAGCTCAATTACTTCCCCGGCCTCGAGGAAGCAGCTGAATCGCTCTGGCACGACAACAGCCTGGCGCTGCTCACCCTGCAGCAGGACCTCATCAAAGTGCTGGCCGAACGCTTTGCCGTCGATCTCGAAATCGCGCCCGCCTCCGCCATGCCCGGCCATTTGCGCACGTTCAATCCGCTGACGCGCAAGCTGACCTTGTCGGAAATGCTGCCCGGCCCCAGCCGCACCTTCCAGCTCGCCTATCAGATCGCTTTACTCGGCCATCGCCGTGAAATCGATCACGCCGTCTCATCCGGCAAGTTCACGACGCCGCAGGCCGATGCGCTGGCGGGCTCCGCCATGGCGAACTATTTCGCCGCCGCCGTGATGATGCCCTATGATAGATTCCTGGCCTCGGCCAAGTCGACGCGCTACGACATCAACGTGCTGCAACACCGCTTCGGCGTCTCGTTCGAACAGATCTGCCATCGCCTGACGACATTGCGCCGCCCCGGCCACGAAGGCATTCCGTTTCATCTCATCCGCGTCGACATCGCCGGCAATATTTCCAAGCGCTTTTCGGCTTCGGGCATTCACATCGCCCGGTTCGGCGCCGCCTGCCCGCGCTGGAACGTTTACGATGCCTTTGCCACGCCCGGCATGGTGCGCGTGCAGGTGTCGCGCATGCCCGACAATTCGAGCTATTTCTGCGTCGCCCGCACCATCGATACGGCAGCCCGCATCAGCCCGCGCGGCGGCTTGCCGAGCCGCATCGGCCAGCTCGCCGTCGGCCTCGGCTGCGCCGTGCATTTCGCCAAGGAACTCGTTTACGCCGACGGGCTCAATCTCGACGATCCGCAGATCGTCACGCCCATCGGCGTGTCCTGCCGCGTCTGCCCGCGCGGCGATTGCGCCGATCGCGCCATGCCCTCGCTGTCGCAACGGCTGGAGATCGACGAGAACAAGCGCGGGCTCTCGACCTATGCGATGCAGATTTAGACGGACCGGCCGTCCTTCACGAACGCCGCTTCGCGCTAATTCAGCCCGATCTCCGCAAGACGCCTGACTTGCTCCTGCTGCCGCGTCAGGGTCTCCGCCAGCACTTTTCCGTCGCCCGGCGCTGGGGCTTGTCCGGTATTGTTCAAGATCGTCTTTACTGCCGGATCGGAGAGCGCCGTCATGACGTCTTTGGCAATACGGCTGCCATCGGCGGCGGATAATTTGGCGGGGCCGTAAATGCCCGATGTCGTATCCATCAAGGCGCTGGGAAAGCCCTGCTCGGCCGAAGAAGCAATGGCCGGCAAAAGCGGCGAACGTTCACCGCTCGGAATAGCGAGAATACGAATCTGCCCACTTTCGACGAGCGGACGCACCACGGCGAAAGATGTGAACAACAACTGGATGCGAGATTCAGCGAGATCATTGGCTGCCGGCACGATGTCACGATAAGGGACGCGAGCGGCGCTGGGTGCGCTCGTCTTCAAAAAGGCCCTCAACGACAATTCAGGCACGCCGGCAGCACCGGCGGCATTCAATTGCGTGGAGCGCGCGAGTTCAACCCAATCCCGCAGCGATTTCACATCAAGCTTCGCGGGCGCGGCGACGACGGGCACGGTATGAGCGACCTGAACGAGCGGCACCAAGTCGCGCATCAATTCGTAAGATGGCTTCTCGGGCAAGGTATAGGGGTGAGATAGAAAGGAGCCGGATGAAGCATAGAGCAAGACGTGATCGTCATTGGCCGACAGAAAGCCGCGGATGGCGATCAAGCCGTCGCCACCCGGCCTGTTCTCGATAACGACCGGCTTGTCCCATTGCTTTTGCAGGCGCTCGGCAATCACCCGCGCGGCGGCATCGGTGGCACTTCCCGCTCCAAAAGGCAGAATGAACGTAACGGCCCGGCTCGGCCAGACCTGGGCTTGCGCCGCCAACGGCACGGCCAGGAATGCGAATATCACCGCGGCGAAAACACTCGCTCTTTTGCTCCCCATTTCATCCCCCCTCGAATTTAGATTGAATATATGAATATTAATCTATTTAAGGACACCCCGGTGTCAAGCTGAACCACGGCCTATTGATCGGCGCCGGACAGTGCCTTGGATGAGGAAACATCAGCTTCCCAGTCCAGCGGTGCCGACACGTTGGCCAGCAATTGCTTGAGCACCAACCGCAAACTCTTGATCGTTTTCGGGTCGAGCCCGCGAATGGTGACCGCTTCATGAGCGGCACTCAATTTCTCGCACTCTCGCGCGACCCGTAGTCCCTTGGCCGTCAAAGTGATGGCGATGGCCCGGTTGTCTTCATCGATGCGTTCGCGCGCGATGAGCCCTTGGGCAACAAGCCGGCGCAAGTTGTGCGACAGGGTCGATTGCGAGATATAGGTAAGATCCGATAGATGACCGGCGCGGATACCCTTGTTCTGGAGAACGGCAATCAAGATCCGGGCGTCCTGGACGCTCAGGCCAAGCTCGGAAAAGTCACTGCTCGCGAACTCGACGCCCGCCGATACGACGCAGTTCATCAAAAAAGGAATTGAATCGTCGATCCTGTCAGCCATCGGCTGCTCCTTTCAAGGCGAATATCGATCACGACGGTTTGGTCGCCCATAATAGATCGACGCCTTTCCATGAAAAAGTCTCCACGTCTTTGGCAAGGCCCGTGAAAACGGTCTCAAGATGTTCGAGGCTGTAATAGGGAAAATCTCTCACATCCCAGCCCAGGCGCGACATCATCTTCTCAAGCCAATATTCGATGTGAAGATCGAGTTCGGCCTTCATCATCAATTGCGGACTGAATGTGATCTCGCCAAGAGCGACATTTCTGCCGGGCTTCACGATGCGCAGCAGTTCCGTTGCCGTCTCCTGCCAATCGTCCGTGTGCTGGACGCCTTGCAAGACCGCCACGGCGTCATAATGGTTATTCTCGACATCTTTCGTATAATCAAAACGCCAGGTCGCCAACTGCCCGTTACGTCCGCGTTCGCCCGACACATAGGCCGCACGGGCCTGCGCCGTGATATCGATCACATCGATCACGCCTCCCTCGCCAATACGGCTCCTGAAATCATCGATAAAGCCACAAGATTCTATGCTCTCGCCGAGAATGAGGACACGATCACCGTCGCGCAGGCGCATCCGATCGTAGAGCATCTCACGGACGACACGGGCCTTCTTGCGCCACATGAAAGGCAGGCCGCCCAGTGCCAGAGCACGGCACCAGCGGGTCTGCTCCGATGGATCCACGATCACGGCACCCATCATCTCGGCGTCGTGCGGCTGCATCCAGGTCCAGGGATTGTCTTGTTCCAACATGTTCGCGCCTAATATTTTAAAATTCATATATTGAAATACAATTTATTATCCATCCGGGCAAGCGGAAAGCCGGGAGAGGCCGCACGGCTCTTCATGACGCCTCAAACCGCCTATCGCAGCGGCCGAGATCGACGGCAACATGAGTGGGTTATCGGGATGCGGATTTGGATCGGCCTATGATCAGGCGATCACCTGATCCGCGTTGGTGGTCTTGAAGCGCTCGCGATATTCGCGCGGCGTCAACGAAAAACGCTTCTGGAATACCTTGCGCAATTGTTCGTCGGAGGGAAAACCGGAGCGAAAAGCGATGGTTTTCATCGGTAGGTTGGTATCTAGAAGCAGCCCCATCGCCTGCTCGCACCGGGCGATCTCGATGAACTCGGCCGGCGTGGTGTGGGTTTCCTTAAAAAATCGCCGGGCGAAATTACGTACGCTCATGCCTGCGCGCGCCGACAAATCATCGACGCGAATGGGCTGGTCGAGATTGGCGAGCACCCAGCTCTGAATTTCGCGGATTCCAGGAGATGCGGTCATCTGGCTCGTCAGCAACGTGCTGAACTGAGACTGACCGCCAGGGCGTTTCAGAAAGATCACCAGATCGCGCGCGACCTGCAATGCGAGGTCGCGCCCGAAATCCTGTTCGACGAAAGCCAGAGCGAGATCGATGGCGGCCGTGACGCCGGCCGACGTCCACAGGTTTCCGTCTTGGACAAAGATCGCATCGGCAACTACCTGCACACCCGGATAACGTTGCTGCAAAAGTCCCGCGACGCTCCAATGGGTGGTCGCGCGCTTGCCGTTCAATGCACCGGATGCCGCAAGAAAAAAACTGCCTGAGCAAAGCCCGGCCAGCCGCGGCACCTTGCTAGAGTTGACCCGACACCAGTCGACAATCGTCGGCGATGCTTCCAGCGCCCGGTCAATGTCGGGGGCGCCGGTGATCATCACCGTATGGGGTAGATCTCGCGTGGCCAATCCGGCGGTCGCCTCAATCGATAGCAAAGTATCGGACGAAACATATCCGGGCTGCGGGGCGCTCACGCGAATGTCGTAGCGCCGCGGGTCGTTGCTGCTCTGCAGGTGTCGGTTCGCATATGTGAACACATTGACGGGGCCGACCGCCTCCATCGATTTGAAACCGGGATAAATGATGATGTCGACACCAAGAGCCATATCCAGCAATCCTACGGCAGCTTCTGGATGTCAGGTCGAGAAGGGCATGTCCGAATAAGGGGGCACCTTGTCCGAATCCGCCTGAAAAGGCAAATTTCGTCAGCCTTCCCAGTCCGTATAATAGCGCCATGACAGTGCGAGCGTTTCGGCATCGGCCGGAACCGATGACATCTGGGAAACGCCATGAAAACACAAGCCGCCGTTGCGTTCGAAGCCAAAAAGCCCTTGGAGATCGTCGAGCTCGATCTTGAAGGCCCCAAAGCCGGCGAGGTTCTGATCGAGATCAAGGCCACCGGCATCTGCCACACCGATGCCTACACGCTCGATGGTTTCGACAGCGAAGGCATTTTTCCTTCCGTGCTCGGTCATGAAGGCGCTGGCATCGTCTGCGAGGTTGGCCCTGGCGTGACCAGCGTGAAGCCAGGCGATCATGTCATCCCGCTCTACACGCCCGAATGCCGCCAGTGCAAATCATGCTTGTCCGGCAAGACCAATCTCTGCACCGCCATCCGCGCGACGCAAGGCAAGGGCCTGATGCCCGATGGCACGACCCGGTTCAGCTACAAAGGCCGGCCGATCTTTCACTATATGGGCTGTTCGACATTCTCGAATTTCACGGTACTGCCCGAGATCGCGGTCGCCAAGATCCGCACCGACGCGCCGTTCGACAAATGTTGCTATGTCGGTTGCGGCGTCACCACAGGCGTCGGCGCGGTGATCAATACCGCCAAAGTCGAACCCGGCGCCAATGTTATCGTGTTTGGACTGGGTGGTATCGGCCTCAATGTCATTCAGGGCGCCAAAATGGTCGGCGCCGATAAGATCATCGGTGTCGATCTCAACGATGCGAAGGAGGAATGGGGCCGCCGCTTCGGCATGACCCATTTCGTCAATCCGTCGAAGGTGAGCGGGGATTTTGTCCAGCATCTGGTTGCCCTCACCGATGGTGGCGCCGATTACACGTTCGACTGCACCGGCAATACCAATGTCATGCGCCAGGCGCTTGAAGCCTGTCATCGCGGCTGGGGCGTCTCGGTGGTCATCGGTGTCGCCGAGGCGGGCAAGGAGATCAGCACCCGCCCCTTCCAGCTCGTCACCGGGCGTGTCTGGAAAGGCTCGGCGTTTGGCGGCGCACGTGGGCGCACCGATGTTCCCAAGATCGTCGACTGGTACATGAATGGCAGAATCCAAATCGATCCAATGATCACTCACGTTCTGAAGCTGGAGGACATCAACAAGGGTTTCGATCTCATGCATGAGGGCAAATCGATACGTTCGGTGGTCGTTTTCTGACCGGCGACAAACGTAGAGGGAGATATCCAATGAGTGTGAGCATCCATCCATCCGTTGACGGCGGCGTACGAAAAGGCTCGGGACATTTTTCCGGAGGGACGCTGGTCTGCAAATGCCAGGACAAGGCCGTGAAGATCGGCATCAAGGGCGACGTCGCTCATAATCACGCTTGCGGTTGCACCAAATGCTGGAAACCGGAAGGCGCAACCTTCTCTGTCGTAGCGGTCGTACCGCATGACAGTGTGACGGTTCTCGCCAACGGAGATAAACTTCAGGTCGTCGACAAGGCTGCGACGATCCAGCGATATGCGTGCACCGGTTGCGGTACGCACATGTACGGCCACATCGAGAACAAGAGCCATCCGTTCTATGGCCTGGATTTCATCCATCCGGAACTGTTCGTCGAACAGGGCTCGGCCGCCCCTGGCTTCGCCGCCTTTGTGTCCTCGGTCATCGAATCGGGTGTCGATCCGGCGCAAATGCCTGCTATCCGCGCCCGTTTGAAAGAGCTCGCGCTTGAGCCCTATGATTGCCTGTCGCCGGCCCTGATGGACGCGATCTCGACTCACGTTGCCAAGAAGGCCGCCTGATCCGCCGGCGTCATCCGCAGATCAAGCTACAGTGGGCGTCAGCAAATAATGGCTGACGCCCCATTCATCGCCGCCGGCATGACCGAAAAGCCCGGACGTAGCCAGGAAGAACAGGCGCCAGCGGCGCATCCACAGATGAGTGTCGGCGCCATAGACCGGACGCAGAATGGTTTCGATCTCACCGATGTGCCTGTCAAAATTGGCGAGCCAGTCTTCGGCGGTGCGGCCATAGTGGCTGCCGCTCCAGCGCCGTTCGCTTTCGACCTGAAACAGATCGCCGAACTGCCGGATCAGCGAATGGCTCGGCATGATGCCGCCAGTGAAGAAATGTTGGGCGATCCAGTCGCTGCGATCGTTTTCGTCGAATTTGTAAGAGCCGCTGCGATGGGTGAACACGTGCAGGAACAATTTGCCCTGCGGGCGCAGCCAGCCCCGGACGTGGCCAAGCAGTTTCCGCCAGTTGCTCATATGCTCGAACATCTCGACCGAAACGACCCGGTCGAAAGTCGTCGCCGTCTTGAAGACATTCATATCGCAGGTGATCACTGCCAGATTGGACAGGCCGCGTCTCTCGGCTTCTCCCAGAATGTAGGCGCGTTGAGAATTCGAGTTCGACACGGCGGTGATATGGGCCTTGGGGAAATGCTCGGCCATATAGAGCGATAGAGATCCCCAGCCGCAACCAAGCTCCAAAATATCCTGGCCGTCCTTGAGATCGGCGTTGCGCACCGTTTCTGCAAGTGCCGCCAGTTCCGCTTGCGCCAATGTCGTCGTTTTGTCGACATAGCGACAGCAGGAATATTTCCGATGCGGACCGAGCACGCGCGCGAAGAAAGCGGCCGGCACTTCATAGTGCTGGGCATTCGCCGCATCCGTGTGAACGGCGATGGGCGCGGTACTCATCTGCTTGACGAAGCGCTCGTCATCGGAAGCTTCCTCGCCCGCCAATTGGCGAGACGTGCGCGATACTAGAAAGCGGATACCTGCCCGGCTGACAAAATCGGGCACCGGAATCGCTTCAGCGGCGACGATCGCCGAATTCATGAAGGTCATGTCGCGCCTCTTTCAAATGGTTTTGCGGGGAACCAGGGGAAGAAAGCGCTGGTGCGCGCCATATAGCGCTCGAAGCTATCGCCATATTTTGCACGCATATGCGCTTCGAGCGGCGGAATGCCCGAGACGCGCGTGAGGAGCCAATACATGGAGAAAGCGCCGACGAAGGCGAGCCAGCCTATGGGATAATCGTCGGAAAGAGTAACGGCGAACAGCGGAAAGGCCAGCCATCCCAGCCATTCGAAGAAATAGTTGGGATGACGCGACCAGCGCCATAATCCTTCATCACAAAAGCGATCGCGATTTTCCGGCTTGGCGCGGAAAGCCCGCAATTGCCGATCGGCAGCGGCTTCGCCGGCAATGGCGATCAGAAAGACGATCACGGCGAGAATGTCCTGGCTGCGCCATGGGGCCGGCGACCAGGCGGCCAGCGCGATCGAGATCACCAGGGGAATGCTGACCAAAGCTTGCGCCTGCGCTAGTTTGAACATGCCGAATCCGACCTGCGCACCCATCTCCGTTTTCATTTTGGCATAGCGCGGATCATCGTTGATCCGCCGGGTCCGCCACACCAGATGCAGGCCAAGGCGCAGCGCCCACAAGGCGACAAGACCGGCCACGACCAGAATCCGCATCGAAGAGGTTTTCATCGACAGAAAGGCCGCGAGCGCCAGAATGATGCCGGCGCCGCCGACCGCGAATGTCCAGGTGACATCGATCCAACCGGAATTGCCGGTGCGCCGTTCGGCGATCCAGGCCGCGGTCATCGCCAGGGCCAGTCCGATCCATCCACCCAGAACGATCAAGAGCAGAACACGGACACCCACGGCGATCCCCAGTCACAAGCGTACGAAGGGCTGTATCAACCGTCCCAGCAGACCGCGCAAGCGGATCGTGCCCGCCATCGCAACGAGACAGATACATTCCTCATTGCCGATGCGTGGCGCGTGGCGAATGCCGCCGTCCGCCGCCTCCATGTCGCCGACGCCGAAACGTCCCAGCTCATGGCTGAACTCGCCTTTCAGGACGAGGGTCAATTCGGTGCCCGAATGGCTGTGATCCGGCAATTCCGTACCGGGGGCGCCGCGCAGCATGAAGGCGCGCACGCCATTGTCCTCCAGGTCGATACGACGATGATAGACGCCGGGCCCGATCCAGCGCCACGGTCCACGACCATAGACATCGATCATCGCTTCGATGCTGTCAGCAACCGAAAGATCGCGACGCGGCACGGGCTGCTGCGACAGATCGGCGGAAATCGCGGTAACCGCTTGGCCCCGCCGCTGCGTATCGAAACCGCCTCCGCCAACCTGCTCCAGCAGCGCACCGCCAATACATTCGAAATCAGCGACCGCTCGTCGGCAATGCGGGCATAGAGCCAGATGGGCGGAGACGATCAGCGCGCTCGCTTCATCGAGCGAGCCGGCCGCATATTCGGCGAGCAACAGGTCGCTGGGATGATGGATGGGCCTCATGGCGTCTCTTCCTCCGCCAGATCCGCCAAAGCTTGGCGCAGCCGCACCATGGCGAGGCGAAGCCGGGATTTCACGGTTCCCAGCGGCAAGTCGAGACATTTGGAAATTTCTCCATGGGCTTTGCCTTCGACGAAAGACATATGCACCACCTCCGCCTGCTCTGGCGGCAGATGCTTCAACGCTTCCACGACACGGCGCTGGCGTTCGTCGGCATTCACGAGATGATCGGGCTGCTCCGGCCCTTCCGGCTCGACACGTTCAAGACAGGCATGAACCTGCGCGCGGCGCTCGCGGCGAATACCATCGATGCGCAGATTGCGCGCGATCGCGAAAACCCAAGCTGCCGGTGCGGCGCGTAGCGGATCGAAATACTCGGCTTTGCGCCACAGTGTCAGCATCGCCTCCTGGGCGATGTCTTCGGCCTGTTCGGCGCTGGCACCGGTGCGCAAAATCATGCCTCGAATACGCGGAGCGAAATGATCGAACAGGCAAGCGAAAGCGGTTCGATCCCGCCGCTCGGCGATCGACCTGATCATCTTCCCATAATCGTCGTCCGAACGTTCCGGACCGTCGTTTTTCATTTCGGCTCCACGCTGGACCGTCGTGACCCAGCGACCCAACATCCAGCGGCGATCGTCTTTGGCGCCTTGAGGCATTTTGTGAACCATCCGGCGAACATCGAGTTTCATACCTCCCTTTACGCATGCCGCGCCCAAACGGATCATTGCCAGAAGCTGGAACGGGCACTGATCCAATCACGTTAACACGACGTAGAACGAAACGGTTGCCGAGCGCGCAGCAGAACGCAGCCCTCTCGGACCCGTAAATTTTTGAAGATTCTAGCTCTTTTGGCTCGGGGAGGTCATTTCATGGGCAAATGTATTGTCAAAGTCCCGGCTCCAGCGCGCGTCCCAGTCCTTGTGTCAGCCCTCGTGACAGGAATGTTCCTCCTCCCCTTACCAGCTCCGGCTCAGGTCGCGACGGGCGCCATATCCGGCTCCTGGGCGCGCGGCGATGGCATTGCCCGAGTCCGCATCGCCCCATGCGGCGCTCAGATTTGCGCCATTAACACCTGGATCAAGGATGGCGTGACCGACGAGAAAGTCGGCGACAGGCTGGTCATGGATGTCAAACCCAAATCGGCCAGTCTGCTCAGTGGCACGGCCTATGACCCGCAGCGCAAACTTTCCTTCAATATCGACATCACCGTCGCGGCCAACGCTCTGCGGACCCAGGGCTGCGTCATCGGACGGGTGCTGTGCAAGGATATGTCGTGGAGCCGTATCCGCTAGACCGGTGATCCAACTGGCCCAGGAGACCGTAGTGCAGACAAGCCGCTTGAAAGCGGTCGGCACGAGGTCTGACGATGAACGCCCATACGGCCCCTCCCTGCATCCGGCCTCCAGGTCTCAAGATTGCAGGTCTCAAGATTGCAGGCCTCAAGATCGCCGTCGTGGGGACAGGCATATCTGGGATGTCGGCCGCCTGGCTGCTCGCCCAGCGCCATGATGTCACCGTCTTCGAACAGGACGGCCGTATCGGCGGCCATTCCAATACCCGCATGGTCGACACGAAGGACGGACCGATCGCCGTCGATACCGGCTTCATCGTCTACAATGAAAAAACCTATCCGAACCTGACCGCCCTTTTCGCGCACCTCGGTGTCGTAACGCAGCCCTCGGATATGTCGTTTTCGGCCTCGCTGCATCAGGGGGCGATCGAATATTCCGGCGAGAGTTTCACCAGCCTGTTCGCTCAGCGCAGCAACCTTCTGCGCCCGCGCTTCTGGTCCATGCTCTATGATCTGCAACGCTTCTACCGGCAGGCGACACGCGACAGCCGCCGGCATCTTCTCGCCGATCTATCGCTCGGCGAGTATCTCGACCGTGGCGCCTATGGCGCGGCCTTCCGTGACGATCATCTTCTGCCGCTCGCGGCGGCGATCTGGTCGGCGCCAGCCAGCCGCATTCTCGACTATCCCGCCGCCTCCTTCATCCGCTTTCAGGAAAATCACGGCCTGCTCAACATTTTTAAACGACCGATCTGGCGCACCGTCACCGGCGGCAGCCGCGCCTATGTGGAGAAATTGACCTACGGCTATGCCAATCGCATTCGCCGCAATGCGGCGGCCGTTAAGATCTTGCGCACCCCCGACGGCGTCGAGATTATCGACAACAGCGGACATCGCGAGCGTTTCGATCATGTGGTTCTCGCCACCCATGCCGACCAGGCCCTGCGCCTCATCGCGGCGCCGACGGTCCCGGAACGCGAACTTCTGTCGGCATTCCGCTATAGCCGCAATATCGCTTATCTGCATCGCGACCCATCGCTGATGCCGCGTCGGCGCACGGTCTGGGCGAGCTGGAACTATCTCGATCTGCGCTCGGACGACGAAGCGGACTGCCTCACGGTCACCTATTGGATGAACAAGTTGCAGGACATCGATCCGGCACATCCCCTGTTCGTGACGCTCAACCCGACACGTCCGCCCGAGGCCGACAAACAGATCAGCCAGGAACTCTACGAACATCCGACTTTCGACGCGGGGGCCATCGCCGCCCAAAGCAAGCTCTGGTCGCTGCAAGGACAGGGCAACGTCTGGTTTTGCGGCGCCTACATGGGTGCGGGTTTTCATGAGGACGGCCTGCAAGCCGGGCTCGCCGTCGCCGAAGCACTCGGCGGCGTCCGTCGGCCGTGGCGGGTCGCCGATGAATCGGGACGCATCAGTCTGCCCGCCCACTGGAATGCCGAAACCGCGGAGATGGCCGCGTGAACTTTCGCTCGCGTCTCTACATCGGAGAGGTGATGCATCTGCGCTGGCGGCCGCGACGGCATCGGCTGCGCCATTCCTGCTTCTGGTTTCTCTACGATCTCGACGAGATCGATACGCTCGACCGCCTCCTACGCTGGTTTTCGGCCGAACGGTTCAATCTCTTGAGCTTCCGCACCGCCGATCACGGCGACGGCAGCGCCACGCCGCTGCGCTTGCAGATCGAGCGGCATCTGCGCCAGGCCGGCTTCGATCCCACGGGCGGAACGATCCAACTGCTCTGCATGCCGCGCGTCCTTTGGTACGGCTTCAATCCGCTCAGCGTCTACTTCTGCCGCCATCGCGACGGCGCGCTGCAAGCGCTGATCTACCAGGTTCACAACACGTTCGGCGAACGCCACTCCTATTTGATCCCCGTCGAGCCGGGCGGCAAGGACACCAATATTCAGCAAAGCTGCCGCAAAGACTTCCATGTCTCGCCGTTCATGGACATGGACATGATCTATGATTTCAAGGTACGGGTGCCGGACGAGCGCGCCACCGTCGTCATTCGCAGCAGCGACGATCAAGGGCCAATGCTACATGCGGTGCTCAGCGGAACGGCGGTTGCTGTCGACGACCGCGCCCTCGTGCGCCTGTCGCTCGCCAATCCGTTCCTGACCGTAAAAGTCATCGCGGCCATTCACCTACATGCGCTGGTGATCTGGCTGAAGGGCGTCCGTCTGCGACCGCACCCGAAGGCGCCGGCACAAGCAGTGACCGAGGTGCCGCTTTCGACAAGTAAGGCCGCGTCCCGCTAGCGCATCTCCGGCGCGAAGAGGAACAGGACGAAGGGGAAGAGGCCCAGGAACAGCCAGAAGATGAGGGATAGCACGCGCGCCACCGGCCGGCCCTGCTCGCGCGCCCGCTTGGGTTTCAGCGGATCGTAGATGATGTCGACCGGCGCGCCGATCGTCCGGGTCGCGGCGTTGCAGCCGAGGTTGGAAATGAAGTCTTGCGAGCGGCCAAGCACGTCCTTGAACTGGATGATCGGCCGGTCGGGGGATTCGTCGCCCGGATCGATGCCGATCACCTTGCCCCCGGCACGCCGGCCCCGCCTCGCCAGGACGATTTCATCACGGAGGACCGCCAAAGTGACGCCCGTGAAACAGAGGCTGACCAACAACAGCCACATCCGGCCGAAGCTCACGTCATAGCCGAAGGTTTTGGCGAGCAGCACGAACGGCCGCAAAGCGGCTTCGAAGAAAACCTGGATCTGCTGGAAAACGGCGTTCCAGAGCTGTTCGATGGTCATGGTCGCGACCCGAAGGCACTGAAGCTTACATAATCATGGCTTTACCAAGCATTGATGAACAACCCCTGGAGAAACTGCCGTGTTATTGTGCGATGCACAATTTATCATCATGCGATTGCCTCACGAGATCGCATCTGGCGATCCGGGCACAAGCTTGACCATGCGATTGGCGCGGGATCATGCTGGCACGGCGATTGCCTAAAAAATTGGCGTCTCGCCATCCGGCCGGACTATCCGATAGAATAGCATTTGCTTGATCGACGACAGAGACCAACGTTGAGCGCCGACGCGGATGACCGAGCGGCCAGGCCGCGGCGCACGGCCAATACTGGAGCTTTAGCTGATATGCGGAAGGGGCCGGTTTCGTCAGGTGTGGAGCCCGGCGGACAGCGCGATGCCAATCTGAAGATCGCCATCGTCGATGAAAGCGCGGTTCGCGCGGCGATCCTTGAGGATGGTCTGCGTGAAGCGGGCTTTGCTCAGGTGTCGCGCATCGAGGAGACCCACAATCTCCTGGCGCGCATCTATGCGATGGATCCGGATGTCATTCTGATCGGTCTGGAAAGTCCGAGCCGCGACACGCTGGAGCAGCTCTTCCAGATGAGCCGCGTGGTGAAACGGCCTGTTGCCATGTTCGTCGATCAGAGCGACCGCGCCTCGATCCAGGCCGCCATGGATGCCGGCGTTTCCGCCTATATCGTCGATGGCCTGCGCAAGGAGCGCGTCACCACCATCCTCGACCTGTGCATCTCGCGTTTCAACGCCTATTCGCGGCTGACGACCGAGCTTGAACAGGCCAAGGGCGCGCTCGAGGAACGCAAACTGATCGATCGCGCCAAGGGCATTTTGATGAAGGCCAAAGGCCTCACCGAAGAGGAGGCCTATGCATTGATGCGCAAGACCGCCATGAACGAACACAAAAAGATCGCCGAGATCGCCCAGGCCGTCATCACAGCCTCGGAGTTGTTGCGATGACGCGGCTTCGCATTGGCTACATCCCGCTGGTGGATGCGGCCGCGCTCCTGGTGGCCGCCGATTGCGGCTTCGCCGAAGCGGAAGGGCTCGAAATCGAACTGGCGCGCGAAGTTTCGTGGTCGAACGTGCGCGACAAACTCAATCTGGGCCTGTTCGATGCGGCCCATCTCATTTCGCCGCTGGTGATCGCCTCCAGCCTCGGCCTCGGCCACATTCGCGTGCCGATCATCACGCCGTTCAACCTCGCGCTGAACGGCAATGCGATTACCATTTCGCCGCAGCTTCACGCCGCTTTGAGCGAATTCGCCGTCGGCGATCTGGCCGATCCGCATGTCTCGGCGCGGGCACTGGCGCAAGTCGTGGCCGATCGCAAGGCACGCGGCGTCGAGCCTTTGAATTTCGGCATGACGTTCCCGTTCTCCAATCACAATTACCAATTGCGCTTCTGGATGGCGGCGGGCGGTGTCGATCCGGACGAGGACGTGCGGCTCGTGGTGCTGCCGCCGCCCTATATGGCGGAGAGCCTTGCCAGCGGCCATGTGGACGGCTTCTGCGTCGGCGCGCCCTGGAATCTGGTCGCCGTCGAAGCCGGTGTCGGCCATATCTTGCACTTGGGCTATGAAATCATGGCACGGGTGTCGGAAAAAGTGCTGGCGATGCGCGAGCGCTGGGCCAACGAGAACCCCGACGTCTGCGCCGCCCTGATCCGTGCTTTGGTGCGCGCCGCCGAGATGATCGGCGATCCCGCCCATCGCAAGACAGCGGCCGAGGTGATCGCCCCTCGTATCGACGTCACGCCCGATCTCGTCGAGCGGGTGCTGGCGGGCACGATCCTGCTCTCGCCGAACGGCCCAACGCGCAACAATCCCAATCACATCATTATCGGCGGCCAAGCCGCTACCCGCCCCGATCCCGTGCAAGCCGCCTGGTTTTATGCGCAGCTCGTGCGCTGGGGTCAGGCGCCCTTGTCAGACGAGATGCGCGCGCGTGCCGTCGTCGCCTTCCGCTCCGATCTGTTCGACGCGGCGCTCGGCAGCTTGCCGGCAGCCTCCAACACACCCGCCGACGGGATCGGCGCTTTCGCCGGACCGGAGTTCGACCCCGCCGATGTTCAGAGCTATCTCGACGTCTGGCGCAAACGCCCCGGACGGCCGCGCCTGTCGCTGGTGCGATAGCGACATCCCATTGCCCAAATCTTTGACCAGCCGATGCCTTGGAGATCGGCGCGCGTGTGCCTGCATGCCTGCTTTATAGTCACCGGTGAAGCCTCCACTTTACACCAAATCCAAGTTGGCACGCGTCTTGTATTAATTATCGCGGGAGGCGCCGCAGTTGTGGCGCCCGGTCCAACGACGGGCCAACCAGCAATGCCGCTGTCCTGAATGAATGCGCGCCACCCGCGCGCTTTCAGGGCTGCGGCTTTTTTGTTTTGGCTCGCGCGTTGCGCAAGGACGGCAAATCGCAGGGTTCACTCAACGAAGGGACGATGGATGAGCACAACCAATAATCGGCGCACCCGCGGCATGATCGACCGTCGCGGCCTTCTCAAGTCCGCCTCCGCGACCGCCGCCCTCGCGGCCGCCGCCAAGATCGGTTTCCCGTCCGGCGCCTTCGCCCAGGGCGCCGGCCCCGAAGTCACCGGCGTTAAGCTGGGCTACATCGCGCTGACCGATGCCGCGCCTTTGGTCATCGCCAAGGAAAAAGGCCTCTTCGCGAAGTATGGCCTGCCCGATGTCGATGTCGCCAAACAAGCGTCGTGGGGTGCGACGCGCGACAATCTCGTGCTCGGCGGCGCCAGCAACGGCATTGATGGCGCGCATATTCTGACGCCGATGCCCTATCTGATCTCGGCCGGCAAGGTGACGCAGAACAATATCGGCGTACCGATGGCGATCCTCGCTCGCTTGAATTACGACAGCCAGGCCTTCTCGGTCTCCAACGAATATAAGGGCCTCGGCGTCACCATCGACGCCAAGCCGCTGAAGGCTGCCTTCGAAAAGAAAAAGGCCGAAGGCAAGGAAGTGAAGGTGGCGATGACCTTCCCGGGCGGCACCCACGATCTGTGGATCCGCTATTGGCTGGCCGCAGCCGGTATCGATCCCGACAAGGATGTTTCGACCATTGTCGTGCCGCCGCCGCAGATGGTGGCCAATATGAAGGTCGGCAATATGGACGCGTTCTGCGTCGGCGAACCCTGGAACGAACAGCTCGTCAACCAGAACATCGGCTTCACCGCCGCCACCACCGGCGAATTGTGGAAGAACCATCCCGAAAAGTGCTTGGGCCTGCGCGCTGACTGGGTCGAAAAGAATCCGAAGGCCGCCCAGGCCCTGCTGATGGCCGTGATCGAAGCGGCGCAGTGGTGCGATGCCATGGCCAACAAGGACGAGATGGCGGCCATTCTCGGCAAGCGGCAGTGGTTCAACGTACCGCCGGTCGATGTGGTCGGCCGCCTCAAGGGTGACATCAATTACGGTGACGGCCGCAAAGTCACCAATAGCGGTCTGGAGATGAAGTTCTGGAAGGAGCATGCCTCCTACCCGTTCAAGAGCCATGACGCCTGGTTCCTCGCCGAGGATATCCGCTGGGGCAAGTTCGAGCCGACGACGGACATCAAAGCCCTCGTCGACAAGGTCAATCGCGAGGATCTGTGGCGCGATGCGGCCAAGGCCGTTGGCGTCGCGGCGGCCGACATCCCGACATCGACCTCGCGCGGCAAGGAAACCTTCTTCGACGGCAAAGTGTTCGATCCGGCCGATCCTTCGGCCTATCTGGCCTCGCTCGCCATTAAGCGCGTCGCCTAACGGTACACTCCATCGAAGCGGCGAGCACTCGCCGCTTCGAGCACCAGAAATAATTTGCCAAGCGTGCTCGTCGATCAGCGTTCAACCCAAGTTTCGATCTGAATATGGAATCTGGAGAAAGCCCGTGTCTCTCCCTCTTCTCACAGGCGATGCCCCCGCTCCCGCCGCACCGCGCCCGCCAGCGGCGATCATTCCGTTGCGATCGGGCAAGCCAATGAGCCAGGTGTTGCGCAGTAAGGCTATGGCCATCGCCGGCGCGGTCGTGCCGCCCCTGATCGTCGTCGTCCTTCTCTTGCTGGTCTGGGAACTGGCCTTCAGCCGTCCCGGCGCCTCGCTGCCGACGCCGATACAGGTGTGGCGCGATGCCAAGGATCTGATCATCGATCCGTTCTTCATCAACGGTTCGCAGGATATCGGCCTCGGCTGGCGCGTGTTGACCTCGCTGCAGCGCGTCGCCTTTGGTTTTGGCCTGGCTGCCGTGGCTGGCGTTCTGGTTGGCGCGGTCATCGGTCAGTCGGTCTGGGCGATGCGTGGGCTCGATCCGGTGTTTCAGGTGCTGCGCACGGTGCCGCCGCTCGCCTGGTTGCCGATCTCGCTCGCCGCCTTCCGCGACTCCAGCCCGTCGGCGATCTTCGTGATTTTCATCACCTCGATCTGGCCGATCATCATCAACACCGCCGTCGGCGTGCGCAACATTCCGCAGGACTATCGCAACATCGCCGCCGTGTTGCGCCTCAACTCGCTGGAATTCTTCTGGCGCATCATGGTGCCGTCCGCCGCGCCCTATATCTTCACCGGCCTGCGCATCGGCATCGGCCTCTCCTGGCTCGCCATCGTCGCCGCCGAAATGCTCACCGGCGGTGTCGGCATCGGCTTCTTCATCTGGGATGCGTGGAACTCCTCGCGCCTGTCCGACATCATCGTCGCCCTCGTCTACATCGGCGTGGTCGGCTTCCTGCTCGACCGTCTCGTCGCCGCCATCGGCTCGTTCGTGACGCGCGGCGTCTCGGCCACTTAGGATATTTTGCACGCGCTTTCTTCACGCGAACAGACTTCGCTCGAAAACGCTATGAAGGATCATTCCATGCCCACCCGTCCCTATCTCAAGTTCGACCAGATCGGCAAAAGCTTCTCGCGTGGCGCCGCCTCCACGGAAGTGCTGCGCGACATCAATCTGACGATCGACGAAGGCCAGTATGTGTCGATCATCGGCCATTCCGGCTGCGGCAAGTCCACCTTGCTCAACATCGTCGCCGGCCTGACGCCGGTGACGACCGGCGCGGTGTTGCTCGAAGACAAAGAGGTCAATTCACCGGGACCGGAACGCGCCGTGGTCTTCCAGAACCACAGCCTGCTGCCCTGGCTGACCGTCTATGAAAACGTTTCGCTGGCCGTGAACAAAGTGTTCTCCGGCACCAAGTCGCGCAGCGAGCGGCACGACTGGATCATGCACAATCTCCAGCTCGTCCATATGGTTCATGCCAAGGATAAAAGGCCGGCCGAAATCTCCGGCGGCATGAAGCAGCGCGTCGGCATCGCCCGCGCGCTGGCGATGGAACCGAAGATCCTGCTGCTCGACGAGCCTTTCGGCGCGCTCGATGCGCTGACCCGTGCTCACTTGCAGGACAGCGTCATGGACATCCACATGAAGCTCGGCAACACAATGATCATGATCACCCATGACGTCGATGAGGCGGTTCTCCTCTCCGACCGCGTGGTGATGATGACCAACGGTCCGGCCGCGACCATTGGCGACGTGCTGGAGGTAAACCTGCCGCGTCCACGCCGGCGGCTCGAACTGGTCAACAACCGCATCTATGCGGATGCCCGCGCCGCCGTGCTCGAATTCCTCTACGCGCGCCACAAGGCGCCGTCGATCGCAGCCTAGGAGGAAGAGCGCCATGAGCCGCGCGGAACATATCGTCGTCGTCGGCAATGGCATGGTGGGCGTGCGCTTTCTCGAACGGCTCGGGGCCCTGGCGCCAGACCGACACAAGGTGACGGTCATCGGCAGCGAGCCGGTGGAAGGCTATAACCGCGTGCTGCTGTCGGCGCTGCTCGCCGGCGATGTCGCGCAGGCGGATGTCTGCCTGCGCGATCGCGCCTGGTACAAAGAGCAGGACATCGCTTTGCGCACGGGCGTCACTGCCACCCGCATCGATGCCGCCGGTGCGCGCCTCGATCTGTCGACTGGCGAGAGCCTGCACTACGACCGGCTGGTGCTGGCGACCGGCTCCAGCGCCATTCGCCTGCCCCTGCCCGGCTCACATCTCGACGGTGTCGTCACGTTCCGCGATGTCGCCGATCTCGACCGTATTCGCGCGGCCGCCGCGCCCGGTCGTCCCGTGGTGGTCATCGGCGGCGGTCTGCTCGGCATCGAAGCGGCCTATGGCCTGGCCCGGCTCGGCTGCGACGTGACGCTTGTCCATGTCATGCCGCGCCTGATGGAGCGCCAGCTTGATGGCCGCGCGGCACAGTTCCTGCGCGACGCGCTGGTGCGCAAACGCATCAAGGTACTGCTGAACGCCCAGACCGCCCGCGTGCTCGGCGACAAAAAAGTCGAAGGACTGGAATTCAAGGATGGCTCGCGTCTCACCGCCGACCTGGTCGTGATGGCCGTCGGGGTGCGGCCGCAGAGCGCACTCGCCACCGACGTGCTCGATATCGGTCGCGGCATCAAGATCGACGACGGCATGACGACATCAGTGGCGAATATCCATGCCATCGGCGAATGTGCCGAACATCGCGGCCAGATCTACGGTCTGGTCGAGCCCGGTTACGATCAGGCCGATATTCTGGCCCGGCGGATCGCGGGAGATATCGAGGCGAGCTATGAAGGCTCGGTCCTCTCGACCAATCTGAAGATTTCCGGCGTCGGCGTGTTTTCCGCCGGTGCCTTCGAGGGTGGCGAGGGCATGGACAGCGTCACCTTCGAGGATCGGCGCAAGTGCCACTATCGCCGCCTGGTCTTTAAAGGCGATCAATTGGCCGGCGCCATTCTGATTGGCGAGACGGGCGATGCACTTTGGTATCGCGACTTGATCCGTGGCGGCGCGGATGTTTCCGCCTCGCGCTCATCCTTGATCTTCGGCCGTGCCCATGCGGAACGATCGGTGCGGGAGGCAGCGTGATGAGCGGCGACTTCTCGACCGATCAGAAGCGCTATCTCGAAGGCTTCGTCTCGGGCCTTCAGTCGGCGCGCACGGCGCGCGGTCTCGCGCCGATCGGCGGCACCGGCGTGGCCGGTCCTGCCGAACCCACCGGCCCCGACGCCATTCACCTCAAAGCGCAGGACCGCACGGTCGCCGACGGTGGCAAGCTCGCCGAACAGGAGAAGTGGAAGCGCACCGAACATCCTTTCGACGCTTATCCGCGTCTGCGCGATCAGGCGACGCAAAGCCAGTATCCGAAGCCCGACGACAATTTCCGCTGGCGCTATTATGGGCTGTTCTATGTGGCGCCGGCGCAGAATTCCTATATGGCACGGCTGCGTATTCCCAATGGCATTCTCAAGGCCTTCCAGTTCGAAGGGCTCGCCGACCTCGCCGAGCGTTGCGGCGGCGGTTTCACTGACGTCACCACGCGGGCCAATCTGCAGATCCGGGAGATTACCGCCGACCACGCGATCCATATCGTCGAGGGCGTGCAGGAACTCGGCCTGACGGCGCGCGGCTCCGGCGCCGACAACATCCGCAACGTCACTGGTTCGCCCACCGCCGGCATCGATCCGCACGAACTGATCGATACGCGCGAAATGGCGCGCGAATGGCACTACCACATTCTCAACGACCGCTCGCTCTACGGCTTGCCACGCAAGTTCAATGTCGCCTTCGATGGCGGCGGCGTCATTCCGGTGCTGGAAGAGACCAATGACATCGGCTTCCAGGCCGTCATGGTCGGCGATGGCGCGGGCGTGGAAGCCGGCTTGTGGATGCGCCTGGCGCTCGGTGGCATTAGCGGCCATCGCGATCTCGCCCGGCCGACCGGCGTCTATTGCCGGCCGGCCGAATGCACCCGCATTGCCGACGCCATAGTCCGTGTCTTCATCGAGAACGGCAACCGCACCGACCGCAACAAGTCTCGACTCAAATATGTGTTGGATTCCTGGGGCTTCGACAAGTTTCTTGACGCGGTCGAGGAAAAGCTCGGCAAGCCGCTGACGCGCATCGACGATACCTTCATCGCCGCCCGGCGCGCCTTCGACCGGCAGGCGCATATCGGCATCCACCGCCAGCGCCAGGAGGGGCTGAACTGGATCGGCGTGTCCCTGCCCGTCGGGCGCATCACGTGCGCGCAGATGCGGGCCTTGGCGGCTATTGCGCGCGAGGATGGCGACGGCGATATCCGCCTCACCGTCTGGCAGAACCTGCTGCTCTCCGGTATTCCCGACGGCAAGCTCGATCAGGTCAAGGCCCGCATCGAGGCTTGCGGCCTCGATTGGCGTGCCTCCACGCTGCGCGCCGGCCTCGTCGCCTGCACCGGCAGCCGCGGCTGCAAATTCGCCGCCGCCGATACCAAGGGCACGGCGATGGCCATCGCCGACCATGTGGATGGCCGTATGACCATCGACCGGCCGGTCAATATCCATCTCACCGGCTGCCATCATTCCTGCGCCCAGCACTATATCGGTGACATCGGCTTCATCGGCGCGCGTGTGCCGCTCAATGAGGACGGCGACACGGTCGACGGTTTCGATCTCGTTCTCGGCGGCGGCTTTGCCGATCAGGCCAAGATCGGCCGGGCCATCGCCACGAAAATCCGCGCCGAGGATTGCCCGCGCACGGTCGAAGCGCTGCTCGAAGCGTGGATGAAACAGCGCGACAGCACTGATGAGACCTTCCAGGCTTTCACCGCCCGCCACAGCGACGACGAATTGCGCGCCTTTGCCGGATTGCCCGCCGGGAGTTCCGCATGACCATTCATTCCAATCCCGTGCCTGTCGAAATTCTCCCCGAGAATGCGCCGTTCTCGGCCGAGCAGCGCGCTTGGCTCAACGGTTTTTTCGCCGGCATCCTGTCGCCCGGCACGGCGACGACGGGCGCGACGGCGCTCGATGGCGACGAAGCGGCGCGGCTGGCCGGAGGCGCTGCGGAAGACGACGGTGCACCTTGGCATGATCCGTCGATGGAACTGCCCGAACGCATGACGCTTGCCGAAGGCAAGCCGCTGAAGCGACGTATGTACGCTGCCATGGCGCAGCAGGATTGCGGCCAGTGCGGCTATGTCTGCGAGACCTATTCAGCCGCTCTGGCCAGCGGCCAGGAGAAGCGGCTAAACCTCTGTGCGCCCGGCGGCAAGGACACGCTGCGCATGTTGAAGACCCTGGCGGTGGAACTCGACGGCGCACCTGCTTCGACCAGTGCTGAGCCCGCCGCCCCCGCGATCGTAACAGCCGATGCAGGTCCCTCGCGCGACAATCCTACCCAGGTGAGCTTTCTCTCGCGTCGCCGCCTCAACAAAGGTGCTTCCGAGAAACAGACCTATCACATCGAGTTCGATCTCACCGGCAGCGGCTTAGCTTACGTGCCCGGCGACTCCTTCGGTATCTATCCGCGCAACGATACGCGCCTGGCCGACGCCATCGTCGCTTTGCTCGGCGCGCGCCCCGACGCAGCCGTCGGCGGCAAGAGCCTGCGCGACAAGCTGATCGACGACTGTGCGCTCGGCCCCGCGCCCGACAGCCTGTTTCAGCTTTTCTCCTATATGTCTGGCGGCGAGACGCGCCGCAAAGCGCAGGCGCTTGCCGCCGGCGAAGACCCTGATGGCGATCTCGATCGGCTCGATATTCTCGGCGCCCTGCATAAATTCTCCGGCCTGCGGCCCGGCGCCGAGGCTTTCGTCGAAGCGCTCGATGTCTTGCAGCCACGTCTCTATTCCATTTCCTCTTCGCCGCGCCCCAACCCCAATCTGTTGACGCTGACCGTCGATACGGTGCGATACAAGATCGGCCAGCGCGAGCGCTTGGGTGTCGCCTCGACCTTCCTGGGCGAACGGGTGGAAGCCGGCGCACCTATTTCAGCCTTCATCCAGAAGGCACATGGTTTCGCTCTACCTGTCGATCCCAACACGCCTATCATCATGGTCGGCCCCGGTACGGGCGTGGCGCCGTTCCGTTCATTCTTGCAGGAGCGCGCCGCGAGCGACGCGCCAGGACGCAACTGGCTGTTCTTCGGCCATCAGCGCCGCGCCAACGACTTTTTCTACGAGGAAGAATTCGACGCTTTGCGTGACAGCGGCAAGTTGCAGCGCCTGACGCTCGCCTGGTCCCGCGACGCCAACGAGAAAATCTATGTGCAGGACCGCATGCGCGAGACTGGCGCGGATCTCTGGAAATGGTTCGAGGACGGCGCGCATTTCTACATCTGCGGCGATGCCAAACGCATGGCTAAGGATGTGGAGCGGGCGCTGGTCGACATCGCGGTCCAGCATGGCGGCATGACGACGGACGCCGCCGTCGCCTGGGTGGCGTCCCTGAAAAAAGCACAGCGTTTCCAGGCCGACGTTTATTGAGGACATGATGGTCAACGATACGGTCAAGACCACCTGTCCTTACTGCGGTGTCGGTTGCGGCGTATTGGCTAAACCGAAAGATGATGGCGCTGAGATTGCCGGCGATCCGGATCATCCCGCCAATTTCGGCCGGCTCTGTGTCAAGGGTTCGGCGCTCGGCGAAACGCTCTCGACCTCGCGCCGCCTGCTCTATCCATCCGTGCGTGGCGTGCGGGCTTCCTGGGATCGCGCCATCGGCGAAGCCGCGCGTGGGCTAGAACAGACCATCGCGCGACACGGCTCCGATGCGGTCGCCTTCTATCTGTCCGGCCAGTTGCTGACGGAAGATTATTACGTAGCCAACAAGCTGATGAAAGGCTTCATCGGTTCGGCCAATGTCGACACCAATTCGCGCCTGTGCATGGCCTCCTCCGTAGCCGGCCATAAGCGGGCCTTCGGTTCGGACACCGTGCCGAATGCCTATGTGGATCTGGAAAGCGCCGATCTTTTGGTGTTGGTCGGCTCCAACGCCGCCTGGTGCCATCCGGTTCTGCATCAGCGCATGCAGCTCGCGCGCGAACGCGGTGCCCGCATCGTCACCATCGATCCACGCCGCACAGCCACTGCCGATGATGGCGATCTGCATCTGCCGATCGCGCCGGGTATGGACAGCGTGCTGTTCAGCGCCCTGCTGGTGGAACTGGCGCGGCGCGACATGCTCGATGCCGATTTCATCGCCTGCCACACCTCCGGCTTCGAAGCCGCTCTAGCGCGGGCCCAGGAGATCGCACCTGATCTGGAAACCGTTGCCACGCGGTGCGAACTGCCGCTGCGCGATCTGCGGCTATTTCTCGACTGGTGGATCGCCACACCCAAGGTCGTCACCTGCTATTCGCAGGGCGTCAATCAGTCGGCGCAGGGCACCGACAAGGTCAACGCCATTCTGAATTGCCATCTCGCCACCGGGCGCATCGGCAAGCCGGGTTCGGGGCCTTTTTCGCTCACCGGCCAGCCCAATGCCATGGGCGGGCGCGAGGTCGGTGGGCTCGCTAACCAGCTCGCGGCTCATATGGGGTTTTCAGAGCCGGAGATCGATCGCGTCGGCCGTTTCTGGAAGGCGCCCGCCATGGCGCAGCGCGAAGGATTGAAAGCCGTCGACCTGTTCGATGCCATCGACAGCGGCCGCATCAAGGCGCTGTGGATCATGTGCACCAATCCGGCCGTCAGCCTGCCCGATGCCGATCGGGTACGGCGGTCGCTGTCGCGGCTCGACATGCTGATCGTCTCGGAAGTGAATGCGGATGTCGACGGCATTCTCGAAAACGCCCATGTGATCATGCCCGCTGCCGGCTGGGGCGAGAAGGACGGTACGGTGACCAATTCGGAGCGCCGCATCACCCGGCAGCGGCCATTCCGCTCCCCTCCCGGCGAAGCCAAGCCCGACTGGTGGATGGTGTGCGAAGTCGCCGGCCGGATGGGCTTTGGCGAGGCCTTTAGCTATAGCGGTCCGGACGAGATCTTCGCCGAACATGCGGCGCTCTCAGCTTTCGAGAATGGCGGCACACGCGATTTCGACATCGGCGCTTTCGCCAGCGTCGATCGCTCCTCTTACGATGCAATGACGCCCTTCCAGTGGCCACAGCCGAACGGCGCGGCCAGTGGTACTGAGCGTCTGTTCGCCGATGGCGCCTTCTTCACGCCCGATCGTAAGGCGCGTTTCATCGCCATCGAACCGCCAGCCCTCAAAGCGCGGCGCTCGCCCGACTATCCGCTGCTCCTCAACACCGGCCGGGTGCGCGATCACTGGCATACGATGACGCGCACCGGCCTGGCGCCGAAACTGGCGCGTCACATCGCCGAGCCTTTCGTCGAAGTGCATCCCGATGATGCCAGGCGCTTCAGGCTGAGCGATGGCGGCTATGCCAGCCTGCGCTCGCCCTATGGCTCCGCGATCCTGAAAGTCGTCGTCAACGACGGACAGAAACGCGGCATGGCCTTCGCACCGATCCACTGGAACGATATGAGCAGCGGGCGCGCCCGCGTCGGCGCTCTCGTGCAAGGCTTCACGGATCCCACCTCAGGCCAGCCGGAAATGAAGGCGACGCCGGTCTCGCTGGAGCCGGCCGAGGTGCACTCCTTCGCTTTCATCCTCTCGCGACAGCCGCTTGAACTGCCGGCTTGGCTGGTGCATGCGCATCTGCCGATCGAGGATGGTCATGCGACCTTGATCGCCAATCCCCGCACCCCGGCCGGCGTACATGCCTATCTGAGCAATTTTCTGCCGGCGGAAGGCGAGCTGCTGGCGCTGGAAGATTCCAAGGCCGGCACCTATCGCAGCATCATCATGAACGGGACGCGTATCGAGGCGGTGCTGTTCTGCGCGGCTGCGCGCGAAACGGCCTTTTTCGATTTCATGTGCCAGCGCTTCGGCGCACCCGTACCTGACGACAGCGAACGCCTGGCGCTGCTCACGGGCCGCGATTTCGATGCGAGCGCCGATACGAGCCCGATCGTCTGTTCCTGTCACGGCGTGCGCGCTTCGGCCATTGCCGCGACCATCGCCGCCGGCGCGGGCAATGTCGAGGCCGTGGGCGCCGCGTGCAAAGCCGGCACCAACTGCGGCTCCTGCAAACCGGAAATCCGAAAAAAGCTGGAAAAAGAGCGGGTCAGCGAACTCGCCGCGGATGCCGCTTAGCGTTTCCTTTCATCCGTTGTCATGGGAATGATATAAAGCGCGGGCTCGACGGAAACAGCGCCGCCGCTCATACTGGCCGAAGCGACTCGAACCATCCACGGCTCGACCTTTCTTGATGAATGCCTCACCCTCATCCTTGCGGCTCACCTATCGCCCCGACAATGCGGCGCGCGGCGAAGTGACCGTCATGGTGGCGACGGAAGGGTTTAGCGGGCAAGGCTCCGCCTGGTTCGACCGAACCGAGATCGAAGACTTCATCGCCCAGCTCGAAAACTGCGTCACATCAGACGATCCGATGCCGGCGCTGGCCGGCGGCTTTTTCTCGGCGAGCCGGCTGATCGACGAACATGTCGGCCTGCGCATCCTGCCGCACGATACGGTGGGGCGGCCGCGCGTGCGCGTCCACTTGGCGACGATCGTTCCCAGCGGCTCGGGTGCGGACCTGCGCCAGGAACTCACCGCCAGTTTCGTGACGACGGCAGCGGATATCACCCGCTTCCGCGAGGCTTTGACGGCACTTCTGGCCGGCAGCGCCCGCGAGGCGGTTCTGGAAGGCCGGCGTTAAAAGCACCATTCCTGTGATCTCACCTCACAGCCAACGACATTTAGTCGTTTGGCCGCGCGCGGGCCTGTCACTACCAAAGAGCCCGGTAGGAAACGACAGGCGCTTTGTTCATGCTCGCTGGTATTCGCATTCTCGATCTCACTTGGGTTTTGGGCGGACCGTTCGCCGGGCAGCTCCTGGCGCAGCTCGGCGCCGAGGTCATCAAGGTCGAACCACTGGAAGGCGATCTATCGCGCCAGGTGTCGAGCCATTCCACGGAAAAGGACGGCGCCTCCGGCTTCTTTCTCTCGGTCAATCGCGGCAAGTCGAGCATCGCCATCGACCTGAAATCGCCTGACGGGCGCGCCACCATTTATGATCTGGTGCGCCAGTCCGACGCGATCATCTATGGCTTTGCCCCCTCTGTGCCGGCGCGGCTCGGGCTCGATCCCGCCTCGCTCCATCGGATCAATCCGCGCATCGCCGTCGCGCAATTGATCGGCCTGCATGACGAACCACCCTATTCCGAAGCGCCAGCCTTCGATCTCATCATCCAGGCGATGGCCGGCGTCATGAGCATCACCGGCGAACGCGATGGCGCACCGGTGCGCGTGGGCTATCAGGTGGCGGATCTGGCGGGTGGCCTTTTCCTCGCACTGGCCTGCGCCGGCGGCATCATCAAATCGCTGAAGAGCGGCAAGGGCGAGCATATCCAAATCTCGCTGCTCGACTGCCAGCTCGCTTTGCTCACCTGGCAGGCGCAGAACTATTTCATCTCCGGCGAAATTCCCCATGCCAATGGCGCTCGTCATCCGGTGATCGCGCCCAGCGACATCTACCCCTGCGCCGACGACAAGTTCATCGCGGTTTCGCCCACTGGCCAGCAGTTCTGGAAACAGTTCTGCGCGGCCATCGATCGGCCCGAGCTGGCCGACGATCCACGCTTCGCCCATCCAAAATCGCGCATCGCCCATGTCGGCGAACTCACCGCCATCCTCGATGAGGTCTTTCGCTCCCGCCCCGCTGGCGAGTGGAATACGATCCTCACCAGCAAGCGCGTGCCGGCCTCTCAGGTGAACAATGTCGCGGAGGCTGTATCGCAGCCCGTCAGCCAGCTTCGCCAGATGGTCGAGGAGTTGCAACATCCAGGCGGTCTCGGCGCTTTGAACTTCCTCGGCAACCCGTTTCGCTACGCAGCGCGCGAGCCGCTTTCCTATCCGCCCAAACATGGCGCCCAGACCCGCGAAATTCTCGAGCAGGTGTGCGGCTACACCGCTGCGCAGATCAACGACCTGATCGCTCGACGGATCGTCATTCAAGAAAAACCCCTGCAAGGAGAACGCTATGACACGGCCATCTGACGTCAAACCGCGCGAGGGCGACCAGCCCGCGGCCCTCTACAAGGATTGGGTCGTCGGCGCGAAATTTCCGCCGCTGCCGTTCACGATCACGCCAGGCGTCGTCGACGAATATATCTCGGTCGTCGATGCCGACCGCACCAATTACGTGATCGATGGCCGGCAGGCCGCGCCGCCCAATGTCGTACTCGTCTATATGATGGCAGTGATGTATCGCCTCTATCCGCCGCAACAAGGCGGCATCATGATCGGCAATACGATCGAATTTCACAATCCGATCTGGGCTGACGAGGAAACCGAAGTGATCGGTTCTGGGCAGGTCACCGAAAAATTCGAGAAGAAGGGCCGCAAATACATTTGCTACGACGTCGAGTTCAAGCGTCCCGATGGCACGCTGCTCGTCTCCTGCAACCACACCTCCGCCTTCCCCGAATAATCAGGATTATTGGCTATGACACAGACAACGCTCCGCAGAACCATCCCGCAGACGCAAAAGATGTTCGATGACTACGGCGTCCTGAATGGTGACAACGACATCATCCATTATGACGACCAGTTCGCCAAGGATCGCGGCTTTCGCGGCACGCTCGGACACGGCCTGATGTATACGGGCTATGTCTGCGACCTCGCCGCCAAACGCTACGGCACCGATTGGCATTATCGCGGCCGCCTCACCGTGAAATATGTGCGCGGCGTCTGCCCCGGCGACGATCTCGAAGTGCGCATTGAAGGCGACGGTACGGTGGCCTGTCAGTCGCAGTTCGACACCACTTTGGTCGGATCGGCGAAACTGGCATGAGCGAGAGAGCGCACACGACACGCACGGGCACGTCCACGACCGATAGCGTGCGCGTGCGCGGACACGACATGATCAACGATCTTGTCGGGCGCTACAGCTATACGGAAATGCTCTACTTTCTGACCTGCGGCAGCTTTCCCACGCCGCCGCAGGTGCGCGTTCTCGATGCCTGTCTCGTCACGCTGATGGAACATGGCTTGACGCCCAGCGCCGTTATTTCGCGGCTGATGGCCGACAGCGTGCCGGAAGAACCGCAGGTCGCGATCGCCGCCGGACTGCTCGCCATCGGCAGCGTCTATGCCGGCACGACGGAATCCTGCGCCGTGCTGTTGCAGGAAATCGCCGAGCGTGAGGCGAAGGGCGAGAGAGACGTCCACCGCACCATCGCGCGGGCCTATGCAGCGCAGCGCCGACCGGTGCCGGGCTTTGGCCATGGCACGCACAAGCCCGACGACCCCCGCACGCCGCGCCTGCTCGAAATCGCGCGCGACAATGGCTGCCATGGCGCTTTCGTCGCTTCCCTCCTCGCCTTACAGGCGGAAGTCGATCAGGCGCTCGGCCGCCATCTCACCATCAATGCGACGGGCGCGATCGGTGCGCTCTTACTGGAGATCAAGGTGCCTGTCGCGGCAATGCGGGCCTTCTCGGTGGTTTCGCGCGCCGGCGGCCTTGTGGGACATCTGCTTGAGGAGCGGAGCCAGCATTCTGCCCAGGCCATCTGGGCGGCCGCGAAGCGTGATATCCGCTATACGGAAGAGCCCTGACCTTCTGCTTCGGACGGGCCGTGGATCACCGAGCGGCCGAGACTATCGGCATCGGCGCCCTCTTTCGCCAGCCATTCGGTGAATTTCGTCACGGCACGCACACCTTTGGCGGCCGGTGAAACCGCATAGAAATAATCGCGCTCCTGAATGGTGTCGGTGATCCAGGCGACCGCCAGCCGTTCAGCCGCGATATCATCCAGGACGAGCGCGGACGGCAGCAGCGCGACGCCCAGCCCGTCGAGCGCTGCCTGCATGCCAAAGAACATCTGTTCCAGCCCAATGATCTTGGCTTTGCCCAAGGCCTGCCCGCCGGCCCGCTCCATCCAATCGGCCCAGCGCACCATCGACGTGGCGATTTCGATGAGCGGCAGAGCTTCCAGATCATTCGGCGTGCGGATGGAGCGGCGCTGCAACAGTTCGGGCGCGCAGACCGGCAACAGCGCGGACGACAGAAACGGTTTGGACTGCGGATAGGTGTCGATCCGGCTCAGACGGCGGATGATGACGTCCTGATAGTTCGCATCGTCGCTTTTCGGCAGATCGATCCCGGTCGACAAGCGCACTTCGATTTCAGGATGCCGGCGCTGAAAGGTCGACAGACGCGGGATGAGCCATTTCATCGTGAAGGTGGGCGGCGCGTTCAAACGCAACACGGTGCGATCGTCACTGCGCGAAATTTCCATCACCGCTTCCGACAGCGTGTCAAAAGCCGGCGCTGTGCGACGGAACAGGATTTCGCCTTCGCGTGTGAACCGCAGCCGACCGGAACGATCGAACAGCCGCACACCCAGCAGGCTTTCCAGCGCCGCGATCTGACGGCTGACGGCGCCATGGGTGACGCCGAGCACTTCGGCCGCGCGCGAAAAGGACATGGCGTGGCCGACAGCCTCGAAGCTGCGCAGAGCCGTCAACGGAAGCTCGCGTCTGTGCATGTTCCTCACCCGATGCGCCCGGATCGAAGCGACGTCCTTGCCGGACCGCCTGCCGAGCCTTTTTCTTAGTCTATTGATAATATGAGAGGTCTTGTCCCCTCGTGACGTGGTCAGATATGCCATGAGGCCGAGGAGATTTCCTCTCCAAAATCTCATCCCTCGGCGAAAAACTCACAGCAGCCGATAAGAAGTCAAATTGTGCATCGCTCCTGCCTCCCCTAACGATCTCCAACATAAAGATAGAAGGGGAGGATCAGGCATGGCGTCGACGGTGGCACGGATGGGAACGGCTGGCCTGGCGCTCGCTTTCGCCACCAGCCTGTGCTGGGGGCAGCCCAAGGCCTCGAGCCTGCCCGATGGCGTGATCGAGATCACGGTGCCCTTCGCCGCCGGGGGCGGCGTCGACGTGATGGGACGGGTGACCGCCGATATTTTGACGCGCGAGCTGGATCGCACCTTCATCGTCGTCAATCGCCCTGGCGCCAATTCCAACATCGGCAATCAATATGTCGCCCGCGCCAAACCCGATGGCCGCACGCTCCTTGTCAGCAGCGTCGGCCTCGCCGCCAACAAGGCGCTCTACAAGAACATCTCCTACGATCCGGTCAGCAGCTTTTCGCCGATCTCGCTCATCTCGAATGCGCCGCTGGGTCTCTTCGTCAGCAAATCCGTGCCGGCCAACACTCTCGCCGAGTTCATCGCCTATCTGAAAGCCAATCCGGGCAAGCTCAACTACGCCTCCTATGGCATCGGCAGCAGCCCGCATCTCGCCGCCGAATTGTTCCAGCATCTCACCAAGACCAAGATGGTGCACGTGCCGTTCAACGGAAACGGCCCCGCCACCATGGCGACAGTGCAGGACACGACGCAGGTGATCTTCTCAAGCACCGTTTCCGCCGGGCCCTTCGTCCAGGACGGCAGTCTCAAGGGGATCGCCTATGCCGACGCGAAGCGCGCGCCCACTCTCCCCGATCTGCCGACTTTCGCCGAACAAGGGTTGGATTTCAGCTTCGGTACCTGGTTTGCCTTGCTTGGCCCGCCCGACCTGCCGCAAGGCATGATCGATGCGCTGAATGCAGCCCTGCGCCAGGGGATCAACACGCCGGAACGGCAGCGCATTTTCGACACCCAGGGTGCCGAACCGATCGCCTCCTCGCCCAAGGATTTCGACCGCTTTCTGAAGACCGAAAGCGAACGCATGACGACGATGCTGCGCGACGCAGGCATCGCCGCGCAGTAGCGATTACTTTAAGCGGACGACAATGGCGGCGCCCGGTGCCGCCAGTTGCTGCGCCACCGCCTGCAGTTCGGCTTTTGCCATGCCGCTGAGCACGACGCGGCCTTCGACAATCGGATGATTGATCATCGGCTCGGTCACGACCTTGCCGTTGACGAGCAGTTGCGAGCGGCGCCCGAGTGCCTTGATGGTGAACGCGCGAAACTGCGCCGCGCTCTGCGGTGTCAGGGTGATTTCCAGCCCCTCTCCGCCGGAGAATGGCGCCGGCTCTATCTTCGTACCGGCGACTTGCAGCGTGATGGAAGCCGTCGTCGCGCGAGAATGGGTCTGAGCCAGAACATCTTGCGCCAAAACCGGGACGCCAAGACAGAGAGCGCCCACGAAAAGGACGACATTTCTCATCGGGCGCGTTCCGGCAATAGTGTGAAAAGAACCATGCCGACAATCATCGCGACGGCGAAAATGGCGATTGGCGCGAGGCCAAGGCTCAGACCTGCGATAGCGGGACCAGGACAAAGGCCGACAAGGCCCCAGCCGATGCCAAACAGCGCCGATCCCACAATCAAACGTCCAGTCAACGGGCGCGTGGCCGGCCAGTCGAATTGTTTGTCGAAAAAGGGCGTGGCGCGTCCGCGCGCCCAGGCCTGCCCCAGCGCCGAGACGATGACCGCGCCGCCGAGGACGAAAGCCAGACTCGGATCCCACGCGCCGGTGACATCGAGAAAGCCGCGCACGCGCGCCGGATCGAGCATGCCCGACAGCGCCAGGCCGACACCGAAGATCAGGCCAGCGATGAGGCCGATGAGGATACGCGCCATCATGACAGGCCCGCCACGCGCATGAGGAAAACGGTGGCGACCGCCGCCACCATGAAGGTGATGACGGCGGCGATGGAGCGCGGCGACAACCGCGCCAGACCGACGACGCCATGGCCGCTGGTACAGCCAGAACCGAGCCGCGTGCCGAAGCCGACCAAGAGACCACCTATGATCAGCAGCGGCAGCGAAGCCGTGACGCTGGCCGCCGGCCAGGCGCCGCTCGCCAGCCTATAGACCAGAGGCCCAAGCAACAGGCCGACGACGAAACTGCCGTTGATCCAGAGCCGCGCCCCGTCGCGCGCGACCAGCCCGCCTAAAATGCCGCTGATGCCGGCGACGCGGCCGTTCCCGATCAGCAGCACCGTCGCCGCCAGGCCGATCAGGCAGCCGCCGACGAAAGAGGCCAGAAACTGCATGGCCATGATCTTTTCCTGTCCTCCGTGTCATCCCTGCCCACTTCGTAGCACTTTCGACCGGCAAGATGGGAGTATTCGACGCATCGCCGGTTCCGGGCTAGGCTCGTTCGACGCTGGCCACGAAGCCAGCGCTATCGGGGAGGATACATGTTTCTGCGTTTTGCCATGATCGGCACGCTCGCGCTGACCGGCGCTTTTGCCACCGCGCAAGCCGAGCCTCTGCGTGTCGCCGTATCGCAACGTGGGTTCTGGGACAGTTCGTTCGTCGACATGGCGATCGAACAGGGCTTCTTCAAAAAGGAGAATCTCGAAATCCAGACTTTTTACACCGAGGGCGGCGCGACGACCCTCGATGCCGTCATGTCCGGCAGCGTCGATATCGCCATGTCGAACGGCCTCCTGGGCGTGGTCGGCCGCTACGCCAAGGGCGCGCCGCTGCGCGTCATCGCGGCCGAATTCACCGGCGGAAGCGACGCCTTCTGGTATGCGCGCGCGGATAGCGGCATCAAGAGCCTGAAGGACGCCCAGGGCAAATCGATTGCCTATTCGTCCAACGGCTCCTCGACCAATCTGATGGTCCTAGGCCTTTTGAAACTGGCCGGCGTCAACGCCAAGCCGATCCCGACAGGCGGGGCGCCGGGCACTTTCGTGCAGGTCAACACCAAGCAGATCGACATCGGCTGGTCGGTGCCGCCCCTGGCTTTGCAGGATGTGCTCGACAACAAACTGGTCATTGTCGCGCGCGGCTCCGATCTGCCTGATCTTGCCAACCAGACCGTGCGCGTCAATGTGGTGATGGAGCCGGTGTTGCAGGCCAAGCGCGATGCGATGCGCCGCTTCATGAAGGTCTATAACGCGACGATCGAATGGGCCTACAAGGACCCGAAGGGCCTGGAATATTTCGCCCGGGAAAACAAAATCTCCACCGAGGTCGCCAAGAAGGCGCTGGAATTCTATCCGCAGGCGGCGACGCAGACCCAACAGATCAAAGGCCTGGACCAGACCGTGCGCGATGCCATCGCCTTCAAATATCTGGGCCCCACGGCGACGCCCAAAGATCTGGCCGGGCTGATCGACATCGTCGAGCCGGGACCGAAGTAGCCACATCAGATGCAAGCCGGCGGAGGTCTGCATTTGCGACCCTGTCGGCTTCGGCCTTCCTAACCTTCCGTTAGCCATGCCTGGCGGTAGCGATGGCGCGGGCCGCCGGAAGCATGGATCATGATCCACAGCCGATGCGCCGACGTCCTCACATTGAGTTGGGGACAAGCGGCCGTGAAGCCCGCGCGATCCTTGCGATTTCAGCGCCTTAAATTATAGATACGGATAGTATTTATCACTGATAGATACTCTTCGTTTCTATAATAAAACGACTGAAATCGCTTTGAAAAAGCCGAAACAACGCAAATCGATCGGGCCGACCCGCAGCCCCGAAACGCGCCGCGCCATCATCGAGGCGGCGCGCGAAATTTTGACGTCGGAAGGCTATGTCGGCTTCACGCTCGATGCCGTGGCGAAGCGGGCCGGCGCCTCGAAACCGACCATCTACAAATGGTGGCAAGGCAAGCCGGGCCTACTCATCGAAATCTACGATCAGGAAAGCGAGGCGCTGCTGACGACGCCCGACCTCGGCTCGCTCACCGACGAACTCGTCTGGCTGATCCGCAACCTCTGGCGCTTCTGGCGCATCACCGCCTGCGGCGCCGCGCTGCGCAGCCTGATCGCCGAGGCCCAGCACGATGCGGCGGCGCTGGCGCTGGTGAAGGACCGGCTGCTGCCGCAGCGGCGTAGCTATCCCCTCTCCGTCTTCGAACGCGCCAAGGCGCGGGGCGAGCTCGACACCGATTTCGACCCGACCGCCGCCACCGACCTCCTCGCCGCCTTCTCCTGGTATCACCTGGTGACGGACACGCTCGACCGCGAGAAGGACATTGAGCCGGCGGTGGCGATGATCGCCGGGGGCCTGCGGACGGGGTGAAAACCTGGGTGTCATCCCCGACAGCCGCACAGCGGCTGAGCGGGGATCCAGGGCAAACGGTAGAATGCTGTTCGGGACGAATAAGGTGCGCGGCAATCACGCAGCGTTTTACCTCTTGCCCCTGGATCCCCGCTCGCGCCTCCGGCGCGTCGGGGATGACACCAAGGTTCTTCAACACCCTGCTAAGTCAGCACCACGATCTTGCCGCCGGCCGTATTGGCGTCCATCACCCGATGGGCTTCGACGATATCGTCGAGCTGGAATACCCGGCCGATGTTGAGACGCAGTTTGCCCGCTGCGATATCGTCGGCCAGCCCCTGCAAGGGCGTCGCCATGAACTCCGGTACGCCGCCGGAATAGGCTGTGAGCCCGACGCTCGAAGGAATGGCCTCCATCGGGCTGAACTGCTCGAAGGTCCATTTGTTGCCAACGATGCCCGTCATGCAGACGAGGCCCTGCTGGCGCGCGCAGCGCAGAGAGTCTCTCAGCGTGGTGACGCCGATCAGCTCCAGCACTTTGTCGACCCCTTCCGGGTGGATCGCCCGCACCCCGGCTGCGATCTCGCCGCCATCGATCACCACCTGATCGGCACCATTTTTAAGAAGCAGGTCTTCGCGCGCCGCATTGCGTGTCGTCGCGATGACATGGACGCCGTAATTCTTGGCGATGGCGGCCGCGGCCAGGCCGACCGAGGTGGTGCCGCCGCGCACCAGCAATCGTTCGCCGGATTTCAACTGCAGCGATTTGAACGACGAACCCCAAGCGGTCTGCAGCATTTCCGGCATGGCACCCAGCACATCCCAAGGCAGAGACGTCGTCAGCTTTTGCACCTGCTCCACTGGCACGCAGACATATTCGGCATAGCCGCCATCGAACAGCCGGCCCATCCCGCCCATGGCGGTCATGACGATATCGCCGGCAGCGAAATCCCCGTCTGGCGCCTCGGCGACGATGCCTGCCGCCTCGATCCCCAGAATGCGCGGAAAGGCGACGCCGGGCGATTGGCCACGGCGGGTGAAAAGTTCCGAGCGATTGATGCCGAAGGCCTTCACCTGAATAAGCACCTGGCCCTTTCCGGGCATGGGCACCGGGCGCTGCTCGACCTTGAGGGCTTCCGGGCCCCCAGCCTCATGAATGACGGCGGCTTTCATCGTGGCGGGCATTATCTCACCTCCCCGATCAGCTTTCGCTCGTGTGGCTGCGGTCGATGTGGCCGAGGTCGCGATCGGGATCGATCCGATCGCGCACCCGCTGCTTCAAGGTTTTGGCATCCGGAAACCCGCCGTCGGCCTTGCGCTCCCAGATGACTTCGTCGTTGAGCCTGATCTCGAAGCGGCCGCCGGTCGCCGGCACCAATGCCACTTCGCCGAGATCGGCACCGAAGGTGGAAAGCAGTTCCTGCGCCATCCATCCGGCGCGCAGGAGCCATTGGCATTGGGTGCAATAGATGATGACGATACGGGGCGGCGTCATTGTTCCTCGGCGATTCCAGTTCAGGCGGCTTATATCTCCGCCGCCTGATCCTAGGCCGAGGACCACGATGGGTCGAGCCGCCTGCCCTCAGGCGCTGCGCAAATCCGCTTGATCGAATCGGCCTGACAGCAGCGCGCCGGCATTGGGAACTTCGGTGAGCAGGCCGAGGCGGTTGAGCATCTGGTAGGTGGTGCAAACGGCGCTGGAGACGACCGGCAGGCCGCTCGCCGCCTCGATCAACGGTACCGAGGCCAGCGAAGGCATCTGCACGCAGGCGGAGGCCACGATGGCATCGGCATTGGCGAGATTGAGCTTTTTCCAAAGCTGCGACGGCCCCAGTGGATCGAGCGCGCCGACGGCGAGATTGTCATGCACTTCGAGCGACAGGCTGTCGACCACCTCGATGCCTTCGTTCTCGATATAGTCGATCACCAGTTTGGTCAGCGGCTTCATATAGGGCGCGAGGATCGAGACTTTCTTGGCGCCGATGACTTTCAAGCCGTCGACCAGAGCGCCGGCGCTGGTGACGACTGGCGCCGGCGCGCCGTTCTCCACCGTGCGTTGATGGAGACGGGCTTCCGAGACGCGATGATAGCCACGCCCCATGCTCATGATGGCGACGAGGCAGGCGTAACCCAGCACATCGACGCGGGCATCCGAGAGTTCCAGCGCGCAGCGATCGGAATCCGCATCCATCTTCGCCAGTTCGTCCTTGGTGACGCTCTTCATGCGCATGCGGCTCGAATGAAAGGTGAAACGCTCGGGCGCGAGGCCTTCGCGGGCGCGCAACATGGCGGGAATTTCGGTTTCCATGGTCGTGTTGGAACTCGGCACGATCTGGCCGATGCGATAGATGCGGGTCATGGCAGGCTCCGGGGCGCAATGCGTTCCCCCTGGCTAACGCAGCCCGGCCCGCCGATCACTGGCGATGTCGTTGACTTATCCTCAACATCCGGTTGAGGATGGTGGGATGAGTGGACCTGCCGGCCTCAACCGTTTCGATCTCACGTCGCTGCGCCTGCTTGTCGCCGTGATCAGCGAAGGCAGCCTGACGCTCGGCGCCGAACGGTTTGGCATCAGCCTGGCGGCGGCGAGCAAGCGCATCCTGGAGCTCGAAGCGCGGATCGGCACGCCGCTGCTTGCCCGCAGCAAGACCGGCGTCACCGCCACCGACGCCGGCCAGACCTTGCTGCGCCACGCCATCACGCTCGTCGCCGATGTCGAACAGCTTGCGGTGGCGATGGACGATTTCCGGCGCGGTGCCAAAGGCCATCTGCGGTTATGGGCCAACACGTCCGCCTTCGCCGGTTTTCTGCCGGAGCTTTTGGCTAACTATACGACTGTTCATCCCGACGTGATGATCGATCTCGAGGATGCGTTGAGCGAGCATGCCGTGCGGGCCGTAGCGCGCGGCGCCGCCGAGCTCGCCGTCATCGGCGCCAATACGCCCTGCGACGGTTTGCAGACCTTCGTTTGCGATCAAGACGAACTGGTGGTCGTGGCGCCGAAAGGGCGAGGCTTTGGCGGGAAGTCCGCCGTGCCTCTGCGCGCCATTCTCGATCGCGACATCGTCGGCCTTGGCCGTGCCACTTCCCTCATGCGGCAGATCTCGAGGGCCGCCGATGCCATCGGTGCCGAACTGCGTCTGCGCATTCAGGTACGCAGTTTCGACGCCATGTGCCGCATGGTGGCAGCGGGCATCGGCGTCGCCATCCTGCCGCGCGCCGGGGCCGCACCGCATCTCTCCGCCATGGGCCTGCAGGCGCATCGCATCAGCGGCATGAATACGCAACGTCATCTTCTGCTTGCCATGCGGGACCAGCAGACGCTGTCACGCCCGGCCCAAGCTTTCGTTCGGATGGCGCAAGAGCGGATGCAATAAAGGCGGCGAGAGGCTCGCCGCCTTCAACATTCAACAGGATATCTTCAGGCCGCGCCCTGCCCGCTGCCATTAGCAACATCTGCGTAGCGGCTCGTGCGGCTTTTACGGCGACCGAACACACCAAACATCAATGCGCAACCAATGATGCCGATCAGACCGGCGATGGCGCCGCCATACATCATGAAGCGATCGAGATCGAGTTCTTCATTGGCATCGTCGACGAGCACGACGCCGTCCTTGCCCGACAATTCAGCCAGATGCTTGATGCGCACCGAATCGACGACGATCTTATCGTCGCGGATCAGCTTGCGCGCCATGGCACCCGACATATGGATGTCGCTGGCCCGCTGCACTTCACCCTTACTGTCTTTCCAGGTGATGTCGACATAGTAACTGGTGCCGCTCTTGCGGCCCTTCTTGCGCGTCGCGCCGGTGATCAGCGCTTCAGTCTCCACGCCCTTGGCCACCACTTGATTGACGCGATCCACGTCCGTCCAGCCGATATAGGCCGACACCGGACCACCGATCGCCGCGACGATCAAAAGCCATTTCAACTTGCCAAGAATCCAACCGACCATCTCAAATTCCTTTGTTTGGAAATGTCGCCCCACCAGCGATCAATGTCGTCATGAAGCCGTCACCGTTCAGGCCTGGATTGCCGCTTCACGCGGACAAGAACGCGCGACACATCAATAAGTTCACGCGCATCGGGAAAATTTTGGCGAGAAAGAGGCCTTGCCATCGCCCCTGTGTGCAAAGCGAATCGCATGGCAAGTCACACGGCAAGACGGGCTTCGGCACCGACGCCAGTCGTATCGGCCCACGCCGCTGCCCACTGGAGCGACATGCCCTTCGCAGACTTATGCCATGCGCTCAAATACTTAATTGCCAGAGTGACAGTGCTGCGTCATCATCGGAGCCAAATGGCCAAGAGCCATAAGCGGGAGGACGCGATGAAGGTGTTGTGGTTTCACCTGATGCCGTATCAGGACCTGCCGGCCGATTTCAAAGACAAGCACAATTCGGTCTGGGTCGACATAGACCCCGGTCTGTTCGATCCGCTGCGCGGCCATCAGCACTATCACGAATATATGGACCAGCTGGAATATGCGGCGAAGGCCGGCTTCCACGGCATCTGCGTCAACGAGCATCACTCCAATGCCTATGGCATGATGCCATCGCCGAACCTCATCGCCGCCACCCTGGCACGCAACACGCGCGATGCGGCGCTCTGCGTGCTCGGCAATTCGGTGGCGCTCTACAATCCGCCGACCCGCGTCGCCGAGGAGATGGCGATGCTCGATTGCATTTCCGGCGGCCGGCTTATCGCCGGCTTCCCCGTCGGGACACCGATGGACACCTGCTACGCCTATGGCCAAAATCCAGCGAAGCTGCGCGACCGCTATTATGAAGGCATCGATCTCGTTCTGAAAGCCTGGGCGGCCGACAAGCCCTTCGCTTTCAATGGCCGCTACACGCAGCAGCGTTACGTTAACTGCTGGCCGCGCCCGGTGCAAAAACAACCACCTATCTGGATCCCAGGTGGCGGCTCGGTCGAAACCTGGCAGATGTGCGCCGAGCGCAGTTTCGTCTACGCCAATCTGTCCTACTTCGGCCATCAGGCCAGCATGACCCATGTGAAAGGCTTCTGGGGCGAGATGAAGCGGCTGGGCAAGGAGCCCAATCCGTTTCAGGCGGCCTTTCTGCAATTCGTCGGCGTCGCCGAAACGCGCGCCGAAGCCGAGAAGCTTTATCATGAGCCGGCGAACTATTTTTACAATCGTTGCCTGCACACCGATCCTGCTTATGCCAATCCGCCCGGCTATACGAGCGAAGCGACGGTGCGCGCCCGCATCACATCGCAGGTGCTGCGCGCGGCCGAAGAATCACGCAAGGCGACACGTTCTGGCGGCGGCGCGAAATTTTTCGAGGAAGGCCACGTGATCATCGGCAGTCCTGATGAAGTGGCGGAGAAACTGCTCAACGTCTGCAAGGAGATGCATGTCGGCCATCTGCTGCTGCTTTTGCATTTCGGCAACATGAGCCGCGATCTGACCAAATATAACACCGACCTTTTCGCCACCAAGGTGCTGCCACAGATCAAACATCTTTACGAGAAGGAATGGGAAGATCACTGGTGGCCGACGGGGATGCCGAAACATCTCCCCAAGGGCGCCGCTCACGCGAAGTCGACTTTCGCAACCGCAGGGGTGGCGGCGCAATGAACAGTATCAAGGAGCGTATCGTCGAGACTCCCGCCGGACCGACGCGGGTTTGGGAAAAAGGACGCGGCAAGAAGCTCGGTTATCTCGCCGGCCTCAACGGCCTGCCGAAATGGAGCCCGTTCCTCGACAAGCTCGCCGAGACACGCCGTGTCATCGTGCCGTCCCTGCCCGGCTATCCCGGCGGTCCTTCGTCGGAGCCGCTCGACACGCAGCTCGATTGGGTGCTGGCGGCGCGCGATGCCCTGGTCGCGGCCGGGCTCGACGGGGCCGATCTCATCGGCGCTTCTGTCGGCGGCGCGCTGGCTGCGGAAGTCGCGGCACTCTGGCCGAAGTCGGTGCGCAAGCTCGTCCTCATCGCGCCGTTCGGCCTCTTTGACAGCGAGACGCCAATCGCCGACGTATTCGCGCAACGGCCGGGCCAGACCACGGTGCTGCTGTCGGAAAAACCCACCGATTATGCCGGCTATCTCTCGGTGCCGAAGGAGGGCGATGCTGGCGAATGGGAGGTGCAGACCCTGCGCGCCCATATTGCCGCCGCTTCGCTCATCTGGCCGCTCGGCGACACGCGTCTGTCGAAGCGGCTGATGCGCATCATGGCTCCGACCCTGATTTTGTGGGGCCACAACGACCACGTGATCCCCCTCTCCTATGCCAGACGTTTCGCCGAAGGCATCGGCGCCGGCACCAAGGTGAAGATCGTTCGCAAGGCGGGGCACACCTTGGAGTTCGACGAACCGAAAGCGGCGGCGCGGACGATCGATAGTTTTCTCTCGTCCTAAATCTCAAGTTCCGTGCCGAATTCCACCACCTGCTTCGCCGGCACGTCGAAGAAAGCGGCCGTGCGCTCGGCATTGCGTTGCAGAAAGGCGAAGACGTTCTCGCGCCACACCCACATGCCAGGCACGTCTTCACGCGGGATGATGGTCTCGCGGCCGACATAATAAGTAAGATCGTCGAGATCGACGTTCTTGAGCCAGCCTTGCTTGCAGGCCAGCATCAACCCTTTGTAGATCGTCGGGCGCTGCATGAAGCCATAATGCAGGATGACGCGGGAGATGCCCGGCGCCAGTTCGATCACCTCGGCCCGTTCGGTCACGGACACACGCGGCACTTCAGCGATCACCACGGTGACGATCACAACCCGCTCGTGCAAACAATGGTTGTGTTTGACGAACTGCGTCAGCGCCAGCGGCACGCCCTTGGGCGCTGAGGCGAGGAAAACCGCCGTGCCTGCCACCCGCATTGTGCATTTGTCGACAGCGGTTTCGATAAGGTCTTCCTCCGGCTGACGCAATCGGGTGCGCGCCTTCTCGACCAGTTTGACACCGCTGCGCCAGGTCAGCATGAGAAAGGCGACCACGACCGCCAGCAACAGGGGAAACCACCCGCCCTCGAACAGTTTGACGACGTTGGCGGCGAAGAAGATCGCATCGACGAGGAGAAAGAAGCCGTTCACGGCGATCACGAGCGCGATCGGATAGCCCCATTGGATGGCGACCAGAGCGGCAAGAAGCGTGGTGATCATCATCAGGAGCGAGACGGCGATGCCGTAGGCCCCGGCCAGTGCGTCGGAAGACCCGAAGCCGATCACCGCACCCAGGGTTGCTGCCGCCAAAAGCCAGTTCACCAGCGGAATATAGATCTGGCCGATAGCGTGGCGCGCCGTGTGGTTAATCTGCATGCGCGGCAGGAAACCCAGTTGGATCGCCTGCTGCGTCAGCGAGAAGACGCCCGAGATGATCGCCTGCGAGGCGATGACGGTGGCAACGGTCGCCAATGCCACCAACGGATAGTGAAACCAATCCGGCGCCAAGGAATAGAAGGGATTGCTGATCGCGCTGGCATCGGTGATCAGAACGGCCGCCTGCCCGAAGTAATTGAGCACCAGCGCCGGCAAGGCCAGGAAAAACCAGGCAAGCCGGATCGGCACGCGGCCGAAATGGCCCATGTCCGCATACATCGCCTCGCCGCCCGTCACCGCCAGGAAGGCGGCGCCCAGAATGGCAAAACTGATGTGAAAGTTCTGATGGATCAGAAAATCGATCGCATAGAACGGGCTGAGCGCGACCAATACGCCCGGCGCCTGGACGATGCCGTGTATGCCGAGCAGACCGATGACGATAAACCAGCCCAGCATCACCGGCCCGAATATGCCGCCGATGAAGCCCGTGCCTTTCCTCTGCACCAGGAAGAGCGCCACCAGAACGACGATGGTGATCGGAACGACCAGGGGCGCCAGCGCCGGCGCATCTACCTTCAAGCCCTCGACGGCGCTGAGCACCGAGATCGCCGGGGTAATCGCGCCATCGCCGTACAGCAATGCCGCGCCGATCAGGCCGACGACGAGGAGATGCGCCCGCCACGTACCGCGCTGGGCGTTACGCGCCGAGAGCAAGGCGAGCATCGCGACGATGCCACCCTCGCCGCGATTGTCGGCCCGCAGGATCAGGATCGCATATTTCAGGGAGACGATCAGAATCAGCGCCCAGAGGATCAGCGAGACGACACCGAGAACGGCATCGGGGACGATGGGACCGCCATGGCTCGCCGCCCGCGCCGCTTCCTTGAAGGCATAGAGGGGGCTGGTGCCGATATCGCCATAAACGACCCCCAGGGCACCGAGTGTCGCCGCCAGCGGCAAGGTCTGAGATGGGAGGGGATCGGCTGCTGGCGTGGCGGTCATAACCGTCTCCCTCGAAAGTCCCGCACCGTATCGACTCCGATGGGCGCGACCGGGCCAGTCTGCCCCGCCCCGCCGCCGATTGCCAAGGGCAGTTTGGAACAGGAGGCGTCCTAAGTTTTAGCCCCAAGCATTGACAGTTCTCCGACAGCCTGACACGGCGTGACAAAAGCCTTTTTCGGGAATCGTCAGGGAATCACTCATGTCCGCTTTCGAAGCCAACAACACCTATGCACCGCTGATCCCGGCGCCGGCCGCCCGCCGTGCCTTTACGGCGCGCGATGCCTTCGCGCTGTGGTTCAGCCTGGGCATCGGCCTTCTGGTGTTGCAGGCGGGCGCGCTGCTGGTGCCGGGCCTGAGCCTCGGCGCGGCTTTCGCGGCCATTCTCATCGGCTCCCTGCTGGGCGTGCTGCTGCTCGCCACCGCCAGCGTCATCGGCGCCGACACGGGCCTCTCGGCCATGGCCAATCTGCGCCCGACGCTCGGCGTGCGTGGCGCCTCGATCGCCGCCGTGCTCAATGCGATCCAGCTCGCTGGCTGGGGCGCCTTCGAGATCATCGCCATGCGCGATGTCGCCGATGCGCTGACGCGGCAGACCTTCGGCTTTTCCAACGCTCTTGTCTGGACCCTGGTGTTCGGCGCGGCGGCGACGGCGCTGGCCTTGCTCGGGCCGCTCTCCTTCGTGCGCCGCTTCCTGCGCGACTGGGGGCTGGCGCTGCTGCTCGCAGGCGCTGCCTGGCTGACCTGGCGGCTGATGGCCAATTACGATCTGGCGGCGCTCTTCGCCAAGGCGGGCACCGGCGAGATGACGTTTGCCGGCGGCATCGACCTCGTCATGGCCATGCCGCTCTCCTGGCTTCCTTTGATCGCCGACTATAGCCGGTTCGGTCGTACGCCAGGTTCGATGTTCCGTGGCAGCTTCTTCGGCTATCTTCTGGCGAACGTTTGGTTTTTTGGCCTTGGCGCGGCTTATGCCCTGGCTTCGGGCGGTGGCGAGGCGATGTTGATCACCGCGCTGGCGGCAACCGGCGGCGGCATCGCCCTCCTGCTGATCCTGATCGACGAGACCGACAATGCCTTCGCCGACATTTTCTCCGGCGCGGTCTCGACCAGCACATTGACGGGCCTGGGCGTCGCGCCGCTCGCCGTCGGCTATGGCGTGCTTTGCACGCTCATCGCTTTGGTGGTGCCATTGGCGCGCTACGAGCATTTCCTGCTCATCATCGGCTCGGTCTTCGCGCCGCTGTTCGGCGTCCTGTTCGCCGACCATTTCCTGGTGCGCGGACGGCAGATCGATGCCGGGTCCATCGCCGGCCCGGGCGGCAGCTATTGGTTTTCGGCCGGTTGGCACATGCGCGGCCTGATCTCCTGGGCCGCCGGCATCGCCGTCTACCAGCTCCTGGCCAATTATCAGGCGGCCATCGGCGCCACCCTGCCCGCCTTCATCGTCGGCGGCGGTGTCTATCTGCTGCTGATGGCGATCCGGCCGAGAAACGGCTGATAGAAATGGCGCGGGGGTGACGCTCAATCGTCGTGCCAGGCCCGCCCCGTACGTTCGATCAGAGCGAAGGCGCCCGCCGGTCCCCATGAGCCGGCGGGATAGGGTTTCGGCGCCACGCCCAGGCGACGCCAGGCGTCGTTGACGCCATCAACCCATTCCCAGGCCTCCTCGATCTCATCGCGGCGCACGAACAGCGTCGAGTTGCCATGCAGGGCGTCGAGCAGCAGCCGCTCGTAAGCGATCCGCCGGCGTGAGGCGTGCGCGTTCTTCAGGCTGAGGCTCAGAGGCAGGCTCTCCAGCCGCATTTCCTCCAATGACAACCCCGGCGCCTGGTTCATGACGCGCAGAACGATGTCTTCCTCCGGTTGCAGGCGGATCAACAGATTGTTGGGTGCCATGTCCTGGCGACTTTCATCCGAAAAGATGGAGTGCGGCACCGGCTTGAACTGAATGAAAACCTCCGTGTCGCGGTCGGGCAAGCGCTTGCCTGTGCGCAGGAAGAACGGCACGCCAGCCCAGCGCCAGTTGTCGATATGAGCCTGGATGGCGACAAAGGTTTCCGTGTCGCTGGCGCTGCCTTTCTCCTCGGCATAGCCCGGCACCGCTTTACCTGCGGCGACACCTGGACCATATTGACCGCGCACGACGGAGCCTTGCACGTCAGCGCGGGTGATACGCCGCAAAGAGCGCAGCACTTTGACTTTCTCGTTGCGCACCGAATCCGGCCGCAGATCGGACGGCGGCTCCATGGCGACCAGACAGAGAAGCTGCATCATGTGGTTCTGCACCATGTCACCCATGGCGCCATATTCGTCGTAATAGGACCAGCGCTCGCCAACGCCCTGCGTTTCGGCGACGGTGATCTGCACGTGGTCGATGGTGAGATTGTTCCACAAGGGTTCGAACAGAGTGTTGGCGAACCGCAAGGCGATCAGGTTCTGCACCGTCTCCTTGCCGAGATAATGATCGATCCGGAACACGCGATCTTCATTGAAAGAGGCAGCGACCGTATCGTTGATGATGCGCGAACTCACGAGGTCCTTGCCGATCGGCTTTTCCATCGCCACCCGCGCATGATCGCCCGTCAGCCCGGCAGCCAGCATGCCCTGGCAAATGGCGCAGTAAAGGCTCGGCGACACCGACAGATAGTACAGCGGACGCTGGATGCCGAGCTCGGTCATCTTCTGGCCGAGGCGGCGTATATCCTCCGGCTTGGTCGCGTCCACGGGCAGATAGTGGGTGCGCGCCAAGAGCTGATCGGCGGCCCCGCTGGCCACCGCTTCGGGCGCCCTGCTCTCCAACGCCTCGCGCACCAACCGTCGAAAAGCGTCGTCGTCCATAATCGTTCGCGACACACCGATCACCGGCAGGTCGCTTGGAAGCAGTCGGCTCGATTCCAGATAAGCGAGCGAGGGAAAGAGCATCCTCAAGGCCAGATCGCCACCTGCACCGAAATACACGAGGCCATCGCTGATCGGCGAAGTCATCTGTTGCGGCATCAACAATCCAATCTTGCTGCGCCCCCCAACTGAAACGTTCCAACATGGAAAAACGTTTCAATTTGGACATTTGACCGCGTCTTGTGCGCAAGTGGCGCGTCTCAAGCCGTTTCGGCGAATTCGAAGCGATAATGATCGCCCGCGCGGCGAATATAGCCGCCCGTCGGCGTCGGGAAATGGGCTGGAAAGATCACGCGGTCGCTATCGGCGTGATCAGCGAGGAAACGCAGCCGCGTCTCGCGCGCCACCGCCTGATCGACGCAGAAGCGCGTGCTCCAATGCGGATAGCGCAATTGCAGCGGCGTATGCATCATGTCGCCCGACAGGATCGCCTCGCGCCGGCCACCACACAGGTGAACGCCGAAATGGCCAGGCGTGTGGCCATGCAACGGCTCGATTGATATCTCCTCCGAGAATCCCACCCGATCGTCGATCAGCTCCGCCTGGCCGATCTCGACGATCGGCAGCACGCTGTCGGTGACGAAATCACCGGTGCGCGGCAGGCTCGCCCGCCCAGCCTCCGAGCGCCAATAATCCCATTCGCGTTGCGAGACGAGATAGCGCGCATTCGGAAAGGTCGGCACCCACTTGCCGTTTTCGAGCCTGGTGTTCCAGCCGACGTGATCGACATGCAGATGCGAGCACATGACGATATCGACGTCTTCCGGCTGCACGCCGGCGGCGCGCAGCGTATCGAGCCACGCCCATTCGCGCTGATTGAAGAACGGCCGTGCGCGATGCTTGTGATTGCCGCTGCAGGAATCGAGCAGAATGATCTTGCCGCCGCTGCGGATCAGAAAGCTTTGAATGGTGATCGCCAACAGTTGCACATTGGGATCGTAAAAATGCGGCGCCAGCCAGTCGAGATTTTCGTCGAGATGAGCCTGGGTGCAATCGGGCAGAAGCTCGGAGGGCGACAGCAGCGGCACTTCGGATTCGATGAGACGCGTCAGCGAGGTCTCACCGAATTGCCAGACCGGCGAAACGCCGGCGCCGTGATCTGTCGTCATGGGCTCGCTCCTTCAAAGACTCGAGCCCATTGGTTAGCAAGATCAGGCCACGACGGGCAATTTATAGATTTATAAGCCGTCACTCGGCCGCGACGGCTTGCGGCGCGACGCGCACACCGCGCTGTTCCAACAACGGCAGAACGTTATCGCGGAAGTATGGGAATTCCTCGACATAATCGACGAAGGACAAGGTGGTGCCGCGGAAGCCCGCTTCATGCAGCGCGGTCAGGCCATCGGCCACCTGCTCCGGCGTGCCGGTGAGCGGGAAACCGCCATGGCCCGCCGCCATCCGGTCGCGGATCAAGGCCAGGAGATCATGCGGGAAGGATTGCGCATGGGCGAATTGCAGATTGACCAGATTGTCGACGGCCGCCCAATCGGCATTGGTCTTACCGAAATGTTCGAGATAGGCCTTGGCCTCCTTCTCGGTCGACCGGCAGACCACGTGGCTGAAGGTCAAGACGTCAACATCGCGGCCGGCGTCGCGTCCTTGCTGCTTCAATGCAACGATCTCGTCCTTTGAACGCGACAGGTCGATCGCCGGCGTGAACAGGAAATTGGCATTGCGTACCGCGAAGGCCCGGCCCTGGTCGGACCCTGCGGCATTGATGATCGGCACGGTGGTGCCTGGCCGTGGATCACCCAACACATTCTTCAATTGAAAGAACTTGCCGTTCCAATCGAAAGCTTCGGTACGGCTCCACAGCGCCTGGACGATGTCGAACCATTCCTGCGCATAGCCGTAACGCGTCTCATGATCGTCAGGCAGCTTGAGGCCAAGCGCCTCATATTCCGGCTTGTTCCAACCGGCGACCACGTTCAAACCGATGCGGCCATTGCTGATCTGATCGATGGTGGCCAATTGCTTGGCGACGACGACGGGATGATTGGCCGTGGTATGGGTGGTCGCGAAAACGGTGATATTGCGCGTGTGCGCCAGCAGAGCCGCCGCCCAGGTGATCGTTCCCAGCACATTGCCGTGGAAATTGGTTTCACCGCCATAGCCGATCCAGCGCGCGATCGGCAGCATGAAATCGATGCCCGCCGCGTCGAGCAGCTTGGCGAGTTTGAGATTGTTGTCCCAGGAATTTTGCCAGCGTTCCGGCACTTTGGTGACGGTCATGCCACCGGAACAGTTCGAGGCGAAGGTGCCGAGCAAAAACTGTTTTTGATCGAACATCCGGTTCTGAGACGCCATCGCATTCCCCTCCAAGAAAAGGATCCATGCTGCTCATTCGATATTTTAGAATAGAAAGTCTATTATAAATTCTATTCCTAGGCAAGCGAGGCGACTGCTGTATCTTGAGGGGCCAGGAGACATGCAATGAGTCGCACACCGGAAGATCGCCGCGCGCGGTCGCTTGACCGTTCATCCTTGGATCGTTCATCCCTCGACCGTTCCTGGCACCTCGCTCGCACACGCCCGGAAATGGATGTGGCGGAAATGGAATACGCCCTGATCCGCTGCTTTGAGGGCTTTGGCCATTGGCAGGCCGAATGCCTGGCCGCCGTCTCCGAGTTTTCCGGCAGCGGGCCAGAGAACGCCCTGCTCCACATGATCCGCATGAACGACCGACCCAAGAGCGTGCGCGATCTCTGTCATCTCTCCAATCGAGACGACATTCCGAACATTCAATACAGCCTGCGCAAACTCATCAAAGCGGGGCTGGTGGTGCGCAATGGCAGCGGACGTTCCGGCGTCACCTATGAGGTGACCGCACTTGGCCGAAAGATCACCGACGACTATGCCAACGTACGCGCCGATCTCTTGATCGAAGCTGTGTCGCGCGTGCCGGATCTCGGCAAGAGGCTCCGCGCGGCGGCACAGACCTTCGATTTGATGACGGGCATATACGAAGAGTCGGCGCGCACGGCGGCGACCCATCGCACCTATCGACAGAAGACGACGGCGAAAGCAAAACGGGACTAGACTTCGGCCCGATGAACGGTGTGCCGCAGCCGTCCAATCATGCGCATTTCTTGCGACTAAACAACGGCTAAGGGCACGATCGCGATGCTCCAAATGAAAACGGCGGGCCGAAGCCCGCCGTTCCATCAAATTTGACCGTGATCAGCGCCAATGCCGGCGGTGATGCCGATGGTACCGGCGCCGGCGATGATAATGGCGGCGGCGATGACGATGTTGAACCTCTGTTGCGCCCTCGGCCGGGAGATCGGCCGCATTGTTATCAAGCGGCTTTGCCGGAAGCGGATCGGCCGGAAGAGCCGGCGCCGCCAGCGCCTGGGCCGCCGGCAATACGGCAAGAGCCGCCGCGGCGGTGACGGTGAGTCTCAGGAAGTCGCGCTTGTTCATCAATTTCCTCCTCGAGGCAGGGCGCTGTTTGGCCAAGTGATCGCGCCGTTTTCACAAACCGGCTCCCTGACGCATAGCGGTAGCTCGGCAGCCTGTAGGTAGAATGCGCAGGATTGTGGCGGAACAACAGCTAAATCGAACACGCCACAGAAAATGGCGGGCTTGAAGCCCGCCATTCAACCATTACCAATGGTGGCGATGGTGCCTGTGCCCGTATCCATGACCGCGATGGTGGTGATGGCCCCAGCCACGCGGCCGATACTGATGATGATAGAAGTTGTGATGGTAGCGGGGGCGCTGCCAATGACCGCGATGACGGTGATGATAATACTGCACCGCAGTGGCGCCTTCAGCGGGGAGATCAGCGCTGCTGGTCTGCACCAGTTTCACCGGCACTGGATCGGCGGGAACCGCCGGAGCGGCCAAGGCTTGAGCCACCGGCAGGGCGATAATCGTCGCCGCTGCAATGACGGAAAGTCTCAGGAAGTTGCGCATCGTCTTTCATTCCTTCTCGAGGCGGACGCTAACCGGCCAGATGCATCGCACCCAGTGAATCGCGCCGTGTTCACGCCGTTCCAAATCCTTGAATCAACAAGAGGATCGGCGACCGATACTGGCTATGCTGGTGCATCGTGGCTGAATGAAAACTGAACAAAGGTATTCCCCGGAAACTTGACCCGAATGCCTCGTCTGCTTATCTCCCATGTGGCGAGGCAACGTCCTCCCCCATTTCGTCATTTGTTTTCATGACATGGGTTGATGTCCGGGACGGCCCGGCCCTTTTGCAAAGGAGGGCCTCATGGCCTGGATTATATTGTTGGCTGCCGGCGTTCTCGAAGTCATTTGGGCGTTCACTATGAAACAGTCCGAAGGCTTCACGAAGCTCACGCCCAGCATCATCACACTCGTCACCGCCTTGGGCAGTTTCGTGCTGCTCGCCATTGCAATGCGCAGTCTGCCGCTTGGCACCGCCTATACGATCTGGACCGGCATTGGTGCCATCGGCGCTTTCGTCGTCGGCATTCTCGTGCTCGGCGAGCAGGCCAGTGTCACGCGTATCCTCGCAGCCGCCCTGATCATCAGCGGTCTGGTGTTGATGAAGCTGTCGACAGAAGCGTAACGCTTCGCCTCTCCGGCTCCTGTCTTGCCCGGCTCTTGCCCTGCGGCTTGGCTCTGGTTAGCCATAGGTGCAAGAACCGGGGAGGCTTGCCAGTCGATGGCTGACAGCGCGCATGACGATGTCTTGTCTTTTCTGCAACGCGCCGGCTTGGGCGCGGAAGATATCGTCCTGCAATCCCTGTCAGGCGGTGTCTCCGCCGACATCTGGCACGTCACCAGCGGCGATCGCGACTTCGTCGTCAAACGTGCGGTGCCGCAATTGCGCGTCGCCCAGGAGTGGAAGGCGCCGCTCTCGCGCAATCGATCGGAAGTCGATTGGTTGAACGAAGCACGCCATATCGTGCCAGAGGCGGTTCCGAAGGTTCTGGCCTGCGACGACAAGCTCAACATGTTCGCTATGAGCTATTATCCGCCGGATCTCTATCCGCTATGGAAACGCGAGCTGCGAGAAGGACGCGCCGATCCCACCGTCGCACGATCGGTCGGCGCCATCGCCGCTCGCATTCACAATGTCACCGCTTTTTCCGACGTGATCGCGCGGCGCTTCGCCACCGACGATGCTTTTCTGTCGCTGCGCGTCGATCCCTATCTCTATGCCACCGCCTCGCGGCACGCCGATCTCGCCGATACCTTGCGGGCCATCGGTCGCGACATCCTGGCGACGAAGCGCGCTCTGGTACACGGCGATCTCAGCCCCAAGAATATTCTCGTCGGTCCGCAGTGCCCGATCCTACTGGATGCCGAATGTGCCTGGTATGGCGAACCGGCCTTCGACATCGCCTTCTGCCTCAACCACCTCTATCTCAAATGCGTCTGGGTGCCGGAAGCCGCCCGGCGGTTCATCGCCTGCGCCGATGCTTTAACCGAGGCCTATCTCGACACGATCACGTTTGAGTCGGCAGCCGACAGTGCCCATCGCATTGCCCGCATTCTGCCAGGACTGATGCTGGCACGTATCGACGGTAAGTCGCCCGTCGAATACATCACGGATGAAGCCGATAAGGCGCGCGTGCGCCGTGTTTCGCGCAACCTGTTGCGGAACGCGGCGCGCACGCTCACAACCATCAAAACGGAATTCGCCTCGGAGTTTGTTGCATGACCGCTGCTATCATCGCCGTTCATCCACGCCGGGTGTGGGATTCGCGTGGACGGCCGACCGTCGAAGTGGAAGTGCGCCTCGATGGTGGCGCCAGGGGACGCGCGATCGCACCGGCCGGGGCTTCGGTCGGCAGTGGCGAGGCCGTCGATCTGCGCGACGGCGGCAAAAGATTTGGCGGCTATGATGTGACGAAAGCGGTCGCCGCCGTGCGCGATGAAATCGCCCCTGCCCTCATCGGCCAGGATGCCAGCCAGCAGGCCGCCATCGATGGCCTCATGAGCAAGCTCGATGGCACGCCGCAGAAGTCGCGTCTCGGCGGCAATGCGCTGGTGGCGACATCGATGGCCGTCCTGCAGGCCAGTGCTCAGGCCAGCGGCCTGCCGCTATGGAAATATCTGGCGAAAGACCATGCGATCCGTATGCCCCTGCCCGAAATCCAGATCTTCGGCGGCGGCGCCCATGCGGATGGGCGGGTCGACATTCAGGATTTCATGATCATGTGTCCGGCCGCTGGCAGCTTCGCCGAAGCGCTCGACTGGACGGCGGAGGTCTATCGCGCGGCCGGCGCGATCCTCAAAAGCTCCGGACGGCTGCATGGCGTCGCCGATGAAGGCGGCTTCTGGCCCGAGTTCAAGACCAATGAAGAAACCATCGAGACCCTGATCAAGGCGATCGAACATGCGGGCTTCACAGCCGGCAAGAACATCGTTCTGTCGCTCGACATCGCCGCCAGTAATTTCCGCCGCGACGGCGCCTATCATCTCGGCCTCGAAGGCCGCAAACTCGATACCGACGGCATGATCCGTCTCGTTGGCGGCTGGATCGAAACCTATCCGATCGCCTCCGTCGAGGATCCGGTGGCCGAGGACGATCGCGACGGCTTCATCGCTTTCGCACAGGCCTATGCGACGCGCTGCCAGATCGTCGGCGACGATTATCTCGTCACCAATGCGGCGCGCGTCACCAAGGCCATCGCCGATAAAACGGTCAATGCCGTGCTGATCAAGCCGAACCAGGCCGGCACGATCACCGAAACCCTGGCGGCGCTGACCACCGCGCGCGCCGCCGGCTTCGCGCCCCTCGTCTCGGCGCGCTCCGGCGAAACGGAAGACGTGACGATTTCGCATCTCTCGGCTGGATGGGATGCCGGCCAGTTGAAGGTCGGTTCTTTCACGCGCTCCGAACGCATGGCCAAATGGAACGAAAGCCTGCGTATCGAGGAAGAATCACGCGCGCCCTTCGCCGGTTGGGGCGCTCTGCCGAACATGGTGAAATGGTCCGCATGAAAGCGCTGCTGCATCTCAATCTCGGTCCCGCCTCGGAAGCGATTTTCGCCAAGGCAGTATTTCCGGAAATTGTACCGGTCGGCGAAAGCGACTGGGACAGGTTTTACGACGAGATCGCCGATGCCGAAGTGCTGCTGCACAGCCTCGTGCCCGTGACGAAGGAGATCATTTCGCGCGCACCGCGTCTGCGGCTGATCCAGAAGATCGGCATCGGCGTCAATACGATCGACCTCAACGCGGCGCGCGAAGCCGGCATCGCGGTCGCCAATATGCCCGGCACCAATACGCAGGCGGTGGCCGAACATGCGCTCGGCCTGATGCTGGCGGTGCTGCGCAAGGTTGGCGATCTCGATCGGGCACTGCGCGTGCAAGACTGGGTGTCGTCGACCGCTGCGAAGGAAGGCATCGGTGAAATCTCCGGCAGCACCGTCGGTCTGATCGGTTATGGCGCCGTCGGCCAGCGTCTCGCACCTGTGCTCTCAGCGCTGGGCGCCAAAGTACAGGTGTGGTCACGCTCGATGCAAGGCGACGGGCATGTCGAGGCCATCGCGCTGGACAGACTGCTCGTCACCAGCAACGTCATTTCGCTACACGTGCCGTTCACGCCGCAGACTGACAAGCTCATCGGTCGTGAGGCTTTTGCCGCCATGCGGCCGGACACTATCCTCGTCAACACGGCGCGTGGTGAATTGGTGGATGAAGCGGCTTTGGTCGACGCGCTCCAGCAGAAGCGGATCGCCGGCGCTGGTCTCGATGTCTTTCATAATGAGCCACGGCCGGCCTTGGCAGCGCTGCGCGCCTGCCCCAATGTCATCCTCACGCCGCATATCGCCTGGCTGACGCCGCAGACCTTGGCCCGCAGTTTCGACGTCATCGTCGAAAACTGTCGCCGGCTCGGAGCCGGCGAACCGCTGTTGCATCGGGTGGTTTAGAGTCTTGTATTTTGACGCGTTTTCTTCACGCGAACCGGTGCTCGCTTCGCTCGAAAACGCTATGAAACTTAATCCCAAGCCGAGACGGAGGAGATGGTGTCGGCGCGCGCCGTCACCTGATAGCGCAGATCGCCATCGCAGCGCGCGACCAGTTCGTTGCTGTCGCCGCTTGAACGCAGCATGCGGGTCTCGACCAGACTGTCACAACGATAGCCATTCTGGCGAATGGCGCTGACGATCTCGCCCTGGCGCGTCGGCGTGACATTGACCTTGATCCCGTCCGACACGGGCGGCTGGATCACATTGGCGGCAAGAACAACGGCAGCCGTCGCCGCGAGGCCAACGATGCCGAAAATGGGGGTGAAACGCATATGGTGCAACCTCCGCAAAAAGGCGCGCGGGTGCGCCGGATCCAGACCATGGCAGCGGCAGAGGGCGAGACTGGGGCAAAACCGGGACGAAATGCGGCAGATGCGCCGGGCGACTTTACCGCGCGATATAAGGATGTTGTCGATCTTTCTTTGATCTAGATGGTATCGCACCAATCGCGAAACGCCTTGCGATCGGTCGTGCGTAGATCGAATCGTCCTTAATTCGCGCGGACGCAAATCGCATGACGAACCGTGTCGCGGAAGCGGAGCGCCAGTCATCAGGCATTCAGGTTGGCAGGCGTTGGATGGCTCGCCAGCATGTTGCTGGCAGCGAGGTTCTTCCATGAAAAAGATGCTTCTCACCGCCTCCGCCCTCGCGGTCTTGTTTTCCGCCCCCGTTTTCGCCCAGACAACTCCAGCGGCACCAGCGCCGACACCGCCCGCTGCCGCAGCACCGCCCTCGGCCAAGCCCGCAGCACCAATGGACAGTACGCGCGCCAAACCAGCAACGGCCGCGGAGAAGAGAGCGAAATCCGCAGACTGTTCCAAGCAAGCCGATGCGCAAGGCCTGCACGGCAAGAAGCGTCATCAATTCCGCGAAGCCTGCAAGAAAAACATGACGTGAAGCAACGCTCCCTGGAGAGACGACGCGATCATGGGGGAGCCTTAGGGCTCCCCTTTTATCATGGCGAAACACGGCACATCCGATCGTCGCAACAATTATGAATCGAATCTGCCGTTTAGCTTGCGGACTTCATGTGGAGAATCCGGTTGAAGGCGCCCTTGGATATTCCATCGGCTCATGTCCAACGGAGGAGTTTTCCCTTTAGCCACCCCACCTGTTGCGCCACCTTCACGACGGACGGAGCATTTTGGAGGGGGCAAAAATGAGCATGACATTCACGCGTCGCGATGGGCTGAAGCTTCTTGCCGCATCGACGGTCATGGCCAGCGCCACCCCGCTGTTGGCGCAAAGCAAGACCACGCGTCTCATTCTGCTCGGCACCGGCGGCGGCCCCACCCCACTGCCGACGCGCAATCAGCCGGCCAGCGTTCTCATCGTCAATGACGAGCCCTATGTCGTCGACGCCGGCAATGCGGTCGGCCGGCAATTGGAACTGGCCGGCATCGGCCTGCAACGGGTGGCGAAGATATTCATCACCCATCACCACGACGACCATAATGCCGATCTTGGCACGCTCATGGGCCTCGCCTGGTCGAACGGCCGTTCGCAGCCGATCGACGCCTACGGACCGCCAGGCACCAAAGCGATGATTGAAGCCTACAAAGCGTATTTCGCGCCCAATGCGGCCGTGCGCATGAAATATGACGGGCGCAGCGCCGATCCGGCCAAGCTCTTTGCCGGACATGACGTGAAGCCAGGTGCCGTCTACGGCGACAAGAACGTCAAAGTGACCGCCGCCGAGAACACCCATTATCCCGATCACGGCCATGACGGCGCGCAACATCATCTCTCGCTGAGCTATCGTTTCGAAACTCCGGATCGCGTGGTGGTGTTCAGCGGCGATACCGCAGCGAGCGACGAAGTCATCGCGCTGGCGAAAGGCGCCGACGTGCTCGTTCACGAAGTCATTCACGAGGAGCACACTCGTGCCCTGTTCACCAAAAAGTTCGTCGAACAAGGCCGCTCGCCCGAGGAAGCGCAACGGGTGCTGAAAGCGGTGCTCTCCATTCACACGTCGGTGGAGCAAGTCGGCAAGATCGCAGCCGCGGCGGGCGTGAAGACCGTCGTCCTCAATCATTTCGTGCCGGGCTTCGATCCCACCATGACCGACGACATGTGGGCCAATGGCGTGCGTAAGAATTTTTCCGGCAAGGTGATCGTCGGCCGCGATCTGATGGAAGTGGATTAGCGGGCGGCAGCCGCCTGCTCGGTGGCTCCAAGATCAACAACCTGCTGCTCGTACCATTTGCAGAGGCGAAGTACGGCATAAATCACGAAAACGGCCATGGCCCATCCAACCAAGATATCGATGAGGTAGTGACAACCGATCACTATCGCTGAGATCGACATCAAAAAATTCCAGACGACGGAAACATATTTCAAGCCAGGCACGTGCCATGTCGCCCAAGCACAAACGACTGCGGCTCCCGCGTGGACAGAAGGCATCGTAACAATGCCATCGGCTTTTTCGAGGCTGAATAGGAAGGTCTGCGCATCGCGGACTTCACGCAATCGCTCAACCCAAGTTGCCCAGTTTGGATCAAGATTCGTGAGATCGCCCGGCTTGAGGCCCCAATAATGGTAAGGGCTCACGGACGGAGACCAGATGAAAATGATGGAAGCCGCCAATGTTAAAACAATAAACGATGTCAGCATGACATAGGCTCGCGGTGCCTGGTTCACGAAAACCAACACGATCGGCAACAACAAAAGCTGTTTACTCATGGATTTATAGGCATGCTGAAGCCACACCATCATATCAGGTGAAGCATCTACCGCTTTGACAAAGGTAAGCCAGTCGAAACCAAGCGCCCTGTCCCATCGAACCAGCGTTTCATCGATCATTGGGCGGTTGGTCGAGGCGGCTACGAACGTCAGGATGATTGCGAGAAATGCCGCCGCGACAAAGACAGCCCAGCTCTCAAAAATCATCGCCAGCGCCGTCCATTTGAACGCGCGGCAACACACCATTGCCAGTGACAGAACGGCGACGATCACGAGCAATGCAATCATGCCGTCGGTATCGACGGTAACCGAACTTATCGGTACGGAGATCAATATCACTGCACAGAGAAGTGCAATCGTCAGATGCAATGCGAGCCGCGCGGCCCCCAAGCCCGGCATAGCTAACCCCCCAAAGGTCGCATGCCGCCATATACCAAACTACCTCTTAACAAAATCGGAATACGATCTATTCAATATCTCCCAGGCGCAAAGTGCACTTTGCTCGCGATTTGACGTGGATTTAGCGGGACACCGCGCATACGTCCCGCACGCAACCGCGCAGCCAGCGATGGGCCGGATCGGCATCGAGCCGCGGATGCCAGAGCAAGGAGATATCCAACTCCGGCAGATCAAAGGGCAGCGCGAAATCAGACATACCGTCGCGCAGATAGGCGGTTTGTCGCTGCGGCACGGTGGCGATCAGGTCGCTCGCCCGCGCCAGCACCAGCGCCGTGGGAAAGGTGCCGACGAATGTCGCGATCGACCGTTCAAGCCCGAGCCGTTGTAGCGCTTCATCAATCGGCCCCTTGTTCAGCCGCCGGCGCGACACGGCGATGTGCTGGCCTGAGGCATAGCGAGCGGCCGTCATCTTGGCCTTGCTGAACGGATGGCCGGCGCGCACGACGCCGATGAAACGATCGCGGAACAAGGCCTGCGCGCGCACTTCCGGCCCCATCGTATCGCCAACGACACCTGTTTCCAGATCGACTGTGCCTTCGCGCAGCGGCGTGCTGTCCTTGTCGGGCTTGGGCAGAAAATAGAGCCGCACGCCGGGGGCTTCGCGGGCGATGTGCGCCAACAGCGCCGGCCCGAAGGTTTCGACGAAGCCTTCCCGGCTGCGCAAGGTGAAGGTGCGTTCCAGCTTACGAAGATCAAGCTGCTCGGTGGGGCGCAAAACCGCCTCCCCGTCCTCGACGAGATGGCGGACCCGTTCGCGCAGTTCCGCCGCGCGCGGCGTCGGCACAAGGCCGCGTCCGGCCCGCACCAGCAACGGATCGCCGGTGGTTTCGCGCAAACGCGCCAAGGCCCGGCTCATCGCCGACGGGCTCAGCCGCAGTTTTCGCGCGGCACGCGCCACGCTGCCCTCGGCGAGCAATACATCCAGGGTGACGAGCAGATTGAGATCAGGCCTCGACATCAGCCAAGTCTATCCAGATATGGCGTTAGACGCACGAATAAAGTGCAAATAATGCGTCTTCCGCCATATCCCGGAGCGGACTAGGTGGAAGACGGCGCCGCCGAAGGCGCCGGAAAGGCCCGCTCATGCCGTCCCCATCCCCTCGTTCCGCGCTCGCCGCCTTGTCGCTTTCCATGCTGCTGTCGTCGCTGGGCATCAGCATCGCCAATGTCGGGCTACCGACCCTCGCGCATGTTTTCGATGCACCGTTTCAGGCGGTGCAGTGGATTGTGCTCGCCTATCTGCTCACCATTACCAGTCTGATCGTCAGCGCCGGCCGGCTCGGCGATCTGATCGGGCGGCGGCGCCTGCTGCTCGGCGGCCTTGCCCTGTTCACGACGGCCTCGATTCTCTCCGGTATCGCGCCGACACTCGGCTGGCTGATCGGCGCGCGGGCGCTGCAAGGGCTTGGGGCTTCCGTGATGATGGCGCTCACCATGGCTTTCGTCGGCGAGACCGTGCCGAAGGAGCTCACCGGCAGCGCCATGGGTCTGCTCGGCACCATGTCGGCAGTCGGCACGGCGCTTGGCCCGTCGCTGGGCGGTATCTTGATCGCCGCCTTTGGCTGGCCCGCCATCTTCCTCATCAATGCCCCGCTGGGCCTGCTGGCCTTCGCCCTCGCTTATCGTTATCTGCCGGCGGATCGCGCCCCGGCGAAAGCCGGCAGGCCCGGTTTCGATCTGGCGGGCACGGCGCTCCTGGCCATGGCACTCGCCGCCTACGCACTGGTGATGACGATCGGCCATGGCCAGTTCGGCTTCGTCAATCTGGCGCTGCTATCGGTCTTCGCCATAGGCGCCGCCTTGTTCATCCGCGTTGAAGCGCGTGTGCCCTCGCCGCTCATCCGCCTACCGCTTCTGGCCGACCCCGCCTTGCGGATGGGCCTCATCATGAGTGCCCTCGTCTCGACGGTGATCATGGCGACCTTCATCGTCGGGCCGTTCTATCTCTCTCAAGGACTGGGGCTGGATACGGCCCAGGTCGGTGCGGTGATGTCGATTGGTCCGCTCACCGCCGCGCTGACTGGCGTGCCCGCCGGCCGCATCGCCGATCGTTTCGGCGCGGCGCGCATGACGATCATCGGCCTGAGCGCTTTGACGATCGGCTGCGGGCTGCTGGCCGCCTTGCCGACGCGCTTCGGCATCCCCGGCTATGTCGTGCCGCTCGTCGTCTGCACCTTGGGCTATGCGCTGTTTCAGACGGCCAACAACACCGCCGTCATGGCGGATATCCAACCCGATCAGCGCGGCGTCGTTTCCGGCATGCTCAGCCTGTCGCGCAATCTCGGGCTCGTCACCGGCGCCTCCGTCATGGGCGCGATCTTCGCCTTCGCCTCCAGTGGGGCCGGCCGTCTGGTGAGCGGTCCGGCGGCGGCCACAGGGCTTGGCGCCACCTTCTCGGTGGCGGCGGTCTTGATGCTTGCCGCCCTCATCTTGGCGGCCATCAGCCAGACGCGCACGCTGGCTGAACCTCAGCCGGGCGAATGAGAATCGTGACAGACGGTTAGCGAAACAATCGGACCGCCGCATTTGATGCGCAATTGCTTGCTACCGTCATCCCATCGCCAGTGTGTGTGCGAGTCTCCTGGGGGGCTGTTTTAGCTTTTGCAAAGGAGATGATCTCATGTGCGATTATAGCCTGCATTCGGTTGCGTCTCGTCCGGCCAAGGTCGGCGAGCGTTTGACGTCAACGCGCTTCCCCAACACCACAACCCGCGGTTTTGCCGCCGTCGGCGATCCCGAAACAGCGGTATGCCTGCTGCCAGGGACTGAAATCGCCTTCGATAAAAATGTCGAGTTCGAGCGCGGGCTCTTCTCGACGAAAAAGACGGGCAGCGCCTCGGCGAGATTCCGCCAGGTGAATATCGAACAGCCGAACTGCCACCATGACGCGCTCGAACTGTCGGACGGACAGATCGTCCTCGTCACGGAACTGCGCTCCGGACAATTCGCCACGGTGCTGCAACTGCCGGTTACGGAACAGCCGGAAGCCAGCCCCGCCAAACAACCGGAAGTGGCGCCGGCCCGCGAAACCCTCGACAGCCTGTTTTAGCGGGCTGAGCGAGAAGCAATGAATGTCGCCGCCCGGCGTGAGCCGGACGGTGGCGACATCTGCGGGTGCGATTCGCCAAAAGCTATTATAAATCAGGATATTGAGAGTTTGGAGGCCTCGGAGGGAATCGAACCCCCGTACAAGGATTTGCAGTCCTCTGCGTAGCCACTCCGCCACGAGGCCTCACCCGGGACCCGAAGGCCGCGCCGGAGCCGCGCTCTTAGCAAAGGATTCGGTGCCACGGCAAGGCTTTATGGCAATTTCTTCCGCCGAAAGCCGGCGATATCCCGATTGTTCATGGGCGAGGACATTCAATCGACACATGAATTTGGATAATCCCCACCTTGCGTACCGATTTGCATTTGCATTTCGCGCGCGCCTTGCTATACGCAGCGGCGTCCGCAGGGACCTGATCCCCGATAGCTCAGTTGGTAGAGCATTCGACTGTTAATCGAATGGTCGCTGGTTCGAGTCCAGCTCGGGGAGCCAACACCTCAGATAGCGAGACGATCGCGGAAATTGCGAAAGGCCTGCGCAGCAACTCGGCTGCAAAGGCCGGTGGAGTGACGTCTCAAGATTAGACGTTTCCGCGAGGCCAGCTTCCGGACCTGCGCTATTCGCCTGTGCTGGAAAGCAATTCGTCGAGCTGATCCAGTTGCTCCGGCAATCCGGCCGCCGAGCCCTGTAGTGCTTCCTCAAGCGCCTCCTTGGACGGATAGATTTCGTGGAAGCTCAGCAGCGTCTTCCCGCCCCGGTCCTCGAAGGTCACCGTCGTAATCGCGCCCTCTTCGCCCTCGTCGTTGGTCCAGACGATGCGCTCGTTCGGCACCACTTC